>Ga0209121_10002501_pt1 | contig 18639 bp, 12 predicted proteins | sample Cruoilmetagenom3_FD_187292 | JGI IMG/M metagenome (GOLD analysis project Ga0209121, IMG submission 187292) | Oil polluted marine microbial communities from Coal Oil Point, Santa Barbara, California, USA - Sample 3 (SPAdes) (version 2) | ecosystem: Environmental > Aquatic > Marine > Oil seeps ... | reverse complement strand
TAAGGAAATTTTGTTCATAGTATCAAATTGAGTTTTGTTGTAATAATCTCTCAAAACTCCAACCAATCGTTTAACTGTAATCTTTTTATCTGGCTTTAATACAAAGGGATATTTTGATAAACCAGGAGGCTGTGGCATAGATGGCGTTAGAAGATTCTGAACTCTCCAGACTCTTCTTGTGTTATAGAATTTATTTTTTATCCTTCTATTCCTCCCAAAAGTTTTTGAAAAGTTTAAAGGCTCTTTGTTAGGATTCCAAAGACCTTTTCTAATCGTATAATCTTTTAAATATGAAGGAAAAATAAAATTTTCTCTATCACTAAAATCAATATTCCCAATCCTGTATCCATTTGCTACAACAAGATAGCTATTATCAGGAACTCTTTGTGCTACCCAACATTTTCCACCTCCTGCCTCTATATACCACACTTCATTAGCATCAGCCACACCTACTCCGCTAGGATAGGATATTCCATACTTTGAGTACATCTTGCCAATTAACTCAACACATTCTCTTGCACTCTTTGATCTTTGTAATGCAATATAGCGGATATATCCGCTCACCCCTGTTTTTATAATTGGATCTGCTTCCCTTGCCTTTATATTTCTATCTTCCTTAAGTGAAACTCCCCCAGCAATTGATACCTGAAACTGGTTTATTGCTACAGCATCTCCTTCAGAATAGCCATAATAACATTCCATAATTAACATTCTATAAGTCTGTTTTGCTTGAGGTATTATTAATCCATTTTTAAACAAAATTTTATCTTCTGGTTTATGTTTACTACCTGGAACGATTTTAATCAATGAGGAGATGTTTCCAAGAAGGTCATTATTATGTGCAAGAAGAATTGAACCATCTTTTGTTGAACTTTTTCCACATAGAATCATTGTACAGGCATTGATATTACTATTTATATGTGGGAAAAACAGAAAGAGAAGAAAAATAGATAAGCCAAAAAATAGGAAATTCTTTTTTTTCATATTTTTATAATAAATATATAAAAATAAAATGTCAAAGATACAATATTAAAATTAGTGCACCTCCAATTCAAAGCTATTGACTTTTTATAAATTTTAACTAATATATAATATTAATAAAATGGGATCAAATCTAAGAAAAGATAAAATTTATAATATTTTAAAAATAAGTAAAGAATTAAATTTTTTAAAAGACATTGATTCTCTTTTAGATCATGTATTAATGGAAGCGAGAGATTCAATCAATGCTGATGCAGGAACAATATATCTTACAGAAGGCAATCAACTTACATTTAACTACTTCCAAAATGATACTCTCTTCAAAAAAGATATGACAAGTAAACGTTATATATACTCAAAACAAAAATTAGAGATCAATCACAATTCAATTGCAGGATATGTTGCTGAAACAAAAAAACCATTAATAATCAACGATGTTTATAAAGTAAAGGCGACTCTCCCATATTCTTTTAATCCCGAATTCGACAAAAAATCTTCATATAAAACCAAAACTGTTCTTACAGTACCCTTAATAACGGCTCGCAATAAATTAATTGGAATTATGCAAATCATTAATCCTAAAAACAAAAAAGGGTTAATTACATCCTTTACAAAGAACGATACACTTTTTGTCACCTATTTTGCCAGTCATGCAGCAGTTGCAATTGAGAAGGCAATAATGACAAGAGAGATTATACTAAGAATGATTAAAATGTCTGAAATGAGAGACCCAAAAGAAACAGGTCCACATGTTAACCGTGTTGGTGCTTACTCAATTGAAATTTACCATAAATGGGCATTAGATCACAGAATTTCAAGCAAGGATATTAAAACAAATAAAGATTTATTAAGAATTGCAGCCATGCTTCATGATGTGGGGAAAATTGGAGTTAGTGATATAATATTAAAAAAAGAAGACAATTTAAGTGATAAAGAATTTTCCCAGATGAAAATGCACACAATATTTGGAGCTCGCCTCTTTAAAGATTCTACTTCCGATTGGGATGATATGGCAAAAGAAATTACTATAAATCACCATGAGCGATGGGATGGTAAAGGATATCCTGGTCACATAAACAATATATTTAAAGAAAATATAGTTTTTGGACCAGGCAAAAAGAGAGAGGAAATTCCCTTAAGTGGGAGGATTGTTGCTTTAGCTGATGTTTATGATGCTTTAACTTCCTCAAGAATTTACAAACAACCTTGGTCTGAACAGAGTGTAATGGATTATATAGAAAAAGAAAGAGGTGCTCACTTTGATCCTTCAGTAGTGGATGCATTTTTTTCAATTTATGACATTATTAAAGCTATTCAAGAAAAATATTCATATTGATTATAAAAATAAGGATATTAATTTAAAATTTAGCTTAGAAACTAAATTTAATCCTGCTATACAACCTGGTTTCAAATTCTTTATAATAAATATTTTTTATATTCCCTTTCCTATTAATCCCTTCTAAAGATAATTCGAAAGTTAAAGGAGCTGAAGGCAGTTTAAATCCAAAAGAGAACCCGGAGATCAATCTCGAATCATTTATATCAAAATCATCAATAACATCAATTTGATGACGATCCATGCCTTCAATTGAATTAAAACAATAATATTTGATTTTCCCTCTGAATTTGAAATCACGATAAGAAAGAGTAAAATCCGATGATATTGTGAGACCTAAAGCATAATAATATCCATGATTTTTTAGAGTGGATTTTACTCCTGATACATCATATTGGCTTGAATATTTATTCATAGCAAAAGAATTGATCAAAGCAAAATTAACATAAGCATCAGCTCTTATTCTTAATTTAAAATTACCTGAAAAAATCGAACAACTAAAAAAAGGTCCAAACAGATTCATTACAGCCAATTTATCAGAGAAGTTCACAGGGGAACTCTTCTTCTCAGTTTTATCTGAATCATCCGAGGAAAAAGGAATCTCTTTAAAGAGTTCAAACCCAGTGGCAGCTCCAAAAAAAAGGTTACTCCCCTTTAAACCATTTAACGATTTTTTCCCAATATCATGTTTGAAATGACCAAATAGAGCTACCTTTGTTAAAGCATTATATTCCTTAACTCCTGTAGAGCTGAAATTTATATCAAAAAAAAGCTCACTTGAATAAACATCTTTGATAAACCGACTGAAATTTCCAGGTTCTTCAAATTCTGGAACATTTATAATCTCAGTTTCAAGCCCAATATTTAAGTGCATATAATTATTATCCTTTTCAAGTTCAAAACCTTTTTTTTGGCCTAAAAAAAAATAAAATTCATGCCATGGAACTTTATAATCTACAATAGAATTCTTTTTTTTCTTCCGGTCCAGCCAATTATTAAAATATAAAATCGGGTTGAAAGCAAAAGTTAAAATCTTATTTATTGTACCTGATTTCTTACTGAAATAATTACTTAATTGGAATAAGGGTTCACCAATACTAGGCCCGCCAAAAGATGTAAAAATATTATCATTTACAGAAACTACCTCTCTCCACTCCACTAAATATTCCCAATATAGAGAGGCAACTGATGTAAATATAAATGACTCTAACCATGTATGCTCATTTGAGCGAGGGAAACTATAATATATTGCACCTGAAAGAGAATGAGTCCAATTCGTTACAAATTTATTATCATCAAATCTATTTGCATCAAGAGTAAATAACCTCATCTTTTGATCTTCCCATCTTAATCTAAACTGCCAATCTTCTATCCAATCGCTATAATTAATCCAATAGTTTGTTTGTGAAATTGCTAAAACTGTATAACATTCAAGAATAGCACGCCCCAATTTTTTATTTTTTTCTAAGACCTGTTTTGAATGCAAAGAGAGTTCAAGCCCTTGTATATTAAAATCTTTAGAACCAATAATATTCCCTGTTTCCTTATAACAAAACAGGTTCAAGGATAATATAAATAGAAGTATAAAAAAGACAATTTTAATTGCTCTCAATTTCACCCAATAGAGTAATTGCATCATTATAATAGAAAGATTGAGGAAAATCTTTGGTTAAATTTTTTAAATTAGAAATAGCAAGTTTTTTATGACCCATTTTTAATTGGATCTTAGCAACTTTTAATAAAATAAAATCCTTTGATATTTTTAAATCTCTGTCTGCTAAAAGCTTATTAAACAAGTTAATAGCCTCTTTATGTTTATTCATGCTATTTAAAATTTCAGCTTTGAGTAATATTTTTTCATCATTGATCAATTTAACTTTACTTTTGGAAGATTCATCAATAATTTGCCTGGCAGTCCCCATTTCGCCCTCTTCAAAATAAATTGAAGCTATAAATAAATCAATTGCTGAAGAAATACCGCTTTTAGGCTTTAATTTTTTCAATTCTGTTAATTTCTCACCTGAACTCAGTGTGTTTGAGCCCTTTATGCTAAAAGCTCTTGCATACAAATCGTTCTCATTTGAAATTGATTTTGATCTAAAAAATATAAAAATTACTATAACTAATACAATTACAATAAGAACCCCACCACCAAACAATATCCATTTTTTAAATTTATTAAATCCTTCTACTATTTTCCCAACAAAGTCTACAAATGGATCTTCTTTAAGATGTTCTCTTTCCTTTCTTTTCATTTTTTATCCTTATATAATTTTCGATATTAGCATTTTAATATATTAGTGTCAAGATATATCAAGCTTTTATAAGCAAAACCTACAAGAATATTATCACTTACAAAACTTTATAAATTTCTTAATTTTCTTATTTTCAGGAAATAATTCCAAAGCCTCTGAAACTATTTGAATCAAGTTTCCCTTATCCCCCTTGGATTTATATATTTTAATCAGCTCCAGAAAGTTTTTCTCTGATTTTTTCAAAAAGAGTGCACTTAATGCATACATCTCAGCTTTGCTTAACTGTTTCCTGTGTGAATATATTTTAGAGATTAAATAATGAAACTCTGATACAAAAGGGTTTACTTCCAACAGATCTTGCAATTCCTCGAAAGTTTCTTTTATATTTCCTGAATTATATAGATTTTTCATCTTACTTACTTCTAAAGAATAATCTATCCTTTTCTTAAATTCAAAATCGAATATACTTTTTAAATTTAATTGGATATCAGGTTCATTATCACCCATATAAATATCTGGAATATAACTTTTAAAAACACTGAAAAGTAAATCTTCTTTATCATTTTTTGACAAAAAGTATGAGAACAAATCAATCAATTTTTTCTCATCAGGAAAATAAAAAAGAGCACTATTTAATACTTCATATGCCCTCTCCTTGTATTTAGTGATTAACAATAACTTTATATAATTCAAATACACAATAGAATCCTTTCTCATATTCAAAGAATCTATAAAATATTTTTCAGCAAGTTCACATTTTTTTTCTTTAAGATATAAAACTCCAAGATTGTTATTTACTTCAGCATCAAATCGATTCTCTTTTAACAATTGTTTGAACTCATTCTTTGCACCCCTCAAATCTCCTTTATTATAATATAAAAGTGCAATTAGAAAGCTTCTCTCATACTTGAAAAAAAATTTGTTTGAAATCTTACCTAAAAATATCTCTAATTTATTAAACTCACCTTCATATAAATAACATTTACAGAGTTCAAAATTTAAAAAATCAGAAAACAAATTCAATCTATATGCTTTTTCAAATAATTTAATTTTATCTGAGGCATTGTTTAAAAGAAATCCTTTGATAAGCATCTCATATCCTTTATTGCTTAGATTTAATTCAGGGTAAGACACATCCATTTTATTCTTATTAAAATACTTTAATATATAATTCAATAACTCATCTTGTATTTTAAATAAATCTTTCACATCCCCTTTAATTAAAGGCAAATATCTTTGGGTATGCTTTTTCAAATCTATTATATAAGAATTCACCTCTACTAATGATTGACTATCTACATTTGAAGATAATATTTCGCCTCCAATTATTATGTTAGCATCAAAATCCTTAGCAAGTTTTATTTTACTTGCTTTCGTTATATTATATGGAAAATCAATATTATTTAGACTAAGAATAGACTTAACTTTATCATCTGGCATAGCCTTTACAGAATTTATTTGCAAACTTGTTGTCAAATAAAATGAGATTGCCCTACCTAACCATTGATGAGCTTTCTTTTCACCAGGACCTACTTTAAATGGGAAAACAACTACTTGAGCTGTGATAAAAGTATATAGAAAAAAAGTAAAAATAATAAAAAATATCTTTTTCATTTTTTAATGTTCATAAAAGCTTTTTAAAAAATCTTTTAAAAAATTAGCTCCCGTTAATTCAGCTTTACCTGCTCTTTCAAGCCTAAAGGCAAATGCATATTGAGGATTTTCAGCAGGGAAAAACCCAATTAAGACTGAATTAAATCCAAATTTTCTTTCCCCGGATGTTCCAGTTTTTAAAGCAACTTTCACAAAATCAACTTTTGAACGATGCCCAGTGCCTTTTTTATTTTCTACCACATCTATCATTGCATTCTTTATTTTTTGGAAAACTGAGTAATCACTGTCAATTTTAATTATTTTTGGTTTATGGTTATAAAAACCAAGTTTCAGTACATTCTTAATGTTTTTTACTAAATAAGGTGAATGAATTGAACCATTTTGAGAAATTATTGCTGAAATTAAAGCAGCATGAAAAGTGGTGATTTTTATCTCTTTAAGCCCAACAGATAATTTGGCCAATTGAAAGTCATTTGAAATTTTTTCTTTATACTTCCCAGTATTAAAAGAAAGAAACAAGTCATTCAATCCATTTGTATTAAAATAGAACTTTTTATAAGTATCTGAAATTTTACTAAATCCTACAGAAAAAGCCATCTTAGAAAATGCGATATTGCAGGAAACAGCAAGAGCCTCTCTATAAGTTTTTACATTTCCATGTTTTTTCCAATCATAAAAAATTCTATTATCAAGTCTCATATTCCCCTTACAAAAAAACGGGAAAATTTCATTATGAGGGTATTTTAAATAAGAGAAAAGTGTGAGAACTTTTACAATCGAAGCTGGCTCATATTCTTGAGAAAAGACAGCACTCCTTGTTTTTTGATTAAAAGGCTTGGAATAAGCAGCCGTTATACTATTGTCACTTAAATTGAATAAAAGAAAAGTTCCAAAAAATTTCTTAAATAATTTATGTAGTTTTTTCTGGATTTTAATATCAATTGTCAATTTGTAAAATTTTATTCCATCTTTAAAATAAAAATTGAACTTATCAAAATTAATACCTGGAATTAAAGAAACTGTGTCCTCATTCTCTAGGTTATAATAAGCAATAGCTTTTCCATTAATATCAAAAATATAATTTATTCTTCCAGATTTCAATTCAGTGTTTATCTTTCTAACAATTTTTAAGGCTTTTCTTTCTTTTTTTAAACTATTTACAGATATCTTATCTATTAAATTTGATGATCTATAATAATCAAAAGATGCTGTCATATACAATATTTTGAAGAATTCTACATCCTTACCTTTGTTTGCTAAGTAATCTACATAAATTCTTAATTTTTTATACTCAGCATTATCTAAAAAATAATTCAGGAATTTTTCAAATTTAATAAAAGTTCCTTTAGCATATAAGTTATCAAAAATACGGCTTGCCGAAAAACAATCTCCTTTAAAAAGATATATAAGTGCTATTAACTCTTTTTGAGTTTTCCTAAAAAACAATGTGTTTTCAACCTTTTTAAATGTTTTTAAAGCCTCTTCTATTTTATTTTCCAACAGTAAACTCTCGGTTTTTTCTATCTTTCTGTATGATTGAAATATACTAAAGAGAAAATAAAAAATAATAATGATTGAAATTGCAAAAACAAACCTTAATCGCCTGAAACGTTTATATCTACGTTTTCTTTTAAATGAAAAAGAAACATCCTTATAATCAATAATCATATAAAAAAATAAACCTCATTTTATCCTGTTATTTTTCTTTTTACTTTTCCCAAACAGCTCTTTTTCCAACACCTCAGCTATTGTATGCAATATAAATAGATGAGCTTCCTGTATTATTGGAGTATCATTTGAATCAACTGAAATAACAACATCTATTCCTAATTTTTTAAAAAGCTCTACATTTTTTCCACACAATACAATTGTTTTCAATTTCAATTTCTTTGAAATTGTTAATGCTTCAATTACATTTTTTGATTTCCCACTTGTTGTTATGCCAATAGAAATATCATTTTTCTTACCAATTGCTTGTACCTGCTTTGAAAATACATATTTAAAATCAAAATCATTTGCAATTGATGTTAAATTGGCAATATCAGAAGCTAAAGCTATGGCAGGTAATCCATCCCTTTCAAAGTAAAATTTATTAACAAACTCTGAAGCAAAATGTGAAGATTGAGTTGCAGAACCTCCATTTCCAAATATCAGTATTTTATTACCTTTTTTCAAAAAAAATTTAACCAACTCAATTGCTTTAAAAATATCCTTATTCTCTTTTAAACTATTAAGAATCATTACTCTTACATCAATCTTACTTTGAAATTGATCTTGCAATATTACCTTCCTCTACTTTTATTTATAAAACTATATTTAAAAAAATATATCCTATATTTATTCATAAACTAGAAAATAAGTTTTTTTTTATATTTTGTCAAGAAAATAAAAAAATATATTCAAATTTACTTGAATTATTTTTAGGTATATAATATATATAATATATAAAAAAACATTTTAATTTTTTATATATTATATTATTAAGGATGTTATGATGCAAAATAATAGCTTTTTTGAAAATTATTCAAAAAAAAAGAAATTATCCGAAAGATATAAGCATCCCAAATTTTGGGCTATATCCATTGTTGCGATCTTTATACTTTTTTTTCTAATACTTTTTTTGAAAGAATTAAAAAACACAATAAGCCCTGAAGAACTAAAAGAATCTATCAAAATCGTTTATCAAAATTCAAAATGGGTTAATAAAAAAGTAAGCCCTTATGAAGTAACGATCGTACCTTCTATTACAATTAAAATAAAAAATATTGGGAAAAGAGCACTAAAAAATATTAGATACTCTGGAGATTTTTTATACGAAGAGGGCGGAGGTATATTAGGTGATGGCATTACTCCGATGTACACAAAAGCTTTAGACCCAGGTAAAACCAGTGAAGAAATCCTTATAAAATCCTTTCATGGTTATAAGGCATCTTCAAAAAAAGCCTTTACAATAAACAAACAAAAATGGAAAAAAATTAAAGTTAAAATTTTCGCAAGAATGAGTTCTACTTTAGTTAAAATCGGAGAATATCCAATAAAACAGGAAATTGAGGGGATTAAAAATATCCCCGAGTCCGAATTAGAAGAAAAAGAAACAGAAAAAATAAAAATCACAAAACAGTTAAGAAACTCAATTCAAGTAGTTTGGAACGATACAAAATGGATATATAAAAAGCCAACTCATAAAGAAATCATTATTGTCCCTAAAATTTCAATAAAGGTTAAAAATCTTGGTAAAACTCCTATTAAAAATATATCTTTTAATGGTAATTTTGAGGTAGAAAACACAGGAGAACCCTTCGGTTACGGAAGTACAATTGCCTTAAAAAAACAATTAATTCATAACAATGTAAGCGATATAATTCACATAAGAGCTGAATATGGATACTCAATTCCATCTATTCAGGCTCTGGAACAACATAAAAGCAAGATAAAAAAAATCAAAGTCAGATTACATGCAAAATCAAAAAATTCAGAAGATATCCTTCTAGGAATATACTCAATAAAACAAATCGTAAAACAAGATGAGGATTAAGTAGCAAAATTGATTTAAATGAAAACAAGGCATTTAAAAATATTGTTTCTTTTTTTAATTTATTCTCTTATATTTTTCATAATTAATTTAGTGATAAAAAATCTTTTTATTGAAAAATACCAAAATCATGTTGGAATAAACGAATTTATTCTTATAAACTTAGCAGTTTTCATGTTTTTGACACTTATACTTTTTGCATTTTTAAAGAAAACAATATTTTCTCCTTTAAAATCTTTATCAAAAAATTTAGAAGAACTCAAATCAAAAGACCCAAATGAAACAATCAAATATAAAAAAAACTTATTTTTTCAGCTAAACGATTTTTTTTCAAATACTAAAAGTTCATTTATAGAATTATACTCTAATATTAAAGAGATAGAAAAATCTAGAGAATATATTGACAATCTTATGCAAACAGTCCATATAGGAATAATTATACTGGACAAGAAATTACACCCTATTTACATAAATGAGTATGGCCTCAAAAAATTTGAAATATCAAAAGGTGAAGTCAATAGATTAAATATATTTAAACTTATTGACAAAAAAACAATCAAAGAATTAATTCAACAACTTTCTAACAAAAACAACATTTTTGATAAGGAAACAACCCTATTTTTAAAAGATGGGAAAAAAATAGACATAAGTATTTCAATATCAAAACTATTAGACAGTTCAAATAAAGTTGAAGGATATATTTCTGAAATACAAGATATTACAAAAAGAAAAAAAGCTGAAAAAAACTTAAAAAGTCAAATTTATTTTTCAAGGGAAATATTTAAATCAATACCTGATATGATCTTAATTACTGACATAAATCTTAAAATCATATTTGCAAATCATAAAGCAGAAAGATTTATAAATAAATCCACCATATTTGAGAAAAATATAAAAAGCTTTTTATCAAATGAATCTTTAAAAAACGGTTCTGATGGCTTTTTTAAAAATGCAATAAAAGGCGGAGATAATATTAAAAAAATAAATATTGTAAACCCTTTTAAATTCGGAACTAATTATATTGATCTAATCATACAGCCACTCAGAACACAATCAAATATAGTTGGAAGTTTAATCTTAATCAGAGATGTATCAGAGTGGAGAAAATTAACTTCAAGACTAAAGGAGTTACAGGAGTTTATGGGGAAATTAATTGATTCAAGTCCTTTTGCAATTATCTCTATATACAAAAACAATAAAATTTCTCTCTGGAACTCAAGTGCTGAAAGATTATTCCGAATTTCAAACAAAAAAGCCATAGATAATAATTTATTTGAAATATCTCCTGTATTTAACAAATATAAAGATACTATAAACGAAGTAATGATCTTAAATAGGACATCTTCCTTTAGTAATGAAAAAATGATTTTAGACAAAAAAAATAGCTTTACAGCAAATCTCACTTTTTATCCAATTTTAAATGAAAGTGAAAACGTTGTAATAAATATTGAAGATATCTCAGAAATAAAAAAATTAGAAGACTCTTTAGCTCTAGCTCAAAAAATGGGGTCACTCGGTCTAATCACAAGTGCAATCATACATGACTTTAACAATATTTTAAGTGGTATCCTGGGATATGCATCTTTGATTGAGAAAAAATCTTCAGAAAATCCAGAATTAAAAAAATACATTTCTTATATTATCAAATCAAGTGAAAGGGCTTCAGTAATGATTCGACAAATTCTTAATTATTCCAAAAAGAAATTTGAAAAAGGTGAATCATTAAATCTCAACAAGGTTGTTGAAGAAAGCCTAAGCTTCATTAAACTAAATTTAAAGAATATAACCATAATAAAAAAATTACCTGATAAAAAAATATTTTTAAGTGCAGACAAAACAAAAATATCTCAAGTAGTTATTAATTTATTTATAAATGCTAAAGACGCTTTAGAAAATCGACCCAATCCAAAAATAAAAATTGATCTAGAAGAAATTTTCATAAGAAATAAAAAAACTCTTAAAGACGAATCATATGCAATGATTAAAATAACTGACAATGGGATTGGTATAAAAGAGGAAAATATAAAAAACATTTTTGAAACATTCTTTACAACAAAGGATAAAAAAGGTGTAGGCATAGGCCTCTCAACTGTTAAAGAAATAGTCAATAGCTACAACGGAACTATTAAAGTTAAATCAAAATTCGGCGTAGGCACCAGCTTCAAAATCTTGATTCCCTCTATTAAACAAACAGTTTATGAACCTAAAGAAAATATAAAAGAAAAACACGAACCTTCTATAAAAGGTAATGTACTGTTAGTTGATGATGAAGAAGTTATAAGAGAGATAGGAAACGATATGTTAAATTCACTTGGAATAAACTGCATAACAGCTTGCAATGGTGAGGAAGGAATTGAAATATATAAAAAAAATAGAGACAAAATAGATATAATTATTTTAGACATAGAATTACCCGGGATTTCCGGAGAAAAAGTCTTTGATATTTTAAAGCAAATTAACCCTGACATAAAAATTCTAATAGCAAGTGGATATGGAAAAGATTATCTCGAAAAAAAGATTTTTCAAAGAAAAATCAAAAACTTTATGGCAAAACCTTTTCAACTAAATCAACTGTCAAACAAATTGAACGAGCTAATAAAAGAATAAATGACATATTTAGATTTCCAACATATTTGACTATTAATTAAAAAAGATTTATCGTTATAAAGAAGACATATTAGCCTTAAGGAGATTTTATGCAGAATAATAAATTAAGTGACACGAAAGATTGGAAAGAGTTGAAAATACATTATAATGAAATCAAAAAAAATAATTTAAGAGAATTATTTAAATACGATAAAGAGAGATCAAAAAGATTTTCAATTTATATAGAGGATTTCTATTTTGATTATTCAAAAAATTTAATTACTTCCAAGACAATCAATCTTCTTTTAAAACTTGCAGATTCAAGGCAATTGAAACAAGAGACAGAAAGAATGTTCAATGGTGAGAAAATAAACAAAACAGAAAATAGACCAGTTTTGCATATTGCCTTGAGAAATATGGATAAAAGGCCAATCTTTATAGATGGAAAAAATATAACTTCTGAAGTTTTCTCTGTTATTGAAAAGATGAGGAAATTTTCAATAGAAATAAGAAATGGAGAGTTGAAAGGCTTCTCCAATAAAAAAATAAAATATATTGTCAATATTGGAATAGGAGGATCTGATCTTGGTCCAAAAATGGTTGTTAAAGCTTTGAAATATTATTCAAAAAAAAATATAAAAATATTTTTTATTTCAAACGTCGATTCCAACCATATTTCTGAAACTTTAAAAGAAATAGAGCCTGAAAAGACACTTTTCATAATTGCATCCAAAACATTTTCAACACTTGAAACAATGACAAATGCAAATACTGCAAAAAACTGGATCTTATCACATTACAAATCTAAAAAATGCATTCCCTTTCATTTTATTGCTCTCTCTACAAACACAAAAGCAGCAATTAATTTTGGTATAGATTCCAAAAATATATTTGAATTCTGGGATTGGGTTGCAGGTAGGTATTCATTAACCTCCTCTATTGGATTATCTATTATGATCTCTATAGGGTTTGATAATTTTATTGAACTATTAAAAGGTTTTCATTCAATGGATAATCATTTCAGAAATACTCCTTTTGAAAAAAATATCCCGGTAATAATGGCTCTACTTGGCATATGGTACAACAACTTTTTCAAAGCTGAAACGCACGCAATAATACCGTACAACCAATATTTAAGTAAATTTCCTGCTTTCCTTCAACAATGCGATATGGAATCAAACGGCAAACATGTTGATAAAGAAGGGAATGAAATTGAATATCAGACTGGTCCTATAATATGGGGTGAGCCTGGGACAAATGGACAACACGCTTTTTTTCAACTTATTCACCAGGGGACAAAATTAATCCCAAGTGATTTTATTGGGTTTATTGAACCCCTGAACAATTTGGGAGACCATCATAAAAAATTAATGGCTAATCTTATCGCACAAACAGAAGCTCTGGCTTTTGGGAAAACAAGAGAGCAACTTATAAAAGAAGGGACTTCTTTAGAATTAATACCTTTTAAAATATGTAAAGGTAATAAACCAACAAATACAATTCTTATAAAAAAATTAACACCATTCTCTCTTGGAAGATTAATAGCAACCTATGAACATAAAATATTTGTTCAAGGTATAATATGGAACATTTTTTCATTCGATCAATGGGGAGTTGAATTAGGCAAAACCCTTGCAAAAAAAATCCTTCCAGAACTGGATAATTCTTACAATAAGCCTTTAAAACATGACAACTCAACAAATAATTTAATTAATCTTCTCAAGAAAGGCTCTTCTTTATAACAAACTTACTATTAAATTATCAAATTTTAATTAGAACATGTTTTTTATTTTCATAAAAAACCATTTTTTTTCATCCACTCATCATTAAATATTGTACTTAAATAACGTGAAGCACTATCAGGAAAAATCGTGACAATTCTTGCTGGCTTTTTAAGAGATTTTGCTAATCTTAATGCACCCCATATTGCTGCGCCACTTGAACCTCCAGCAAGTATCCCCTCCTGTTTTAAAAGTTCTCTTGTATATAGAAAAGCTATTTTATCACTTACTCTAAACATATCATCAATAACACTAAAATCAACACATTTGATCAGAAATTCATCTCCAAGTCCTTCAATTAAATAAGGAGCTGGTTTAACCTTTTTTTTAAAGTAAAAATAATCGTAAAAAATCGAACCAACAGGATCAATTGCTATCACCTTTATATTCGGATCTTGCTCTTTTAAATATTTTGCAACTCCACATATAGTACCGCCAGTACCAATTCCTGCAATAAAATAATCAATTTCCCCCTGCATCTGATTCCATATTTCTGGTCCTGTTGTTTCATAGTGTGCTTCATTATTTTCTCTGTTATTATGCTGGTCCGGAAAATAACAACCAGGAGTTTTTTCTACAATAGAAGGAGTTATATTATTATAGCTATTCGGGGACTCTGGAGGTAATGAACTGTCAACCACATGAATTTCAACACCTAAAGCTTCCAATTGGTCAATCTTCTCTTTACTTATTCTATCTCTAACAACTACCTTTAGTTTATACCCCTTTTGTATTGCAACGAGGGCCAATCCCATGGCAGTATTTCCAGATGAATTTTCTATTATAAGTTGCCCTTTTTTTATTCTGCCATCCTTTTCTGCTTTTTCTATCATATATTTTGCTACCCTATCTTTAACACTACCCATAGGGTTTAAAAATTCAAGTTTCGAAAAAATCTGACTTTCAACATCCTTTGTTATCTTGCTAAGCCTTACAAGAGGAGTATTACCTACAGTACCTAAAATATTGTTATACACATTTTCTTTATTCATAATTTTATCCTCGCTTCTTTCAAAACATAGATTCTTATAGATAATTTTATATCAGTTTAAATGATATGTAAAGTAAAACGGATTAAAGATTTTTTGTTTTGAAATTTTATGTAGATTTTTTTAAAAAAATAAAGTAGAATTTAAACTAATTTAGGAGGTGCTATTTGAAAACTTTAAAATCTTTCTTTTATATTTTATTTATTTTTACAATTTCATTCAATCTTTATACAAAAGAGAAAAGAGCATTCACATTAGATGATCTTTACAAATTAAAAAGCGTTTCAGGATTAAATATTTCTCCAGATGGTACAAAATTGATTTTCACAGTAACAAAATACTGTCTAAAAAAGGGAGAACAAAATAGCGATATTTTCTTATTAAATTTATTAACAGGAGAACAAAATCAAATCACCTACAATAAAAAATCAGATTTCAATCCCTTCTGGGGCTTAGATGGACACAAAATATATTTCATTTCAAAGAGAGAAAACAAAGAACAATTATGGGAAATAAGCTTAAATGGAGGCGAATCTAAAGAGATTTTAAGCTTTTCCACTGGTATTTCCTCTCCAAAAATATCGAAAAAGAGTAAAAAAATATTTTTTCACTCATCAGTATTTCCTGAATGTATGGAAAATTGTGAATGCAACAAAAGATTGTTAACCAAATTGAAAGATGGACATATACAGGCTCATTTTGCTAATTCCCTACTCTATAGACATTGGACTTCATATAGAGATTGGAAATATAGTCACCTCTTTTATTTTGACATAAAAGAAAAAAAGGTTAAACCAGTAACAAATGGAAACTGTGATTATCCTTCATTTTCTTTAGGCGGAGGAGAAGGTTTTGATATCTCCAACGATGAAAAAGAAATATGTGTTGTTTCAAATCACGATAAAAACCAGGCAAATTCAACAAATAGCGATCTTTTTCTTATCAACTTAAAATCAAAAGAATTTAACCCAATTAATATTACAAAAGAAAACAAAGCTTATGACGGATCTCCGAAATTCTCTGCAAATGGTAAATATATTGCCTTCACAACACAAAAAATACCTTCATATGAATCTGATAAAATAAGAGTTGCAATATATAATAGAAAAAATAAAAAAATAAAAATTTTAACTGAAGAAATTGACAACTGGGTCTCTAATTTTATCTGGTCTCCTGATTCAAAGTACATCTACTTCACTGTCCAGGAAAAAGGACATTTACCCCTATATAGAATCAATATAAACAATAAAAGAAAAGAAAAAATCATTGATGCTGAATATATTAGGGAATTTGTCATAACTTCTGACGGCAAAAGGTTGGTTTTTACTCGCTCATCAGTTGGAGAACCTTATGAAATATGGAGTTATAGAATAGGGAAAAAGAATAGCTTAAAAAGATTAACTTTTTTTAATAAAAAAATCGAAGATAATGTTGATATAAGACCAGCAGAAGAACTCTGGATAAAAGGGACAGATAGCAAAAAAATTCATGTTTTTATAGTAAAACCCCATAATTTTGATCCTTCCAAAAAATATCCTTTAATACTAAATGTACATGGTGGACCACAAATGCAATGGGCAGATTCTTTCAGGGGCGACTGGCAAGTATATCCAGGTGCTGGATATGTAGTTGCATTTCCAAATCCTCATGGTTCAACAGGTTATGGTCAAGAATTCACAAAAGCCATCTCAGGTGATTGGAATGGGAAAGTTATTAAGGATATTGAAAAAGTAAGTGATTTTCTCGCCGCTTTACCCTATGTTGATGAAAATAGAATGGGTGCAATGGGTTGGTCATGGGGTGGTTATGCAATGATGTGGCTTGAAGGCCATAATAAAAGATTTAAAGCCCTTGCATCAATGATGGGTGTATATGATCTAAGATCAATGTATAGTGCAACAGAAGAATTATGGTTCCCAGAATGGGATTTAAAAGGTACTCCCTGGGAAAATATGGAATTTTACAAAAACACATCCCCTTCATCATACGTAAAAAACTTTAATACTCCATGTCTAATCATTACTGGAGAAAAAGATTATAGAGTCCCCTACACACAAAGTTTACAATTCTTTACAGATCTTCAAAAAATGAAGGTACCTTCACAATTGATTATCTTTAAATACAATGGACACTGGCCAAACTATGTGAAATCAATGCCTGTTTATTATAATGCTCATCTTGAATGGTTCCATAAATACTTAAGAGGAGGCAAAGCTCCATATAATACTGAAAAACTTATAAGAAATCTTGAATTTGATAAGAAAAAATGTAAAAAGAAATAAATAAAAGAAAATATGGAAATATTACTTATACTAGCTGGAATAGTACTTGGAGTGTTAATAGGTTGGATAATTGCGCAACCAAAGCTACAAAGCCTGAAATCTTCTTTTGTAAAAAAAGAGACTGAGTATGAAATACTTCAGAAAAATTACAAAGAAGACAAAATTGAACTCCAAAATATAGAAAAACAATTTACTGATGCATTTAAAAATCTTGCAACACAGATTTTGGAAGATAAAAGTCGCAAGTTTACTGAACTTAACCGTAACAATATAGAAGAAATTTTAAAACCCTTAAAAGAAAAAATAAAAGAGTTCCAGGATAAGATCGAATATACTAATAGTGAAAATATTAAGAGAAATACTTCTTTAATTGAGAAAATCGGGTATCTTGAAAAGCTCGGGCTGCAAATGAGCGATGAAGCACTAAAGCTCACAAAAGCTTTAAAAGGAGAGACAAAAACTCAGGGTAATTGGGGAGAGATGATTCTTGAGAAAATCCTTGAAAATTCCGGCTTGATAGAGGGTGAAGAATACATATCTCAAACAAAAGGGATTAAATTAATAAGTGAAAACGGTAATTTGCAAAAACCTGATATAATAATCAACCTTCCCAGAAATAAAAATATTATTATTGATTCTAAAGTTTCACTTGTATCTTATGAATTATGGGTTAATGCAAAAACAGAAAATGGAAGGAACAATCATACTAAAGAACTTGTAATATCAGTTAAAAACCATATAAATGAACTTAGTAAAAAGCACTACCAAAATCTTGAAGGAATTAATTCTCCTGATTTTGTTCTATTATTTATGCCTATTGAAGCTAGCTTTAGTGTTGCTGCTCGCTCTGATAACACTCTTTTCCAATATGCATGGGATAAGAAAATCGTAATTGTCACACCTACTACTTTAATGGCAACATTATACACCATTAAATCTTTATGGAGACAGGAAGATCAAACAAAAAATGCCCTTGACATTGCAAAAAAAAGTGGTGCTTTATATGACAAGTTTGTAAACTTTATAGAATCTCTTCAAAAAATCGGAGAACATATTGATAAATCAAAAGAGATGTATGAAAAAGCCTTTAATCAATTAAAAGATGGAAAGGGTAATTTAATAAGACAAGCTGAAAATATAAAAAAGATGGGCGCAATAACAAAAAAATCTCTCCCAAAAGATATTCTTGATGAGGAATAAAAAGAGTTCAAGTCTCCAAATTACTGTTGACATGTTCACTGATTTATGGTAAAAGTAAAACTCAATATGGGCCGTTAGCTCAG
>Ga0209121_10002500_pt1 | contig 18650 bp, 18 predicted proteins | sample Cruoilmetagenom3_FD_187292 | JGI IMG/M metagenome (GOLD analysis project Ga0209121, IMG submission 187292) | Oil polluted marine microbial communities from Coal Oil Point, Santa Barbara, California, USA - Sample 3 (SPAdes) (version 2) | ecosystem: Environmental > Aquatic > Marine > Oil seeps ... | reverse complement strand
AGGGACCGAGGCCAAGACCCAGTTCGCCGTCATGTTCGGCGAGAGGTTCGTCAGCCAATGACGAGAACAGGCCTCGCACACAAGATTCCTCACAGTCCCATGCACAACGGCTTCGTCGAGAGCTTCAACGGTCGGATGCGCCCTCTCGGCGATGCAAAGCATCGCCTGCCGGCAATGGATGAGCTTCTGAACGAGCCCCTGTTCGACAGCCTGCGCCATGCTCGCAATCTAGTGGCGGCATGGCGCGATGACGTCACCCACCACCGCGCGCACTCCAGCCTCGCTGGTCTGACACCATGGGGATATGCCAATCGGTCAAAGGAAGACCAAAACCTGAACAGAGCCAACTCATGAACGAGGGCTCTCAGAGGAGCAGGTCAACGCCTTTTGAAAGGCGTTCAAACGCGATTTCGAAATCGCGTTTCAAGCGGCGTCGACGCCGCTTCGCCCCCCTCAAAACGACAGCTTCTTGAAGATCCGCTCCGGCACCAGTTTGATGATCGTCATGATGATCCACCAGAACCCCGGCGTGTAGATCACGTTTTTCTTCTTCTCGACTGCCTTGGCGATGCTCTTCGCCACAGCTGATGGGGCCGCGACAAGGAACATCCCCTCCACGCCCCAGGTCATCGAGGTATCGACGAACCCGGGTTTCACCGTCACCACATGCGCGCCCGACCGGTTCAGCCGGTTGCGCAAACCAGAGAGATAGGTGGCAAAGCCCGCTTTGGCGGAGCCGTAGACGTAGTTCGAGAACCGCCCGCGGTCACCGGCAACGGAGGTGACGCCGACGACGGTGCCGCCGCGCTCCTCGATCAGCGGTGCGAGCTCGTGCAGGAACCGGGCGGGGCCGGTATAGTTGACAGCCCCGACCTGGTCGATCAGCGACGGGTTGGCGTCGATCTCGGCCTGGCTCGGCATCCAGCCGACGAACACGGCGGCGCTCACCTTGCCTTCGGTCGCGCCGAGCACCTTGACGATCGGCGCGAAGGTCGCGGGATCGCCAGCGTCGAAATAGAGCGCCGCCGCCGCCGCCGCACCGCGTGCGTCGAGGTCTGTCGCCAATGCCCTGAGGTCGTCCATATCGCGGCCTGCGACAAGCACGGCGGCGCCCGTTTCAGCCATTTCGCGCGCGAACGCGCGCGCCATCGAGGAGGTGGCGCCGAGAATGATCCAAGTGCTCATTTGCCGATCTCCCGAAGCTGAAGCCTGCGCACGATATCGGTGATGAGCACGCCGTCGGGGTCGGCCTTCGCGGCCTGGGCCGCCCAGGCCTCCCACTCGGGATACATCCCTTTGATCTGATCGCCGGACGCCAGCGCGTCCTTGCCAAGATAGAGCCGACCCTCGGCCTCGACCGTCATCGCTTCGAGCGCCTTGATGAGGGTTTCAGCCTTGTCGCGGGCCGGGAAGTCGATGGCGAGCGTATAGCCCTCCATCGGAAAACTGAGCATGCCGGCGCGCCCCTCGCCCATCCGCTTGATGACGGCGAGCGGCGAGGCGAGGCCCGAGCGCGCGATCTTCTGCACGATCTCTTTCAGCACCGACGCATTCTGCAAGGGCACCACGCATTGGAACTGGTGAAAGCCGCGCTTGCCGTAGAGCCGGTACCAGTCGTGGAGCTTGTCGAGCGGGAAGACGTGCTGCGCGATGGACATCACATGAGTGCGGCCCCGCGCGGGCACCTTGCGCCAGTAGAGCGCGTTGAAGGTTTTCACCGTGGGCGCGGAGAGCGCGAAGCCCGGCAGGTTGATCGGCACCGGCAGTGCGGGCGCGCCGCCTGCCTTGTCCGGGCCACCTGACAGCTCGGCCTCCTCAAAGATGCCGCGGCCCAACGCCGAGCCGGTCGCGGTGCTGTCGATCCAGCCGACATTGTAGCGGTAGTCGGATCCGTCGAGCAGCGCGAGAAACTCGTCGAAACTGCCCACCCGGGTTTCCTTCACCGTCATGCCGTTGCCGGGCGTCGGGATCATCTGGAGTTTCGCCGAAACGATCACCCCGGTCTGGCCGATCCCGCCCATGGTGGCGCGAAACAGCGCCGCGTCGCTTTCGGCGGTGACCTCGACACGCTTGCCGCCCGGCTGCAACAGCGTCACCGACAGCACATGCTGGCCAAACGAGCCCAGCACATGGTGGTTTTTGCCGTGGATGTCGTGCGCGATGGCGCCGCCGACCGTCGGGAAGCCGGTGCCCGGCACAACCGCGGGCACCCAGCCCTTGGGCGCGAACAGCCGGATCAGATCGCCAAGCTGCACCCCGGCCTCGACCTCGAGCACGCCGGTTTCGGGATCGAAATGCAGGATCTTGTCCATCCGCGTCATGTCGATGGCCGCGCCACCGTCGTTGAGCGGTGAATCGTTGTAGCTCCGCAGCATCCCATAAGCGGGGGCCGGGGCCTCTTCCATCAGCCGGGTCAGTTGGGTGCTGCGTTCGGGCCGCGCGACGTTCCCGCGCGCCTTGTGAACCCGCGCCCATCCGGCGTAGTCAGTTTCTTTCCAGAGCATGTTTCTTTCTCAGTGATATGCGTTCGGCGACGGGGAAGACCAGGAGGCCGATCCCGATCGCGAACCAAAGGGTCGTAACCCGGATGATGAGGGTGGCGGGGACCGAGGCTTCGAGCGGCACGCCTTCGAGGGTGAGCAACGCGACCATCGCGGCCTCGGCGCCGCCGACCCCGCCGGGCGCACCGGTGAGACCGCCGGCGAGCCCCGAGAAGACGAAGATCGCCACCGCCTTGGCAAGGCCGATATCGGCGCCCATCCAGGCGAGCAGGAGGTGGAATGCGTAGCCTTCCGCGTACCAGCCGACGAGCCCGATGAGCCCGGCGACCGACATCACGAAGGGCGACGAGAAGACGGACAGCGCATTGGCGGCGCGGCGGATCTTGGCGAACAGGCGCGCGAACCGGCCCGTCGCCTTATGCCCCCAAGTGGCGACGGCGCGCAGCAGCGTCGGCCTTGTGGCCACGATGGCGGCGGCGAGCGCCAGCAGCGTCACCGGGAGGCCGAAGGATATGCCGGTGGCCGAAAAGGCGAGGCTGATGCCGAGCAGGAGGCCAAGCGCTGCGAGGTCGGAGGCCCGGTCGACCAGCACCAGCGGTGCGGTGCGCTCGAACCGCCACCCGGTCTCGCGTCCGATCCAGCGCATCCGCACAAGCTCGCCCAGCCGCCCGGGCGTGACGCTCATGGCGAACCCCCCGAGGAAGTGGCGGAAGGTGGCCAGGTATCCGAGCGGCAGGCCGAGGTGCTCGGTAAACATGTGCCAGCGCAGGCCGCGCAACAGGTAGTTGGTGAGCGACAGCGCAAGCAGGACAAGGATTTGCCACAGCTGAAGTTTGGCGATCTGGGCGCGCGTTTCTTCCCAACCCGTGGCGGCCGCAAGCACCCCGAGCCCCGCAAAGACGAAGACCACGAGCCCGATCACCACCAGCCGGTCGCGCAGGCGGCGTTTCTGCGCGTTGGGCGCCTGAGAAATCGGATCTGTGCTCGACATCGCCATTTGTCGCCGGGTTAGCGGGTTATTGCGGCGATAATATGGAATTGTTTCGGAATTGCGACCAGTTATCCCGGTATGCGCGGCGTCTGGCCGGAGGGGCGCACAAAGACCAGACCTCCCGGCGCTCTTCGCGCCCGACACAACGCCGCCGGGGAGGTAGGTGGCGGCCCGGACCACGGTGCCGGCGGCATCGGCGGCGAAGACCGGGCGACCGATGTGGTGGGACCAACCAATTATTGCCGTCGGAAGATCTGCTTCCAGCAACTGATGAGATGCAAGACGCCGATCAGTCCGGACATCGGCCCCCAAGTGGCAAGTTCTGGGCTTCCCTTGACCCATGGAAACAACAGCAGTGATGCCTACATCAGCATGTGGGGCAACGCATGCAGCACCAATCGCCTGTCCTCGTAGGGGTAAAGGTACGCAACCACAGCGGTCGCGACGATCAACGGGACTATTTCCAACGCCTGCGCCCCGTCCCTACCCCAGCCAGCCGCGCCAGATCCCCGCGGCCTGGAACATGATCGACAGCGCGATCAGAAGAATGCCGATGCCGCGCTTGTCGCGCATGGCAAAGACGATCGGGTCGTAATCCTGCTTGCCGGCCCAGCCCAACCGGATCATCCGGTAGAGCCACCAGAAGATCGGCACCAGCGCCACCCAGAGCAGCCAGCGGGTCGGGTAGAGCTCCGCCGCCTGTTCGGTAAAGGAATAGCCGAAGAAGGCAACGAGCGCGCCGACCATACCGAGCACGGCCACATTGAGCAGATCGCTCCGGTCCGGCCGGCCGTAGCCACGACCCGGAAGCGGCTCGTCGGACATCGCGAGCGTCAGCTCGGTGATCCGCTTGACCGATCCCAGCGCGATGAACACCGGATAGATGAATACGAGCAGATAGCCCGAGATCGCCACCCCGGACGCCAACGCCCCCGCCACCACCCGAATGGTGTAGAGTACGGCAAGCGTGGCGATGTCGATCCAGCGCAGCCGTTTGAGGCGCAACGAGTAGGCCAGAGACAGGGTCATGTAGAGCGCGAGCACGCCGAAAAACCCCCCTCCGATCAAAGCCGCGATCAGCAGCGCCGCCAGGCCCGCAGCAAGCCCCGCCGCCATGCCGACACCGATCGGCACCCGGCCGGAGGCGAAGGGCCTGCGGCACTTGGTGGCGTGCAACCGGTCGGCCTCGAGATCGAGCAGATCGTTCACCACGTAGATCGACGACGCCCCGAGCGAAAAGGCGAGCGCGCCCAGTAGGGTGACGAGCCAGGGCCAGGGCAGGAAGATGTGGCCGGCGAGCAGAGGCACGAACAACAGCAGGTTTTTGACCCATTGATGCGGGCGGAACGCCTTGGTGATCCCGGCGAAGCTCCAGTCGCCCTCGATCCGCGTGACCGGCTTGCCTTCTGCCTCCAGAACCTGGGCCGAGGCGACGTCGTTCACCACCAGTGCCCGGTCCGCATGGGCCCAGATCTTGCGGTCGGCCTTTTCGTTGCCGCCGTAGTCGAAGCCGGCTTCGCCGAAGGCCGCGACCAGCGCCGCCGCCTTGTCGGATCCCTTGAGGTTGGTCACACCGTCCGAGGCGAACACCCGGGGTGACAGCCCGTGGTCGGCGGCGAGCCGTTTCACCAGCGTCTCGTGCGAGGCCGAAGCCAGCACCACTTCGCGGCCGGCGGCCTTTGCGGCCTCAACCTCGGCCAACACCGCACCGTTCACCGGCAGAAGCTCGGTCCGGATATCGGCGATCCGGGCCAGCTCGGCCTTGAGCGCCGCCCGGTCTGCGAGCAGCGTAATCGACGCCCGCAGCGTCGCCAGAGGATCGAGGCCGAGCCCCGCCCAGAAGCATTCGAGCAGCATGTCGGTCTTGAGAAAGGTGCCGTCGACATCGAGCACCAGCGGTTTTTGATCTCTCATGCGCTGCCCCCCAAAAGCCCTGTCGCCGTTCGGCGCTTGCCCAAACAGCCCTATCCCTGAACCGTGAACACGCAGCCATCGGAGAGAAGTTCCGGCCGGGTCTGGCAAAGTCCACGCGCCACCCGCCAGGCGGTGAGCACCTTGGGCACATAGGCTCGTGTCTCCGCGAAGGGTGGCACGCCGCCGTGCTTGACCACTGCGCCTTCGCCGGCGTTGTAGCCCGCGAGCGCGAGGATCGGATCGCGGTCGAATTTCTCGAGCAGCCAGTCGAGATAGGCCACCCCGCCCTTGATGTTCTGCGCGGGGTCGGTCGCATCCGCCACCCCGAAACGTGCGGCGGTGTCGGGGATGAGCTGCATCAGGCCTTGGGCGCCCTTGCTGCTCTCGGCCGAAGCGAGGCCGCTGCTTTCGACTGAGATCAGCGCCAGCACCAGCGCGGGGGAGACATCCGTGCCGACCGTGGCGGCGAGGATATGGCGCCCGTAGGCGGTGGCAAGGTTCTGCAACGTCTGCAGGCGCGGCTCCGGCAGGCCCTCGGCCGTGTCGAGCGTCATGATCGCTTGGGCCACATTCGCCGGCCCCGCCGTTTCGAGCGCCGGCGACACGCCGGTCCAGAACCACTCCCAGCCGCTCTTGGCGGCCACGCGTGCGGCGGTCGGCACAGCGGCCGCGACGGGAAGGGCCTCGGGATTGTGCTGTTGCGCCCCGGCCTTCGGGCGGGACGCGATGAAGGCGGCCTGTGCCGTGGGATCGATCTGCACCGTGATCTTCGGTGCCTGCCCTGCCTGCGGCGCGGACACGCGCTTGAAGCTGAAATCAGGATATTGCTGTGGTGTCTCGGTCTCGGCGTACAGCGGCGCGCACGCCATAGCACATGCCAAGAACGTCAGGGAAGGACTGACCCGTATCATTTCTACTCTGCCTCATGCCCCCCAGGGTCATTGCCCCGGGCGTTTTCCCCCGGGATCCTGTCCCGAAGTGTTATTCTTGCAGGCAGTATCTCAAATTCCGGGTGCTCAGGCCAGTTTTTCCTTTCCCCTGGTTTTCGGCCTGGTGATTCCGGGTCCGAAAATCACGGTTTCTTTCGCCTTTGCTAACGTGATTTATTCTTATTTTTCAGTTATTTACCACAGTTTATGCCAAATTTTAGGCACCCGTCCAAAAACGTACGATACTGGTCCAACTCTCGCCCCAATCCCCGGTGTAATTTAGCCCATGCCAAACAGGGCAGCGGATCGGTTCACAGGCGGTTCGAGGGTTCTGGTGGCTCTGACGATAACGAGCTGATCTTTCGGAGGGAAATGAGATGAAACTGTTTATGCTTGCCAAGAACTTCTGCCGTGACGAAGACGGTGCCGTGACTGTTGACTGGGTCGTGCTGACCGCCGCCATCGTGGGCCTCGGCATCGCCGTTCTGACGTCGGTTTCCGGCGGGACCACCTCGCTGGCCGACAAGATCTCGTCGGAACTCGACGGCATGGATCCGGCCAACTACATCAACTGATCGATCGGATCGGCGGCCGCTGGGCCGCCGTCCACCCCACCCATCAATCGCATACCCGGCCAGAACGCCGGACATATCTGGAGACTACACTATGAAATTCGTGAACATGATCAAGACCTTCTCGCGTGACGAAGACGGCGCCGTAACCGTTGACTGGGTCGTGCTGACCGCCGCCATCGTGGGCCTCGGCATCGCCGTTCTGACCTCGGTTTCCGGCGGCACCACCTCGCTGGCCGACAAGATCTCGACGGAACTCGAAGGCATGGATCCGGCCAACTACATCAACTGATCTACGCAACCCGCGTAACAGCAAAAACCACCGAGAGGGCCGCGCCGGTACAGGCGCGGCCCTGTCCGCATGCAGCGGCGGGCGCGGACTGGCGCCGGTTCATGCAAAACGCAAGGTTGCAGCACCCAATCGTTGCCATCTGCGCAAAACACCACCGCAACTTCACGCTTTATCCCACTTTTTGCCCCATTCCGTGGGCAGTTTGACCGCAACGACCGCCGGGATACCGGTGTTTTTTTAGGGAAAGGACACGACATGCGCTCGGTTTTCATCCTTGTGCTGGTGGCTGGCGTCGGCCTCGCCGGTTTCGCCGTCTACATGGCCAAGGGCGTGTTCGGTGATTACGAGGCGAGGATTGCGGCGGAAATCGCGGCGCGTGGCAAAGTGGTGCCCACGGTAGATGTCTACGTCGTCAACGAACCGATCCGTTACGGTCAGCAGATCACCGAAGGCAACATCCGCAAGGTCGCCTGGCCGCAAAGCGCTATTCCCGAGGGCACCTTCACGGAGCTCGAAATGCTGTTCCCGGAAGGCGAAAAGCAGTTTCGAACCGCGCTTCGCACAATGGAAAAGGACGAAGCCGTGCTCGCGGTCAAGGTGACCGAGCCCGGTCAGGACGCAGGCGTCGCCTCGCGCCTGTCGGACGGAATGCGCGCCCTGGCCATCAACGTCGATGTCACCTCGGGCGTGTCCGGCTTTCTGGCGCCGGGTGACCGGGTCGACGTCTACTGGACCGGCCGTTTGGAACAGGGCGGCGACCGGCGCGACGTGACCAAGCTGATCCAGACCAATGTCCATATCATCGCCATCGACCAGCGTGCCGATCTGGACCGGACCGGTCCGAGCGTGGCGCGCACGATCACCATCGAGGGCACGCCCGACGAAGTGGCGCGGCTGAACCTCGCCCAGCTCTCGGGCCGGCTGACCCTCGCTCTCGTCGGCCACGGCGACACCACGGTCTCCGAGCCGATCGAGATCAACCAGGACATGCTGCTCGGCATCGAGCGCCGGGTGGTCGAGGTCGAAGAAGCACCCGAGGTCTGCACGGTGACCACCAACAAGGGCGGCGAACGCGTCGTCACCCAGATCCCCTGCCCGACCAACTGAGGCCGGACCCAGACCTGACCCCCAGCTTTTGACCCGGGCTCCATGCCCCGGGACCCCGGACGGCCGGCCCCCTGTAACACAACAGGGGGCCGGCCCGATTGCGTTTGGCCCCAGTTTCGGGCCGACCGGAGCTCTGCCAGAATATCACTTTTCGCACTTCAACCTGGGAGTTCATGCCCGGTGTTGCCGCAGAGCCTCATCATTTTTCGACAAGCCACGCGGGCAACTTGCAAAAATCCAATTTCTGCCGCATTGTCCGCGGGTACAACTGCGCCCAGATCCGCGACCCAAGCGGGCGGTGCAAGACGAGCAGTGCGGATCGGTCCCGAGTTCCCCGGGGAAGGCGCGCAAACCAGACAGGGGGTTAACCCCGACATCAAGACGTGATCGGAGAGGCAGGATCACTATGACATCGAACGCAATCTTCAAGGCAGCCCTCGTCGGGCTTGGCCTTGCCTTTGCCCAGCTACCGGGCATCGCTACCGGCGAGACACTCAAGGTACTGTCGGGCGCGACGACCGGCGCACTCAATGTGCCGATGAACCGCGCGGTGGTCGTCGAAAGCGACGAACCCTTCGCCGAGCTTTCCATCGCCAACCCCGGCATCGCTGACATCTCGACCCTGTCGGACCGCACGATATATGTGCTCGGCAAGGCCCCGGGGCGCACGACCCTGACCCTGTTGGCCCCGGATGGGCGGCTGCTCACCAATGTCGAGGTTCGGGTCACCCCGGACGTCGCCGAGTTTAAGGAGCGGCTGCGCCAGATCCTGCCCGGTGAACAGATCGAGGTGCGCACGGCCAACGACGGGATCGTCCTCTCCGGCACCGTCAGCTCGGTCAACGCGCTCGACCGCGCCCTCGACCTCGCCCAGCGCTACGCGCCCGAGCGGGTGTCGAACCTGATGAATGTCGGCGGCACCCAGCAGGTGATGCTGAAGGTGCGCTTCGCCGAGATGGAGCGCTCGGTGAGCAAGGCGCTGTCGACCCAAATGGGCGTCAATTCCAACTTCGGCGGCGGTTTGGTCCCCGGCCCCGTGACGGGTAGCATCGGTGCCGGCCAGAACGACGGGCTGGGCGCAATGGGCATCAGCCTCGGCAACAACGCCCTGCAATTCGAGATGTATATCCAGGCGCTGGAAAACAAAGGCATGGTCCGCACCCTGGCGGAACCGAACCTGACCGCGCTCTCGGGCCAACAGGCCGCGTTCCTCGCCGGCGGCGAATATCCGATCCCGGTGGTCGATGAGGACGGCGGCATCTCGGTCGAGTACAAGCCCGTCGGCGTCCAGCTCGGCTTCACCCCGCGGGTGGTCAACGGCGACATCATCAACCTGCAGCTCGATACCTCAGTGTCGGCACCGTCCAGCGACGCGTCCTTCGTGTCCGGTGATTTCGAGATTACGGCCTTCAACACCCGCAGCGCCTCGACCACAGTCGAGCTGCGCGACGGCCAGAGCTTCGCCATCGCGGGCCTCCTGCAGGACGATTTCGAGAGCAACGTCGCGCAGGTGCCCTGGCTGGGTGACGTCCCGATCCTCGGCGCCCTGTTCCGCTCGACCAACTTCAAGCGCGACCAGTCGGAACTGGTCATCATCATCACCGCGCATCTGGTCACCCCGACCACCGGCGCGGCGCTGATGGTGCCGACCGACAGGATCAGGCCGCCATCGGAGTATGATCTGTTCCTCAACGGCGAAACCGAAGCCGTTGCCCTGCCGACCGAAGGCGCTGCGGGCGAGGTCGCCCGACAGGACTTCGGCGGCTCCTACGGCTACGTGATGGAGGATTGAAAATGGCCGTCACACATACCAGACCGCTCCTGATCGCGACTTCGGTCATCGCCCTGCTCGCCGGTTGCGACGAGGCCGGGACCACGCTGCGCGGCTACGGCGAAGCCGGCCACGCACCCGACCACTACCGCATCGGCAATTCGGTCGAAATGAATGCCGGGTACCACACAGGCGATTATGTCTTCAATTTCGCCCAACGGTTCCACGAGACGGTGCCCGACACCGTGACCTTCGCGTTCAACTCGGCAGCACTCGACGCGAACGCCAAGGCGGCGCTGCGGCGCCAGGCGCATTTCATCCGGCAGTTCCCCGAGGTCCGCTGGAAGGTCTTCGGTCACACCGACCTGGTCGGCTCGAACTACTACAACAAGCGCCTCGGCCAGCGCCGCGCCCAGGCCGTCGTGGCCTACCTCGCGAGCCAGGGCGTGAGCCGCAAGCGCCTGCAAGCGGTCGTTTCCTACGGCGAATCCCGCCCGCTGATCGCGACCCAGGACCGCGAACGCCAGAACCGGCGCACGGTCACCGAGGTATCGGGCTTCGTGCAGAACGCGCCGCTGGTCCTCGACGGCAAGTACGCCCAGATCATCCAGCGCGAATATGTCGAAAGCGCGACCGAGATTCCGCCGCCCCCCAGTGCCTCGATCCTCGAAACCGGCGGCGAATAGCCCGCGTTCCGGCCCCGGCCGAACAGAAAAAAGCATCGAAAATCGGTCGGCCTTCGCCGGCCGGTTTTCATTTTCGCCCCTCCCCACCTGTTCTGATTGCGGAAACAGCCCTTGGGCGTCCCCCCTGATCGTCTCAATTGACCGCACATTTTCGCGGTTTACGCCCCAATCTTGCCGCCATTGATTGCGAATTTCCCAGCCGTACGAGCAGACCCCGAGCACGAGTCGCCGGGGTAGGTTCTGGCCGGTGTCCGCAGTGAACGACGGGCGCGCCAACCGGGCGGATCCGAGTGAAAGGGAAGAAGGCAACATGAGCGGGAACGCAGCTGCGCTAGTCGAACCAGCCCCCATCGTTGCGTGTACGATTTCACGCAATGTCCAGGAGTTCGATCTTCTGATAGAGGATATGGAAGCAGAACTCGGCGAAAGCTGGGGCGATCTCTCCATCGACGACGCGATCGCCTTCTTCGGACAGCCCGACGCGGAGACGCTCGAGTTCATCGCCGTCGCCATGGACGAGGAGGACGAGGCCAACCTCGCCCGCTACGCCGAGGTGATCCGCAAGGCCGCGAGCAACGGCATCAAGGCGATCGTGATCGCCGAAGAGGTCAGCCCGATTGCCCTGCACCAGCTCTTGAAAATGGGTGCCGAGGAGTTTGTCCCCTACCCGCTCCCGGAGGGTGCGTTGCACGACGCGATCGAGCGGTTGCGCGTACCGGAGCCCGAACCCGAAGCCGCCGCGCCGCGGCCCCCGACCTCGTACGCCGGCTCTGGTCGCGACCACGAGGGCGTGGTCCTGGCGGTCCACGGGCTTGCCGGTGGCGTCGGCGCGACGACACTTGCGATCAACCTCGCCTGGGAATTGGTTAACGTCGAGAAGGACAACCCGCCCAGCGTCTGTCTGCTCGACCTCGACCTGCAGTTCGGCACCGTGAGCACCTATCTCGACCTGCCCCGAAGGGAAGCCGTTTACGAGCTTCTGTCGGACACCGAGAGCGCCGACGAGGAAAGCTTCACCGCGGCGATGATCAGCTTCAACGAAAAGCTCCAGGTGCTGACCGCGCCGTCCGACATGTTGCCGCTCGATCTGGTCAGCGACGAGGACATCCGCCGCATCATCGCGATGGCGCGGGCGAAATTCGACTATGTGGTGATCGACATGCCCAAGACCGTGGTGCTCTGGACCGAGACGGTCCTGCAGGCGGCACATGTCTATTTCGCCCCCGTTGAGCTCGACATGCGCTCGGCGCAGAACACGCTGCGCATGATCCGGGCATTGAAGTCCGAGGAGCTGCCGGTCGACCGGCTGCGCTACGTCCTCAACCGCGCCCCCAAATTCACCGATCTCAACGGCAAGAGCCGCGTCAAGCGGATGGCCGAGAGCCTCGATATCTCGATCGAAGTGCTGCTGCCCGACGGCGGCAAGCAGGTCGTTCAGGCCGGCGACCACGGTCTGCCGCTCGCCGAGAGCGCGCCTAAGTCGCCGCTGCGCAAGGAGATCGCGAAGCTCGCCAAATCTGTCCATGACGTCAACCAGTCGGCTGAGACAGCCGCGAAATAGGAGGCCCCCCCTTGTTTTCGCGCTACAAGAAACCCGGGAATGCAACGCCGGTCGGCAAGGGCAACGCCAAGCTCCATGCCGTGCCGGCGGCCACTGCCGCGCCTGCGGCAAAACCGGCAGGCGCCCAGTCCGCCGCGCCGTCCAAGAAGGCCGCGCCCAAGGTGCCGCCTGGACAAAAGTCCGGTCAACGCGAGGCCACCCGCGCCGCCAAGCCCGAGCCGATGGACCGTGAGACCAAACGCCGCCTGCGTCTTGGCGAGATCAAGGTCGAGCTGCACAAGCAACTGCTCGACAACCTGAACCTCGCGGCGCTCGACACGGCTTCGGAAAAGGACCTGCGCGCCGAGATCGGCACGATCGCCGCGGAAGTCCTGACCGAAATGAACGTGGTGCTGAACCGCGAAGAAAAGACCATCCTCAACCAGGAACTGTTCGACGAAGTCACCGGCCTCGGGCCGCTTGAACCGCTCCTGAAAGACGACACGGTCAACGATATTCTCGTCAACGGCCCGCACCAGATCTTTGTCGAACGCTCGGGCAAGCTGTCGCTGACCGACGTCCAGTTCAAAGACGAGCGCCACCTGCTCAGGATCATCGACAAGATCGTCTCGGCCGTGGGTCGCCGGGTCGATGAAAGCAACCCCCACGTCGACGCCCGCCTCGCCGACGGCTCGCGTTTCAACGCGATGGTGCCGCCGATCGCGGTCGACGGTTCGCTGGTCTCGATCCGGAAATTCAAGAAAGACAAGCTCGGGATCGACGAACTGGTCAACTTCGGGGCCTTCTCGGAAGAGATGGCAGCCTATCTGCAGGCCGCGGTCTCGTGCCGGCTCAATGTCATCGTCTCGGGCGGTACCGGCTCGGGCAAGACCACCTCGCTCAACGCTTTGTCCGGCTTCATCGACAATTCCGAACGTATCCTCACCATCGAGGACACGGCGGAACTTCAGCTCCAGCAGATCCACGTCGGCCGGATGGAGAGCCGTCCGCCCAACGTCGAAGGCAAAGGGGCCGTCACCCAGCGCGACTGTCTGAGGAACGCGCTCAGGATGCGTCCCGACCGGATCATCGTCGGCGAGACCCGCGGCGAGGAGGTGATCGACATGCTCCAGGCCATGAACACCGGCCACGACGGGTCGATGACCACGATTCACGCCAACTCTGCCCGCGACGCGGTCTCGCGTCTGGAAAACATGATCGCGATGGCCGGCATCGAGATGCCGATCAAGGCGGTGCGCGCTCAGATCGCCTCGGCCGTGAACCTGATCGTCCAGGCCTCGCGTCTCCAGGACGGCTCACGCCGGATGGTGTCGATCACCGAGGTGACCGGCATGGAAGGCGACGTGATCTCGATGCAGGAAGTGTTCCGCTATCAGCGCACCGGCCTTCAGCCGGACGGCACGATCAACGGTCACTTCACCGCCAGTGGCGTCCGCTCCGCCTATTCCGAGCGTTTCCGCCAGTGGGGCTACGACCTGCCGGCCGCCATCTTCGAACCCGTTGACTCGGAGTAACACATGGTCATTTCCGCCGAACCTCTTGTCTATCTGCTGATCTTCATCGCCGTCCTGGTGCTGGTCGAAGGCGTCTACCTGACCGTCTTCGGCAAATCGATCAGCCTCAACAACCGCGTGAACCGCCGTCTCGACTTGCTCGAGAAAGGTGTGGGCCGCGAACAGGTGCTGGAGCAACTCCGCAAGGAAATGCATCAGCACATGAACGCGCGCGGGATCCCGCTCTATTCGCTGCTCGCCGAAAGGGCGCAAAAGGCCAATATCGCCTTTTCCCCGCAGCAGATCATCATGCTGATGGCCGGCGTTGCGGTGGTGGCCTATCTCGGCCTTAGCGTCGGCACCTCGGCGGGGGTCGGCGTGCGCATCGCCGTCGCCATCGCGATGGGGGTCGGCGGCGTTTACGTCTGGATCAACAACAAGGCCAAGAAGCGCCTGTCGATGATCGAGGAGCAGCTGCCCGACGCGGTCGAACTGATGGTGCGCTCCCTGCGCGTCGGCCACCCGTTTTCCTCGGCGATCCAGATCGTCGCCAAGGAGGTGCCCGACCCGTTGGGCTCCGAGATGGGCGTGATCGCCGATGAAAGCGCCTACGGGCGCGACGTCGGCGAGAGCCTCAAGCACCTCGCCGAGCGGATGGACATGCAGGACTTGCGCTTCCTCGCCGTCGCCGTGTCGATCCAACAGACCTCGGGCGGCAACCTCGCCGAGATCCTCGAAGGCCTCGCCAAGGTCATCCGCTCGCGTTTCAAGCTGTTCCGCCGGGTCAAGGCGATCACCGCCGAAGCGAAATGGTCGGGCACCTTCCTGTCGGGCTTCCCGCTGGGCGCGCTGGTGATGATCAACGTGATCCAGCCCAACTACTATGACGACGTGAAGGAAACCCAGTTTTTCATCCCCGCAGCCCTCATCGTTGGCGCGTTCCTCGTGGCCAACGTGTTCATCATGCGGTCGCTGACCAACATCAAGGTGTGAGGCAGAGGTAATGGATCAGATCATGACCATCCTGACCGAGAACTTCGGTCCCTTTGGTCCGCTCCTCGCGATCGGCGGCCTCGGCCTCATCCTGGTTCTGGCGACTTTGCCGATCCTGATGAACAAGCAAGAAGACCCGCTCGACAAGCTCAAGCGGACCAAGTTCGCCCCCGACGCGGGCAAGGAGTCCCTGCGGTCGGCGGTCTCTTCCGCGAACGCGAAAAAGGACAAGCTCGAGAAATACAAGGATTTCCTCGAACCGAAGGACGCCGAGGAATACTCCGCGATGCAGCTCACGCTGCTTCAGGCGGGCTACCCAGGCAAAAACGCGGTGCGCACGTTCCACTTCGCGCAGATGGCGCTCGGGATCGGCTTCCTGATCCTCGGCGTCGGCTACGCGATCCTGAAAAGCTCGACCGGCGATCCGACGACGCAACAGACGATGATGTCGATCATCATCCCCGGCGCGGTCGGCTACATGGCGCCGAAATACTGGATCACCCGCCGGGTCGACGCGCGCAAGGAAGAGATCCAGAACGGCTTCCCCGACGCGCTCGACATGCTGCTTGTCTGCGTCGAGGCCGGCCAGTCGCTCGACCAGGGGATCATCCGGGTCTCGAAAGAGATCCGCGCGGGCTTCCCCGCGCTCGGCGACGAGCTGTCGATCGTCAGCCACGAGATGAAGGCCGGCAAGGACCGGATCCAGGTGCTGCGCGACTTCGGCACCCGGTGCGGCGTCGTCGATGTCGCGAGTTTCACCACCGTGCTGATCCAGTCGGCCACTTTCGGCACCTCGATCGCCGATGCGTTGCGGGTCTTTTCGTCAGAAATGCGCGACAAGCGGGTGATGCGGGCCGAAGAAAAGGCCAACACCCTGCCGACCAAAATGACCCTGGCGACGATGATGCTGACGGTGCCGCCACTGCTCATCATCCTGATCGGCCCGTCGATCTACCAGGTCTACGTCACACTCAAGGACATCAGTTTCTAACCTCTGGGGAGGTGGATGCGTCCGGGCCGGTGCGCGAAGGGCAACCTTCGCGCACCGTTTCCCATTTTCTGCGGCCCCGAATTTGCAAGGGCGCCGCGCAGCCCGAGAACCCTTCGCCTCTGGCCCACTTTTCCCCAAAACCGGAGGAGTGGGTTCCTTTATTGTTTTTCTTCCGTCACTTGAGAGAAGGTACGCCCCCGCAGCTGTTCCGCACCGCGCGCCCGGACCGCCCGATCTGTGCCACCGCCCCGCTTTTCCTGCCCTCAACCGACGCTGTTGCCCCCGATTCCGCAAGCGTCTACCATCGCCGCAAAACAAGCCCGCAGGGGCGGCGTCAGTGAGAGGCGGGCATGTTCCACGTACGATTGATCCTGGCAGGTAGTGTCGCCCTGGCCCTGGCGGCCTGCGACAGTCCCGGGCTTGGCCACCGTGGTGGCGGGATCTACGCCCCGGACGCGCGGCCGTTGCGCGGGGAAAGTGTCGATGGGCTGATCGTCGGCCACCGGCTGATGGCAGCGGGGGAATATGAGCTTGCCCTGCAGGCCTACACCCGCTCCGCCCTCGATCACGGGATTACCGTCGATGTTCTTTCCGCGCTCGGCTCCGCAAATCTCAAGCTCAGGCGCTTGGGCCAGGCCGAGGGCCTTCTGCGCCAGGCGACCGAAAAGGACGCCACCTTCGCGCCGGCCTGGAACAACCTCGGCGTCATCCTGATGGAAACCGGCAAGACCGCAGAGGCGGCGCGGGTATTCCGCATCGCCTATGGCGTCGATGCGGGCAAATCCGCCTCCATCAAGGAAAACCTCACCTTGGCGCTCGCCAAACTCGAAGACATCACTTATGATGTCGAAGACGAAGCGACGTTCGACCTGATGCGGCGAGGGCATGGAGATTACCTGCTCCTCGTGAAGCAATAAAAAAACCGGACGCGTTCGACGAGCAGGAAAAGGGCGCAGGCAACATGCGTACAACGATATTACTCTCTCTCTGCCTCGGCGGTGCCGTGGCGCTGTCGGGTTGTGAACAGATGACCGAGGCCGAAGTCGAGCGCGCCGTCGCGGACCTTGACGGCATCAACGTGATCGACGAGTCGAACCTCAACAACGTGATGATCTCGGCCGCCGATCCGGAAGAAGCGGTGGCCTATTTCGCCCGGACGGCCGAACAGAACCCCGAACGGATGGATATCCAGCGCGGTCTCGCCAAGAGCCTCATCCGTGCCAAGCGCCCAGCCGAGGCGGCGCGGGTCTGGACCAAGGTCGTCGCCAGCCGCGAGGCGACGCCCGACGACCGCGTTTCGCTGGCCGATGCGCTGATCCGCTCCGGCGACTGGTCGAAGGCCAAGGAGGTGCTGAACCAGATCCCGCCGACGTTCGAGACCTACGACCGTTACCGGCTCGAGGCGATGGTGGCCGATGCCGACAAGGACTGGCCGAAGGCTGACAGTTTCTACGAAACCGCCGTCGGGCTGACCACGCAGCCGTCGCGCACGCTCAACAACTGGGGGTTCTCGAAACTCTCGCGCGGCGAATACAAGGGCGCCGAGAAGCTGTTTCTCGAGGCACTGACCTATGACAGCGCGATGTTCACCGCCAAGAACAACCTGATGATGGCCCGCGGCGGCCAGCGCAAATACGACATCCCGGCGATCTCCATGACCCAGATCGAGCGCGCCCAGTTGCTCTACACGCTGGCGTTGGCGGCGATCAAACAGGGCGACGTGTCGATGGGCAAGACATTGCTCGAAGAGGCGGTCGAGACCCACCCGCAGCATTTCGACGAGGCCGTGCGATCGCTGCGCGCCCTCGAAGCCGACGTGCAGCGGGGCTAACCGATGCTGGTGACCCAACAAGGTGCCGCGGCGGCGTTGTGGTTCCTGCCCTTCGTGCTGCCGATCGCGGTCTGGGTGGCCTGGTCGGACATGTCGCGCATGAAGATCCCGAATGTCGCCGTGCTGGCGCTGGCCGGGGTCTTTGCCGCTGTCGGTCTCGTCGTCGTGGCCACCGGTATCTGGAGCTTCGAAACCTGGGCCTGGCGCTGGGCGCATCTCGCGGTGGTGCTGGTGATCGGGTTCGTCGCCAACATGGCCGGCGGGTTTGGCGCGGGCGACGCGAAATTCGCGGCCGTCATGGCGCCATTCATCGCCCGGCAGGACACGCTCGCTTTCATCTACCTGTTGGCAGCGGTGGTGATCCTCGGCTTCACCCTGCACCGGATCGCACGGGCGAGCAAATGGGTGCGCGCCCACACCCCGGACTGGGAAAGCTGGACCCGCAAGGACTTCCCGATGGGGCTTTGCCTCGCCAGCGCATTGGCGATCTACCTCCTGGCCGGAGGGCTCTGGGGCGCCTGACGCCTGTCCGGGGTTGAAACGCAGGCCGCGCGAAGGGTGGGCGAACTCGGACGGGGGTCCAAGCTTCTGTTTTCATTACATTTAGCGCTAACTGTCCATGCGCGGGCGACCCCCGGGCGAAGCGACCGGCCCGCCGCCCTGCCCGGCCCGGGCAATCGCGTGCAACATTTTGTTTCCCCATACGCCGTCGACAGGAAAGAATCCTGCAATTAGAGTGCGTTCCGAGGCAACGCCGTTGGCGTGGTCAATCCCCGCAATCGGCGTTTCCTGGGCGGAAGTAGATTTGGGGGGCGTTGCCTCACGAACCCTCCTGCACTCAGGTATTCGATGTTACTGCACCCTCTGGGCCTGCACCCGGGGCGCGTGCGAACACGCGCCCCGCGCTTGCGTCCTGCGAAGACCGGCCCGGTCATGCGAGACGGCCTGGATGCCCGGAGCCGATCCTGCGCAGACCAGATCAGACGAAAATGAACTCGTCTGCCGTGAGCAGGCTCGG
>Ga0209121_10002499_pt1 | contig 18652 bp, 21 predicted proteins | sample Cruoilmetagenom3_FD_187292 | JGI IMG/M metagenome (GOLD analysis project Ga0209121, IMG submission 187292) | Oil polluted marine microbial communities from Coal Oil Point, Santa Barbara, California, USA - Sample 3 (SPAdes) (version 2) | ecosystem: Environmental > Aquatic > Marine > Oil seeps ... | reverse complement strand
CCTCCCCTTAATCCCCTCCCGCCAGGGAAGGGAAAATATGACTTTTTACGAGATTGTCAATCAAAGCTTAATGTATGTTTTCCAAGGAAGGCTGGATTGGGTCAGGTACCTCACAACGTACCAATCGCCAGGGCCGGCTTCCCGGACTTCGTCTGAATATAGAGAAGATCGTCCCTGCAATGACATATGCGCAGTCGCGCTTTATCTTTGCCGTCCTGACGGATATAGCCCTCAGACAACAGTTCACCAATGTTCAGTCTGAAGGTGCCGACAAATGCGGCAGACTCGTCTCTCCCTCTCTTCCAGAAGAGATTAAGGTATAGCGGATCTTGAGTGAGGGGAACAGCTATGTGATAATGATGATCAATCTCGTCGTTGCCGGTCCAATGACGGTGTTTCTGCAGGAATGATGTCTGTTCGATCCGACTTACGAGATGCTTGAATTGCAACAGGGGATATTTTTCTTTACGCATTCTTCAGATAACCCCCAACGAAGGAAGTCATACATTGTATGGGTAAAAACGTCAGCAGACCTGTTAAATATTTGTTATAATAAGACATGAATATATCAAATGGTCAAGTCATTTCTCTTTAAAAAAATGGCAAGATAAAACTGCTTGACACTTGGCAGGAGATTTATAAGACTACAGGACAAACGAACTGCCCGCGGCAAGCTTCGGGGGATTAGACTCTAGGAGGAAGCACTTATGGATAAAATTCCGATTACCAGAACGGGATTTGAAAAATTGAAAAAAGATCTGGAATATTTGAAGAATGTAGCAGTACCCGAAAATATAAAAGATATTGAAGAAGCCAGAGCTCATGGTGATATATCAGAGAATGCCGAGTATGAAGCCGCAAAAGAAAAACAATCGTTTATCCAGGGAAAGATACAGGAAATCAATAATAACCTGGCCACTTCCGTCATTATTGATATAAAAGATCTAACCGATGACAAAGTTGTTTTTGGTACAACCGTTACTATAGAAGACTTGAACACAGAAGAAGTCACGAAATATCAACTCGTCGGACCCTTTGAATCAGATATAAACGAAAATAAGATATCCGTGACTTCCCCCATCGGAAAGGCCCTTATCGGGAAAGAAGTGGGTGATGAAGTCAGGGTCCATACACCTGGCGGCATCAGAGAAATTGAGATTATAGATATATCTATAGAGTCATAAGCCAAAGGTTCAGGGAAGGAAAAATAATCATTGACAAAGATGAAACATTTTCTGTAGAATTTTCAAATATCTAATCTCCTTTTATTTACTTGTCTCTATTATGTAATTGCATATATTTTATTATTATAATTTTGACGAACAAAGAGGGTTAGATAGATTTTGTATTTTATTTAAAATTCAACAAGAGGGAGGGTATATTAAGCATGAGAAAAAGCTTACTGTTTTCAGGGTTGCTCTTTGTTACTCTTATTGCTTTCGGCTGTGCCGGTATGGGCGGAGAAACCAAAAAGGACGAAGAAAGCACGGCTGCGAAGCTGCCTGCCTACTCGGGATCAAAAGTCACAATTGCTATTATGGACTTTCAAACCAAGGTTCCCGGTCATGACTGGAGGCTCGGACAGGGGGCGTCTGATATGTTGGCCACCGCGCTTTGGAAAACCAAGAAGTTCAGAGTTTTTGAGCGCAACAAGCTTGCCAGCATTATGAAAGAACAGGGCCTTCAGCAAAGCGGAGCCGTTAATCCTTCTACGGCTGTTCAAATCGGTAAGCTTATCGGCGTTAAATATATTCTCACCGGAGCGGTTACCGAGTATGGACAATCTCAAACCGGAGTTCACGCCGGCGGTTACGTAAATGTAGGCAAGAAGGGTTACAGCGCTGCTGTTGATGTACGTGCAGTCAGTGTAAAAACCGGTGAGATCGCTTTTGCAGACTCCGGAGAGGGTACGCTGAAAAGCACACATGTGATGGTTTTAGGATTTGGCGGTGGCGAAAAATTTGATCAGAAAAAAGCCACGAGATCCATGCGCATGGCCATTGAAGACGTAATGAAAAAAATCTATATTGAACTTGACTGACAAGTAACTAAAAACTCTTTGTACACAGATGTCGCACCGGGGCAATCTTCATTGATCCGGTGCGACTTTTTTTGTAAGTTCTTCCGTGACAAAACGCAAAATCTTTTGCTACCTCCCTTGCCATTTTGTTTGACCCACAAAAACGGCTCACTCTCAATTCTTAAATGACAAAGAATCTTTTCTGCCTTGACAAAGGTTTTATTTTAGTCTAATTTTTAAGCAATTAAATATCTGACTCTGTTGATTTATGAGGATTTTCGTTCAAGATCAAGGCATGCGAAAAAAATAACCGCAGGCATATAGTTGATATTCCGAGGATTATTCTTTGAGCATAACGTGGAGATTGGGCGAAAGGACCATAAATCAACGGAGTCAGATCTTATCTTTGAAAAACCGGGGTTACCTTTTCAATAGCGTCAATGGATCGATCTCGGAACATCCCGGGAGTGAAGATTTACCCTGAAAGCTGCATCCAGATTATAACTATTATAGAGGGGTAGGATTATGAAAATCAATTTGAAATCGCAAAAATGTAATAAATTGACAACAACCGTAATGGTTTTGGCTTCGGTGATTTTTATTATATACATGAGCGGATGTGTAAGTACCTCCGGCACAGCCATGAAAAGCCACCAGGAATCCATGGGAAGTGTGATGGAAAATGAATACGTAATTCCCAAAAAACCAATAGACCGTCATTACATAGGCTGCGCATGGTCAAAACAGTTCGGCCCTATAGAAGATCCTTCAGTAGCGGATATTCGTATCAGAAAAGAAAAATCGTTTAGTAATATGCAACAGGATTTCGCCGTCAAAACAGGTCTGGGTTTAGGTGGTCAAATTATTGCCGGTCCTAAAGCAGAAGCAGGAATCTCCGGTTCAAGCAAGAAAAAAGCAAAGCTGGGCGGCGTAGAAATCATCAAACCATTTTCTCTGGCGGATATCCCCTTTGAACCTAAAATTCCTTATATTACGGAGGCGCTGCGCCTCGCCAATTTCAAACTTAAAGAAGAAAAAGCCTCCAAGGCATCAATCAGCGCCACTGCCGGCACAGCAATTGGAAGTGGAACAGCCCTTGCCGAAGCAGGTTCTAAAGGAAAAAGAGGAACAGAAGGTGAGGGTCTGGTTGTAGCCTACAAACTTCATACTATTGATCCCGGAAAATATGAGAAAAATGATTCAGGCAGCCTGCCACTGGAATTAAATAAATTACTGGAATTCCCTGAATCTCAATTATTCGTTAAAGCCAAGCTTAAATGCATTGAGGCCGGCGGTAAAAGGTCACTGCCCAGAAACACAATATGGTCTTGCGCACGTGCTGACGCCAAGAGCCGCAATATGATTGCCGCATGGTTTGTGAAGTTAAAATCCACGGACCCGAAAAAGAAATCTATGACCATCGCCTTTCCTGCTTTTCCCAAAATCGAAGATTGTTACAACTATAGCGGTACAATCTATTCCAGAATCGACCCACTGACCGACAAAATTCACCGTCAGAAAATAAATATCACCATTATTGATGCGGATGTTTCCGACGCCCTTCAAGCGACAAATTTTGATGCCCGGATTTCTGTTATCGATGAGTCCTTTAAGATTAAATTGGTAAAGCCAGGCAAAATACAATAACCTGACAAGTATTTGTTTTATTTCCTGATAAAAGCTAAAAGACTCTTTATCCGGAAGACGATAGTCAATTTTTTCAGCAAAATATATCGAAGCCCTCAATATTTGCACATCGAGGCACAAGGTAACTGAACTGAAACATGCGGCATTTGTCTGAACATTTTCAAAGGAGTTAGAGGATGAAACGATCACTTTTTTTAAGGTTGATATTAATTATTCCTGCTTTGATCTTACTTGCCGGCATAAATTCTTATGCAAGAGAAAAACCTGATATTATTCAATATGATGCAACCTATCTCGAAGATGCCATCAGTGTAAATGTGCACTGGCAATCTCCAAATCCGGTTGTAATGGTCAAAGTTTCTGCGGGTAAAGAACAAAAAGAGATAGAGGTCGATGAATACGATAACAGAAGAAACCCATATGGTTATTCAGGCGAGGTAACCGTTGTTGTAAATTTAGAACCCGGGGTAGAACGAAAATATGTCAATTATGTTATTCAACTGAAAGACGATATCGGCCAGAGAAGCAGACAGGTTATCGGAAAAATTAAGTTAGCGAAGGCGGTATCCGAAGCACCACCTGAAGAAGCGCCGCCTGAAGAGCCACCGCCGGAAGTTGAACAACCGCAACCAACTGACATTGTTGACAAGCTTATTGCTGTCGCAGAGCGCCATGATTCCGCGCCATTTATGAACAAAGTCAAGATTAACCGCATTAGCGAAGGCAAAGTAAACTTTACATCGAAGGCAAGCGACGACAAGGGCTTGAGAGAGGTTATCTTCCGTATTTATGATAAAGACGGAAATATGGTCAAGGAACTGGTTCTGACAGATCTTGGCACAATCTGGCAGGGAACAACCAAAACCTTCACGCTTGCGGATGGAAATTATAAAATTATCGCTCAGGCGGTGGATACTTCGGGAAATACTTCAAGAGAACAGACTAAGAAGTTTTCTATTACGGGATCGGAATATGAGAACACGGGTCCCGAGGAAGCTTACTCCGGTGAAACGGACACCGAGGAAACCGATAATGAAGGATGGGACACAGAAGATTCGGACACCGAGGAAGCAGATTCAGAGGAAACTGATTATGAAGAGGACTGATTCTCGACCTGCAGGTCTCATGGATATTGATACATAATATAATCCCATAAATGACTCTGTTGATTTATAAACACTACATATGATGATGTTTGATAGAATGAGAGGCAATTCCTGATGAAAAATAAACTCTTTATTCCTTGTGTTATACTCATTGTATTCAGCTTGGGGTTTTTATACAGTGCTAACGCCCAGGAGGAGCTAAATGGTGAAATCAACTGGGTTAGTGGGTACGTCAGCGGGATCGGATACGGGACAGCCGAACCGAGCGGAAACAGGGTCATCGATAAACTCAAGGCGTTAAGAGCCGCAAAGGTTCTCGCACAACGTGACCTTCTTGAAAATATAAAGGGTGTCAGAGTTGATTCGCGAACCACGGTTGAAAACATGATGGTGAAAGAAGATATTATCAGAACACGGGTAGAGGGAACAATAAAGGGCGCTCGAGTAGTCAAAAGATATTTCAAATGGATGGAAGGCAATGTTCCTCTGGCCACTGTGGAAATGCGTGTGTATCTGAGCAGTGACATGGACAGTAAAAGATCATATCATTCCCTCGTTAATACATTAAATCTGGAACGCAAATACAATGCTCCGCCTGTGCCTCTACCAGGCATACCAAAACAAGCTGCTTCGTCCGGCGAGCCCAAAATTTCCTATGATTCAAGCAAACCGGTTACGGGAGTTGTAATAAATCTGGGAGGTCGATTCTTTGAGAGAGTTCTCCTGCCGGTGGTCGGCACCGAAACAAAAGACAAAAAGCCCGTAACAATCTATTCTGTAAAAAGCGTTGATCCTAAGGTCATTCGAACATATGGTGTGGTACGTTACTCGGACACAGTAAACGCCGCCAGGAAAATATCCTATCTTGGTAATAATATATTAATAGTTCCTGCAACCCTGGTGACAAACGATAACAAGATCATCATTGGAAGAGAAGGGGCGCGTACCATAAAAGAGACGATACGCTACGATAACAATTACCTGGAAGATGCCAAGGTCGCGATTACTTCACACTAAGTCTATCTTCAATTCAGTGTACTGATAATAAATCGGTCATCATGAAGCTCCTTTTCAAATGTCAGTGTGGTTGACAAGAAACCAACCTTTCAACAAAAAGTGATAACACCGGAGCCCGTCTCATGAATAGAAAATCCAACACTTTTTTCTTAAGGCGTTTTTATACCATGAGACCTTTGCAGAATGTTCAATTTTGTTCAAGTTCAAGGAAGGCGAGAATTTTAACCACAGGAATATATGGAATATTTCGAGGATTAAAATTTGAGTCTGACGCAGAAATTGGGCAAAAGGGGACGTTATGCAAAGGTCTCATCATCTTGCTGGGAGTATTATTCATCTCTGCATTTTTTCATATTGGAGTGGCCATGAGTTCATCGAAGGAATCCCCTAAGACAGATGTCTCAATTTCGATTGGGCCAGGCGCCGTTGGTCCCGGTTTGCCCTCTGAAGAAAGACTTATTACCGTCGGGAAAGAGCTGATACACAAGCTTTTTCCTGAGGATTTAGGGAAAAGTCACCGTGTAAAAGGGAATCTCACCCTGATTGAGCGCGGCAAGAAAACAATTCATTACGAATTAATGATCCTTTTTCTCTACCGTGAGACCTATACTGCAGTGAACCACCGTGTCGTTTTCAGCCTTAAGGAAAATCAGTATACCGTTCTTTCAGTGGAATAAGGAGTCCTGGGAGACTTTTTATTCTTTTCGTGCATGAATAGCGAGACCTTTGCAGAATGTTCATTTTCGTTCAAGTTCAAGGAAGGCAAAAATTTTAACCACAGGAATATATTGGATATTTCGAGGATTAAAATTTGAGACTGACGCCGAAATTGGGCGAAAGGGAGCATTATGCAAAGGTCTCATAACATAGTTTGAAAGGAGGTTAAGTATGCGTTATTTAAAAGTTATTTTCATGGGATTTGTGTTGCTGCTCTTTTGCGCATCACCGTCGCTGGCTGCTAAACAAATCCAGACGGCACAGGTAAAGGCTATCAAGAGCACTCAGCAAGTGCAGGTACCGGCTTCAATAAAAGCCGCCCGGCTCTCATCTCGTATTGCCTTGAAATCTGTGCAAAAGCAAAGGATTAACAACGCCACAAAGCTTCTAATCAATCAGAACTTCGCAACCAGGGTTAAACAAAGTAAGATGGTGCAGCCGAGAGTAAAGGTGCTGCGAGTGGTGGGCAACAAGATCCAGGCCGAAGCGCTGGTCGTGTTCCAGGCGAAAAACACGTACACCGCTACTATTTCAAAACTGAATTACGATGTGGTAGGTGACAAGGTCAAGCTTACGAGAACAGTTGACAACTATGCCCCCCGGATTCGAGCAGTGAGAACACCGAGAAAGATCGATCCCCTTACTGTGAAATTAAAAACAAATCTTCTCGCCAATCTTAAAATCGCGCTTCCACAGGGGTGGGGTCCCAAGGCCCTGGCGAATACTCCATGCACTGAATTCCAGACAGCGGTTAACGGTACCAATAATGTCTACAACACTTTCAGGCAGGCATTCGGCTCGGCTCAAAAATTGATCGGATCTCAAAGCACCAAGACTAAGATTATGAATATTTTAAAGAAAGGTACCCGTTTGTTGGCCTGGAACAATATAGGCCACGGCAACCCTTCCTGTATCGTGCAATGGGATAGCAATCCGATATGGTACACCGACTTTAACACCACGACGAACTTCAAAGGTATTTACAGGTCAGTAATTCTTCTCAACTCCTGTCGTGTCTGTAAGTCGCCATACAGTCTCAAAAAGGCCATCGAGAAGCATCATCCACGTACCTACATGGGTGGCATTCCGGGATTACCCGTTGGACCCTCTGAATCGGTCGACGTCGACTTCTGGAAATATGCACTTCTGCAGGGCAAGACCATGGGATGGGCTTTAAACAAGGCATCTCAGAACCACGGGCTTGCGGGTTCTTTCTGCCTTTCCGGCTACAATGGAAACTTTGCCGCCGTTGAGGCCGCCAAGTTCACCGAGGACTGCATTGGTTTTAATCCCAATAAAGTCAAGGCAAAGAAGATCAAAAAACGTTGGAAGGTAGTCCACGGTTCCATGTGGATGCTGGATTTCAACAAAAAGAAAGCGGATGCCTACAAAGCGGTCAAGATCATCAAACACTACAAGTTAGACCGCCAGTGCTTCGTGGGACGTCCTCACGCCCCAATGCAGTATTACACGGTTAAAGGGAAGGCCCCTAAGGGAGCACTCTCGGGTGAGGACTGCATCCACTTCAACCCTAATAATGTCAAGGCAAGGAGAATCAAGGGGCGCTGGAAGGTAGTTGACGGCTCCCACTGGATACTTGACTTCAACAAAAAAGAAGCACAGGCAAAAATAGCAGTCAAGATTATCAAACACTATGGTTTCAAGTACACATGCTTCGTGGGGAGACCGCACGCACCCATGATGTACTTCCGCAAGTAGTATAATATCCAGATCAGGAGGGACTTCACGTGTCGGGAAAAAGGTCATTGAAATTTTTAGTATTCCTTATGGGCGTTCTGTTTCTCTGCCCGTGGCAGATTTATGGAGCGCCCGGCGGGGAGTCCCAGCCGTTTTATGTTATTGAACGCGACACCCTCCAGACGCGCAACTTCACCCCTATAATCAATCATGAAACCATGGCAATCAACCTGGGAAATCGACCCATTACGATGGGCATCACGTCACCTATCCCAAGGAACAAGTTCAGGCAGGGGAAACATTACCCGGCTTTTCTGGAGGAATCTCTCCTGCCTGATCCACTCTTTGCTCCCATTGAAGTTTCACCAACCAAAACTACTTACCTCACACGTCCTGAAACGATCACCAAAGGTGACAACACCTTTTTTGTCTGGAAAGAAGCAACTCTTCCTGCGGGGGAAGCGCTGATAGTCCAGTACGATAACTACTTCGGTGAACCGGATATTTACTGGAAACCGGACGGCCTCGAAATATTAGGCCTTGTACTGCATACAGGCTACACCGCTCGCCGGCTGAAGGAGTCATCGTGGGAACTCTCCTTTGACTACGAGTTGATAAACGAAACGGGAAGTGTTCTCAAAGACTTATCACTGGGTGTTTTTGTCCCCGTCAGGCAGCTAAGTGAGGAAAAAGAGATAAACTTCGTAGAGTTGAGTCAGATTTGCACTTCACCAAATATAGAGGCATCCAAGGTGACCCGAACGGACGGCCTTGGGGAAGCTGCTTATGGTATCATTGTAAGTTTATGGATTGAAGAACTTGAATCTAACGGTAAAGTGTCCTTTTCTCTCCGGCTCACAGGTTCCAGGAAAGCAAAGAGCGGAACCATATGGCCCATTGTCATTCTGTCAGGCCGCAGTCTCCAGAAACCTGTATGGCCGCCCACCATTATTAATACGGGGGAACCCGTAAATGAAGGACGTTTTTCATATCTTTCCTACAACCTTGTTATCCAGGACAGCCATGTCTTTGTGTTGTCATCAAAAGGAATAGAGGTAAAACCGGCGCGCTAAAAGCCATAAAAAAATCATGGTCAGGTCTTGCATTACAACATTATCCACCAAATTGTTGCATTGCAAGACATGATCCCATAATCCCGATTGTTGTAATGGAGAGATGTATTTTTACTTGACCTCACTTTGAATGGGTGGGCCCTTGATTTTGATCCCTTGATTGCTTCGGTATTATGAAAACATGATGGCGGTCGCAAGCCAGACAATGCCTGAGGTCACAATCCCGCCGAGAAAAGCGAGGTACGCACGCCTGAGGTACTTGTATTTATGATTCGCCAGGTACTGTCCGAGAAAATAGGTCTCCTGAATCTGCACCTCGTAGACCTTCGAGGGATCGTTGCAGATGCCTTCCATAAGGTGCGCATACTCTTCATACTCCAGGCTTATGAAATCGCCAAAGAAGAGAAGATTGAATGAGGGAGCATCGATATTCACGTTTTTCGGTTTATGGATGCTCGGCATGGCAGTATAGATGGCGAGGAGCATGGTCAGCATACTGAAGCAAATCAGGGTAATGGCGACCAAGCGAAAGAGCGGGACACTCAGAAAATGAGCAGTCAGCGGAATGATTATAGCACATACGGTGAGAAGCATGCTCGCCTTCTGATCGGCCATCATGCTCAACTGCACGTGATGGACCCGTGTCTGCCGCAACATCTGGTCGATGTGGGCACCGTGATTATCAACCTTCATGAATGCACCTCCCTAAGTAAGTGTGTAAGTGTATGAAAAGTTCAGAGGCGTGTCAAGACGTATCAAGGCATCTCGATCATGTCATGGCGAAACGTTGACCATGTAGATTTTGCACAACAAAAAGGGGTTAGTCATAGTCGGCTAACCCCCTGTTTTTACATGGTGCCGAAGCCGGGACTTGAACCCGGACAGGCATACACCTACTAGACCCTGAACCTAGCGCGTCTACCAAATTCCGCCACTTCGGCACTTTAAAAAAATTAAAAAGCTACTTAGAATTTTTTTAATCTATACTTATGGTCTCTGTATTGTCAAGTAAAAATACGCTTGAAAATAATATCAGAAATGATATTGTACTTTCATTTATCACCCGATTCCTATATGTTATAAAGAATTTATTTAAGGAAGATTTTATCAGACAACTCCTATCAAGTAGAGATTTTAAACAATGATTTTTCAGGATGAATTATTATGAGGGTTATCAGAAATTTGGGAGAAATTCCCCGGGAATATCGAGATTCCATAGTTACCATAGGTAATTTCGACGGTATTCATCTGGGACATCAGGATATTTTTCAGAAGCTGACCCGAGAAGCTAAGAAGGAAAATAGAAAAACCATCGTCATCACATTTGATCCCCACCCGCAAAAAGTTCTTCATCCGGAAAGAAGGCCTTTTTTCCTGTTAACCCCTCTGGATGAAAAACTTAAGCTTATCGAAGAATTTGGCATTGATGCCGTTGTCCTGATTACCTTTTCCATGGAATTTGCCAAAACAACAGCCGAACAATTTGTACGGCATATCCTCTGGGACAAGCTTCATATAAGAAAACTCTATATCGGGTATGATTATGTCTTCGGGCGGGGTAAAGGTGGAAACGCTGAATTTCTTAAGGGTTTTGGCAAAGAGCTGGGATTTGACGTAGAAGAAATCGGCGCGGTGAAAGACGGAGATATAATTGTCAGCAGTACAAAGGTACGACTTTCAATCCTCGACGGCGATGTTTCTCTCGCAGCAAAGCTCCTCGGGAGACCTTACAATGTTTACGGAAATGTCGTAAAAGGATACCGGAGGGGAACTGATATCGGGTATCCCACAGCCAATATAAAATCTGAAAAGGTGATTCCCAACTGCGGGGTATATGCTATTATCGCCGGAATAGAAGGAGAAAGGTATCCGGGAGTTATCAATATCGGTTTCAATCCCACCTTCGGCGTCAACAAACTTTCTATTGAAGTACATCTCTTCGATTTTAATGAAGACATCTATGAAAAAAATATAGAGCTCTTTTTTATTGACAGGTTACGAGATGAGATAAAGTTTGAAAGTTCTGAGAAACTTGTGGAACAGATCAAAAAAGATATAGAACAGGCACGTAAAATCCTCAAAAACCACGTTTGACAAACAATTTCTTCAAATCACCGTTGGCAAGTCAGGATATCGGACATAAAAATTGAAACCTTTCATCTGATTTTTACCATTTGTCATCTTCGGGCTCGACCCGAAGATCCATAGATTCCCGTGTCAAGCACGGGAATGACAAAGGGAGAGCAAAGAAACAGCAACGAAAGAGCAATGAAAAGCAACGGAAGAGCAATGAAACAGGGCGTTCAATGAATATTAAAAACCTGCATAGCTGGGATGTAAGCTATAAGGAAGCCGTTGAGATCCAGAATGGTTTAAAAGACGAACTGGTACTTCACGACGAAGACATCCCTCAAGAAATCAAGCTTGTTGCCGGGGCCGATATCTCCTATTCCAGAGGAAGTGATCTTTTCTTTGCTGCCGTAATCCTCATTGAATTTCCGACTATGGAAATAATCGAGAGAACATCTTATTCGCAAAGGGTGAAATTTCCTTATATTCCCGGTCTGCTAACTTTCAGGGAGGGACCGGCACTCTTGAAAGCCTTTGAAAAATTAAATTACAGGCCGGATGTCGTGATCTTTGACGGGCATGGGATAGCACATCCACGGGGAATCGGACTGGCTTCACATATGGGGCTGTTTCTGGATGTGCCAACGGTAGGCTGCGCGAAAAAAAGACTGGTGGGAATCCACGACGAGCCGGGAAATGAAGCAGGCAATTATTCTCTTCTCACGCTGGATGACAGGAACATCGGCGCTGTCGTGCGAACGAAGAAGAGTGTCAAGCCCGTTTTTGTATCTCAGGGACATAAAATCTCCCTGCAAACGGCCATCAATGTAGTACTCTCAACATGTACCGGCTATAGACTTTCAGAACCCGTAAGAAAAGCACATCTGGAAGTAAACCGTATCAGATTGGAGCACGGACTTTCCCAAGGTGGCAAAGCCACAAAAGAGAAAGGCTAAAGAATTCAAAACTCAATTTTCCGGATTAGAGAATTAATCCCTTAATCCTTAATCCTTAATCCAGTCAGCCATTAGCCTTTCGCTGCCAACGCCAGCATCTGCACAAGAAACGCAGTTATTGAGGATAAAGGCTCTCAATTCTCGCTGAAATAAACGTCGTAAATATAACTCTCCGCTTCGCTTTTCGTATGTTGCGAATTGATGTAAAATGAAACCCCTTTAATATTCCGTGGTTTTCCTTCTTCAATATCGGGAAAGAGTTTCCTGAAATCCTCGTATATATTTCTCTTTTCCGTGTACCAGTTGTCCAGTTTGTCGTTCTTGTCTCTTATTACGATATACCTTACCTTACCGGCCAATGGTTGAGGACTTGTGACCATGGTTTCTTTAGGACATTCATTATCCCAGATGTATCCGATAACCGGTGTCTTCAATTTTGCCGGCCATCCTGTTTCCTTAAAGGCAATGTATATCTGTATTGCCTGATCATCCGTTTCAGCCTTTCTGACATCTCCACCGACGGGAAGTTTGCACACCTTCCATTTCCAGTTCAGGAAAGGATATTTTCCTTTCTTTACCTTCATATCTTTTTTTATTCCATAGGATGCGCTGTCGCTTTTCATATGCAGGACGTATTGCCCTTCTTCCATTTCTTCGAGACTGAGATTTGGTGTTCCCTTTTTATCTTCCAGTTCCCATCCCGGAGGAGCTCCATCCTTCATCTCAATAGAAGTGAATTCAGTAACGGCAATGGAGAGAACTTCAGAACCCCCTGAAAGAACTGACACAGATAAACCAAAAGTTAAAACAAGTATTAACACAAAACCAGCGAAAGACTTGAGTATTTTCATTAGTTGCCCCCGTGTTGCTTATAGAGTTTCATTATATCAGTTCGTGTAAAAACCGAATCGACCCTTTTTACATATTTTTCAATATTTTCCCTGCCACCCTCTTCGCGATCAATCAACGCAATAACCCTGTCAACCTCTAATCCTGCCTCCCTTGCCCTTTCTATAGCAGTTATCGTTGACCCGCCCGTTGTAATCACGTCATCCAGTATGGCAACCTTTTCTCCTTTTTTTACATCTCCTTCTATCCTGCCCTTAGTCCCGTGCTCCTTTACATCCTTTCTGACAATAAAGGATTTTATTGGCTTGCCTCGTTGATATGAAATTACCGAAAGGGCGTTGGCTATGGGATCTGCTCCCAGTGTTAACCCCCCGGTGGCGGTGATTTCGGAATCTTCCAGCATATCGAAAATGATGTTCCCTATAAGGTTCATCCCCTCAGGATCAAGGGCTGTAGGCTTACAGTTGAAATAAAAATTGCTCGTCTTACCGGAAGCCAGAGTAAAGGGCGGATCATCCCTGTACCGAAATGATCGCTCAACAACAATCTCAGCAAGTCTTGCCTTCATTTTACGGTTTTCCATTTCCTGTTTAATCCTTCTGTTTTTCAATTTCCTGTGTGCGGGGCTTCTTCTTGCGATTAAGCTTTTCCAACCTGTTAAACAAATAATCAGGGTCCAGATAAAGGGCCTCCTGATACTCCGCTACGGCTAAATCATGCCAGCCCTTTTTATCATAATATAACCCCAGCGTAAAATGCATTTCCGAATCGTCAGGATATACTGTGAGGGCTCGTTGCGTCTGCTTAATGGCCCTGTCTATGTCACCTGTTCCATAATACGATTTGCCAAGATAAAATCGGGTATCTCTGTTGAAAGGATTTATCCTAAGGGCAACGTTTAACATCTCAATGGCTTGCTTATACTCCTTCAGTTCTGTATACACTATTCCAAGGTTCACGAGGGTTTCCTCATCGTAACGTCTTATTTTCTTTGCCCGCAGATAATACGATGCAGCCTTCTCAAAATCCTGTTTCTCAACATAAATCCCGGCGATACTGCAGAGGGCTTCAAAATATTTCGGTCGATATTTTAACGCTATTTCATATTCGTTTATGGCCTCGCCTTTTTCACCTTCTATATCGAGAATTCTACCGCGAAAGTAATGTTTTTCATGCTTTTTGGGATATTTAAAAATGCAGATCTCATAATACGAAATTGCTTTTTTGCGGTCCCCCTTTTCAAAATAAATATCGCCGAGACTCGAATATGACCAGTAAGATTTCGGGTCAATGCCTATGGCTTTTTCATAATTAGAAATTGCCTCATCAAGTGATCCCTTGCCCCGATATGCCTTTGCCAGCTTGTAGTAATACCTGGCAACTTTCGGTTTGATCCTTATGGCCTTTTTATAATTTTTTATTGCCTTGTCTAATTTATTTTTTAATAAGTATTTGTTCCCCTTAAGATAATACGTATCTGCCGATGTTTTCTGTTTAGAGAAAACAGACGTGGGTAAAATAAATAAGGCAGACAGGATCAGCAATAAAACCGCAAATATTTTAATATCAGATTTTCTCATTGCTTATATCTAATCACTCTCTTCAAGGATAAAACGCACAGGAACATCTACCCACATGATAATCGGAACCCCCATCCGGGATGCCGGCTTGAACTTCCACTGTTTAACCGCCTTCAGAGCCGCTCGATCGAGGATTGAATGGCCTGAAGATTTCTTTATTATCAGATCACCTGCGGTCCCGTTAGTAAGAACCTTTACAGAAAGCATGACGCCCCCTTGATATCCCCTTCTTCTGGCAATGGAAGGATAGGCGGGAGGAAAATTCTTTTCATACCGCGGCACAGCCGAAAATATCGCTACCGCTTCCGATGATTTTTCTTCCCCGAATAGCGGTTTTACAACTGTTTGAGAGAGGGGTTGCGCCACAACTTGTTTTTCAGCTTCAACCTCAACATTCTTCGAAACGATGTCTTCCTTATTAATCGATTTTTTTGTTATTGCTTTTTCTTTAATTATACTTTCTTTTTTGACGATTGGTTTTCTTTTCTTTTTTATTACCGGTGCAATGGGTGTTTCTTTTTTTACCTCTCTATAAGTAGAAACGAAAGATATTTCAAGAGATCTATTATAATCTTTCTTTATGAGGAAGGCAGGCTGAACGGTAAAGATCTGGGCAAAGGCCACACCGATATGAATAGCCATAGCCACAAGCACCGCAAAAAGCAGGTCTTTTTCTAAACTCAATCCTCCCATTTTGTTTCTAATGATACTCCCGTTATCCCTGATTTTCTTACAGCATCCATCACTGAAACTATCATTTCATATGAAGCCTTTTTATCCCCGGAAATCAAGACTTTTGTTTCGGGAGATTCCCGATGAAGGATAGTTAATTGCGCAATGAGCCCGGAAAGATTTGTCTCTTTTTTGTTGAGAAAAATCCTTCCGTTTTCTCTGATTGTAATATCGGTAAGGTCCCTCTTCTCTATCCCGGCAGTAGCCGATGTGGGCAGTTGAACGGGCAGACCCCTGTGAATAGTCATTGACATGGTAAAAAATATAAAAGCCACCAGAAGGAGAAAAATAACATCCATGAGTGGTATCATTTCTATTCTGGCTTTTTTGGCGTATCTTTTTGCGAGTTTCATCCTGATAAATCCGCCCCATTTTTATTCTTTTCAAAAATAATTTCCAGATTGGTACCGTATTTTTCAATCTCCAGTGAGGCTTTTTCAATCTTCGACAGAAAATAGTTGTACGGTATCAGGCTAAAAATCGCGATAATAAGGCCGAAAGCAGTCGTTATGAGTGCCTGAGAAATACCTTCAGTGATCATCGCGGGATGTTCTACACCGACCGTACCCAGCATATGGAATGAATAGATAATTCCCGTTACCGTTCCAAGAATCCCCAGAAGGGGTGAAAGGGTTATCATCGTATCGAGAACAGGAAGATATCGCCTCATTCGCGCGATTTCTTCATCAGCACTCATCTCGAGAGCATCCCTCAATGAAAACTCACGATGAACCATGCCGCAGACCATAACCCGGATGACAAAATCCTTTGTGTCTCCCGTGATCCTTTTTGCCTCTGTAAAATCATTCTTTTCAACCAGGGTCATTAAATCATCCAGGAGCTGTCTTTTCCTGTTCCTTGTCTCCCTGATCCAGAAAATCCCCCGCTCGATTATGAGGGTAAGAGATATAATGGAACATAAAAGGAGGGGATACATAATCGGTCCTCCCTGGTAAAAGTAATCCAGCATAACGGTTCAATCCTTTCTTGTTATTTGACGCATTCGTAAAAAGTCAGAAAATTGCCAATTTGTCATTCCCGCGAAAGCGGGAATCCAAGAATTACAAGCAGTTATGGATTCCCGATCAGGTCGGGAATGACAAAGCGACAGAAATTCGGACTTTCAAGTAACTCGTTTGGCCGAATTTAATACAACTTATTGATTTTTCTGGACACTATCCAGATACACAGCATCGGCCTGTTCGGGGAACAGGCCCTACAATATGTAGGGGCCGATGCCCCCATCGGCCTTAAACATGCTTTGTAAAAGTTACTTTTCATTATAATGCCGCAAAGTGGCATAGTGGAGCTTTTTACGAATCCATCAAATTTCAAAATCCGTAATTTTTAACTTCCGGATGAATAATCCCGGCCAGTTTCTCCAATCCGTCCACAATCCGCGGTGATGAATGATCTATCAAATCCGATTCAATGATATAAATCCTGTCATTTTCTACTGCCGGAATATTTTTCCATTTCTTCCACCCATCTCTTACCCGGGGAAAATATTCTCCCCTCTTCATGGATGACACTATTATAATATCCGGTTTTTTGACAATTACGTCCTCTATACTGCAGCGTGGGTATTTGATCATCACATCTCCGGTAACATTTAACCCACCGGCAAGCTCTACCAATTTATTATGAAGGGTATCCCTGCCAACACTAACTATCGGATTGATACCGATCTGAAAAAAAACTCCCGGCTTCTTCAAATCCTTCGTCAGCGAAACGACAGACCTAATTCTCTTTTGCAGATTGTCAACCAGTGTTTTTGCCTCATTCTCTCTTCCCGTTATCCTGCCGATATTCAAAACCACCGTGAGTATTTCTTCAAAACTCCCCGGGTTAATGACGTAAACGGGAAGACCCATTCTTTCCAACTGTTCAACAGTTTCCTTTTTATTTCCATTGGCAGTACTAATAACCAGATCGGGGTTAAGAGAAACAACCTTCTCAAGAGAGATGTTTACAAAACTGCCGACTTTCGGTTTCGAGGTGGCAGCTTCCGGGTAATCACTGAACACGGTCACCCCTGCGATCTCCTCGTCCAGACCGAGGGCAAAAAGTGTCTCTGTTATATTGGGCGCGAGAGACACGATTCTCTTCGGATGGGAGGGAATATTGACTTGTCTTCCCACTTCATCGATATATACCTCTGCATTAGCCCTCGATGAGAAAAGAAGGATTATAAATACCAAAACCGGAAGAACAACTGTTTTGATTTTATTGTGATTGTCTGCAGAAAAATCCATTAAGTTCAAAATTCACCACTCAAAATTTACAATTGTTTTTGGAATTCCGAGTACATCAGATCTGTTTTCAGAAGAAAGAAGACAATAATATGTATGATGTCCCTTGATTTCAATTCATCTCACTCAGATTTTTCTATTCATAATCAATAAAATGCATTATCCATCAGAGATGAAATTGGCTCTATCGTTAGTTTAAAACCAAGGGAATTCAATATAATATCCAATGTTTTTAATCTTGGATTGCCGTTCTTCGACAAGGTTCTGTATAAACTTTGCCGATTCAGTTCTGTTTTTCTTGCGAGTTCGGTTATACCTCCTTGAGCATCTGCAACGGTTCTAATAGCAATAAGAAAAGCTTCAATATTTCCATCCTTTTCATATTCATCAAGGGATGCTTTGAGATATTCCGATGCCTCATCAGGGTCCTGCATTGTTTCTTTAACAAAATTTCTGTAATTTCTCATGACATCCTCCTGCTAATATATTCACTCCAGTATTTTTTTGCTTTTTTAACATCCTTTGCTTGTGTTGATTTATCCCCGCCACAAAGTAACAAAATAATGGTATTGTCAATTTCACCATAATAGATTCGGTAACCCGGTCCAAAATGGAGTCTGAATTCAGAAACTCCCTCGCCGATAAATCTGCAATCACCTAAATTACCGGTTTCCACCCTGTCAAGTTTCGCAAATACTCTGGCACGTGTTGGAGTAGACACTGTTTTATCCATTTTGTAAATGGCTCATTGCCATTACTGTCTTGGAATATTTTGATTTTCCTTCTTGTTACATCCATTATTAATTGTCGCCAATACACGACAAAATGTCAATAAGAAATTGGTAACGTTCAAAAGTTGTGGCATTTAAAAAATTGATTAAATCACGATCTCTTTCTAAGGTTATGTTGTGAAACAAAAACGAAAAAGAAAGAGA
>Ga0209121_10002495_pt1 | contig 18675 bp, 20 predicted proteins | sample Cruoilmetagenom3_FD_187292 | JGI IMG/M metagenome (GOLD analysis project Ga0209121, IMG submission 187292) | Oil polluted marine microbial communities from Coal Oil Point, Santa Barbara, California, USA - Sample 3 (SPAdes) (version 2) | ecosystem: Environmental > Aquatic > Marine > Oil seeps ... | reverse complement strand
AGCTGTGTAAAGATGGTGTCTATCTGCGCACCGCTGGCGACCAGGCGCACCATGTGCACCCGTTTGGGACGGGCGCGAGGTGGTGCCAGGAAAGGGGACTTGACGACCACTCCTCGCCGAGCAAGTTGAGATGCAGCACGACGCCATTGCTGCCGGGGCAGCAGGCGATCCAGTTGTTGCCCGCTCAACTGGCCCTTGGGATCCAGCACTGTGATCAATTGCTCCTGGGCTTCCGTTCGCACGTCTCGATGCTCAACCTCCCCGGTCAACTCGACTTGCACATCTGCATAGCCGACCACGCCCGGTGGCAGCATCAACGTCAGGCACCTCCAGAGCTGGGCCAGGTACTCGCGGCTCATCCAGCGGGCCAGCGCGATCTGGGCCGGCGTGAGGACAGGGTCGGGATCCACCAGCGATTCGATGGGGCGGGTCTTGGGGACGGGGGACTCATCGCTACGGGCGACGACGACGCCGTAGAGCCGCCGGGGACCGAAGGGAACGACGACGAGGGAACCCACCGCCAGGCGGCCCTGCAGCTCCTCCGGCAGGTGGTAGGTGAAGGTCGGTGCAGCCGCGCCCGGGGCCGGTGTCTTGACCGGAGAAAAGACGACTACGTCAACAAACGGACCGGATTCCATCCAGATTCAACCGCTCCTCGCTAACTGCTCTCCTCTAACTGCCGACCGCTGACTGCTAACGGCTAACGACTGACTGCTAACGGCTACTATACCTCCTCGCCGAAGCGGGGGCTGTAGCGCAGGAACACAAGGTAGCCGACAATAAACACGATCAGCACGGTGACGGCAGTACGCGACAGGAAATCGAGGCCTGTCGGCGCTCCCCGACAAAGCAAGTCACGGTATGAAGCGACGAGGGAGGCCATCGGGTTCAAGCGGCGCAGCCAGAGTTGGGCATCGAATGGGATTCCTAACACATTGCAATCCTGCGGAACTGCCTTGATGGGATAAAACACAGGCGTGAGGAAGAACCAGGCCAGCATGACAACGCTCAGGATGTGCTGAGTGTCCCGGTAGAAAACGTTAAGAGTGGAGAGAAAGAGCGCCAGCCCCACGGTAAAGGCTACCTGGAGCAGGATCGTGAACGGTAGGAGTAGTGCCCACCAGGTCAGCGGCGCGCCGGAAACGAGCGCCAGGATGAAGAAGATGGGCAGGGCAATAAGGAAATTGACCAGGTTGGACAGTACGATGGAGATAGGAAGCACCTCGCGGGGGAAGTAGACTTTTTTGATCAGGTGGGCGTTGCCGACGATGCTGCCGGTGGCCTGGAGGACCGAATCGTTGAAGAAATTCCAGGGCAACAGCCCGCACAGGAGGAGGACTGGATAGTGGGGAATACTCTCATCGCCACCGCGCAGGATGGTGAAGACGACGGTGTATACGACCATCATCAACAGCGGGTTGAGCCAGGACCAGGCGATGCCCAGGACAGAACTTCTGTAGCGCACCTTCAGGTCACGCACGACCAGGTTGTGGATCAACTCGCGGTAGTGCCACAGTTCTCGTAGCCGTTTCATAGGGGGTTGGGCCTCCTATCAGGGTTTCGATTTTTGGGCTCAAGGACGGTGCGATAGATCTTCAGTAGATGCCGCCCGGCACGGTCCCAGGAGAAGTGGCGAGCGGCCCGTGCTCGCAGTCTCCGTCCCAATTCAATACGTCGCTGTGGATCGTTCAGCAGGCTAGCGATGGCGTCGGCCAGGACGGCTGGATCGCCGGTCCGCCCGGCGTATACGCCCAGCGAGCCCATGTACTCCCGGCTGACCGGTGTGTCGAAGGCGACGGTGGGCAACGCCATCGCCATGTAGTTCAGAATCTTGCCGCAGCCCTCGGTAGCGGAGAGCTTTGGGGCCACAGCGACGTCGCCCAGCGCCAGGTAGATCGGAATCTCCTCGTAGGGTACCTTGCCGGTGAAGGTGACACGGTCAGCCACTCCCAGGTCAGATGACATCTGTTGATAGTGGGAGACGCCGGGGAAGCCCATAATCAGAAAATGCGCATCCACCTCACGCTGCTTGAGAATCTGCGCCGCCCGCACGAGAAGCGGCGTGCCCTGGTAGTCGGCCAGGAGCCCCAGGTAGGCGACGACGGGACGGTCGGGCGGGATACCCAGGGCCGCCCTGCGAGCTGTAACCTCCCCGGGATCGAGCACGTCGGGCTGGAGGAAGTCCAGATCTACGCAATCCGGCAGCGGGTAGACGCGACGGGTACTGCAGTTAAAATCGCGCTCCAGCAGGAGAGCGCCCAGTTGGCTGCTGGTGACGATGACGTCGGCAAGTTGGTCAATGCGCAGTTCCAGCAGTCGCGCCCAGCGGTACCACAGCCCTTCGGGGTTGAGAAAGTGATGATCCACCATCTCACTGCTCATGCTGCCCTGAAAGTCGAGCACGAGCGGCACACGCTGGAGCCGGCTCAGGAAATAGCCGATGAACGCACCCTCGTGCGTGTGACCGTGGACGATGTCGAAGCGGCGGCGCAGCACGACCTTCAGTCCGGTCCAGGCCAGGAAAGCGTCGAAGGCGATTTTGTGCGGTGAGGAGCCGACCTCGTAATTGGCACGCCAGGGTGTGGGCCTGGTACGCACGATTTCCAGGCCAGGCGGATCCCGTCCCAGGTAATAGGTGACGATGGTTACCTGATGGCCCAGTTTTTGAAGCACCCGCGCCTCCTCCAGGATGCGTATGTGGCCGCCGTAGTCGGAGAAGAAGGAGGTTGGGGCGATCATCAAAATGCGGTAAGTCTCGGTCAACGCGTCTGGCCTGGCCTCTGGTGCAGAATGGCTTTTTCAATGCTCCCAGCTCTCGTCCCCGGAGGTGTCGTAGGCAAGGGCAGCGCGTCAAAAGCGATTGCTTGCTGCATGGGACGCCTCCGGGACAGGGCCTTGGAGCGTTTTGCACTGAGGGCTAACATGACAAAGGATGTCGGGACGTGGTGTTACTCCCTACGAGACTAGCCCGACCCTTTCCTCAGCAGTTTGGTGATGCGCTCGCCGAAGAACAACTGCCCAATCTGCTCGCCCGCCATGGGTACGTGCTCCGTGCCGATAGTGCCTTCTCCACCCCACATACCTTGTTCCCGTTCCGCAATCCAGCGCTTCCGCCTCTCTGCGGCTGCGACGAAGACTTCCTCTAACACCTCCGCATCGTCGCGGGCCAGCATGTCGCGCAGGCGCACCAGTTCGCTCAGGAGAGCATTGAGCCGAAGCAGGACGTTCTCGCGGTTGAGAAAGACAGTGGTGTGGCGCTCGTGCGCCTCATCGGCGGCCTCGGTGGCCACGGCGAAGCAGTAGCCGGCGAACTTGCGCATCTCCTGCCACCCGGGAGTATCCACGGTAGCCCGCAGCAGTGCGATAGCCAGCAGGTCAGGCAGCCCCTCGACCCCAGCCTGCAGCCCATCGTGCTCAGTGACATTAACGAAGAAAGGATGGGCCTCGAGCGACTTGACCAGTCCAGCGAGGGCATCAATCGCCGCGCCGGAAGTTCTGGCCGGCGAGGTGAAGCAATAGAGCGCCCCTATCAGCAGGCCGGCGCTGGCGGCATCCAACCCCTCCAGGGGCTCCAAGCCGACGACTGCCGGGTTGAGAACAGGGTGACCGCCGACGAAGAAGACGCTCTCCGGCAGGAGTTCCTCAGCCCAGCGCATCACCGGGACCTTGAGGGGCGCGGTATCGGTGACGATGCATCCAGGTTGAAGGTGCGGCGCGATGGCGGCGAAGGTCTCGCGCAACTGCGTGAGCGGCGCGGCGACGATGACCAGGTCAGCGCTCTGACACGCCTGGCCCGGCTTACGCTCCACCCGGTCGAAAGCACCCCGGGCACGCGCCAGATCGGCCGCCACGGCATTAGCGTCGTAGCCGACGATCTCGGGCGGCTCTTTCTGCGCCTTCAACCCCAGGGCGATGGAGAGGCTAATGCAGTCAGCGCCGATGATCGCGACTCGTTTGAAATTCATGGTGATATTCCCCTTACTCAATTCAGATTATCAGCCGCTTGCAGTGCGGCCAGCAATCGGTCTTCCTCGGTTTGACAACTTGCCAGCCGGTCATGGTGTCGCCGGATGAGGACGATGGTGAGGGGCGAACAGCCGGCCTCCTGCACCCAGCGCGCCCCCACCTCCGGATGCCGGGCGTGGACGACGAAGGGACGACGCCAGCCTCGCGCCTCCCCCCGGCTCAGGCGGGCCAGCAGACGCGGCGCGAAGCGCTCTAGAAGCACGATGACCGCTCGCTGCCACGCGGCCAGCCGGGCGGCGGCCTTGCCCACATCGTGTAGCAGTGCCGCCGCCAGAAGATGCGGGCTCGTGTGACCTGCCTGACGCAGCGCGTGGTACACTACCAGACCGTGGCGCTGATCCTGGACAGCCTGGCGGCGGAAAAGTGCCCGTGCTTCCGGCGTCAAGATGCATATAGCTTGTTCTACCTCATCCTCTGAAACCCGGGCGGTCAATGCCCGCAGGAACTGTCCCGCGCGGTAGCGGAGCGCACCGGTTGGTTGACCCATCAAAAGAGCAGCAACAGGTTCAACAAGAGCCCATACACTGGCGCGATTATCATTCCGATCAGATCCACCCCCAGCCGCGGGAGGATGAAGATCAGCACGGCCAGGATGAGCGTGCCGAAGGGACGCAAACGTAGCAGGCTATCTCCCCACCGGGGCGGCAGCAGACCCATCAAGACTTTCTCTCCATCGAGAGGGTAGACGGGGATAAGGTTAAAGAGCATCAGACCCAGGTTAATCTGGATGGCGACGAGCAGTAAGGCTCCGATGCTGAAACCCCCTGTATACCAACCTGTCCAGCCCATGCGGAAGGGGATAGCGAGCAGCATAGCCAGGATGAAGTTGGAGAAGGGGCCGGCTGCGGCGCTGAGGGCCATACCCGCCCGGGGATTCGTGCGCATCCGGTAGGGATTGACGGGCACTGGCTTGCCCCAGCCGAAGCCGGAGAACAGCAACAGCAAGCTGCCGATGGGGTCAAGGTGGGCCAGTGGGTTGAGCGTCATGCGGCCCTGCAGGCTGGCGGAGTCGTCCCCCAATTGGTAGGCTGACCAGGCATGGGCCCATTCGTGGATCGGAATGGCCAGGAACAGGATGATGATCCGGACCAGGATTGTAGATATTGAAAGCCCAAACATAGAATGTATCTCCCGTCGTCTGTCGGTCGCCGTAAGCAGTAGCCCCTAATTATAACATAGTTGCCGGAAAGGAGCGAACAGACAGTTGCTCCTCTCCCCCGATGATGTTATAATCACCCTGGAGGATGCGATGAAACTAAGCCGGGAAGAAGTTGAACATATCGCGGAACTGGCCAGGCTGGCCCTGAGCGACGAGGAACTGGCCCTGTATCAGGAGCAACTTTCGGCCATCCTGGAGCACTTCGAGCGGCTGCAGGAACTGGATACAGAGGCCATCCCCCCTATGGCGACTGTGCTACCACTGCGCAGTGTGATGCGTGCCGATGAGCCCAGGCCCCCTTTCCCCCGCGAGGACATTCTGGCCAACGCCCCCGCCGCTGAGGAGGGATGTTTCAAGGTGCCGGCGGTGTTGGAGTAGAAACGAGCGGTTCGTCGTCGGAGACGCGAGGTAGATCGTCGCTCATTCATTGGAGGCATTGTGGAACTCTATCAATTGACCATCCGCGAAGCCCACGATCATCTGGCCGCTGGGGAATTCACGGCGGTCGAACTGACTGAGGCGGTATTGGAACGCATTCTGGCGGTAGACAACGACGTCAGGGCGTACCTGACGCTAACGCCGGAGGAGGCACTGGCGCAAGCCCGCGCCGCCGACGAGCGCCGCGCCGCTGGCGAAGACACCTCGCTGCTGGGCATCCCCCTAGCGATCAAGGACGTGCTCTGCACAGAGGGCGTCCCCACCACCTGTGGCTCCCGCATCCTGGAGGATTTCATCCCGCCCTACGACAGCACCGCTGTGGTGCGTCTGAAGGCCACCGGTGCGATTCTCCTGGGCAAGACCAATGTAGATGAGTTCGCGATGGGGTCGTCCACCGAAAACTCCGCCTTCTTCACCACCCACAACCCCTGGGACCTGAGCCGGGTGCCGGGTGGGAGCAGCGGCGGGAGCGCTGCCGCCGTCGCCGCCAGCGAGTGCCTGGGCGCGCTGGGCACTGATACCGGCGGCAGCGTGCGCCAGCCGGCCGCTTTCTGCGGCGTCGTCGGCCTCAAGCCCTCTTACGGGCGGGTCAGCCGCTACGGCCTGGTGGCCTTCGCCTCGTCTCTCGATCAGATCGGCGTGCTGACCAAAGACGTGACCGACGCGGCGCTGCTGTTGGGCACCATCGCTGGCTACGACCCACGCGACTCTACCTCAATGGACGCGCCGGTGCCGGATTACACCACTGCCCTGACTGGCGACGTCCAAGGGATGCGGGTCGGCGTGCCGAAGGAGTACTTCATTGAGGGGATGCAGCCAGAAGTAGAGGCGGCAGTCAGGACCGCAGTAGATCAATTGGCCGGTCTAGGGGCCGAGATCGTCGAGGTCAGCCTGCCTCACACCGACTACGCCCTACCGGTCTACTACCTCATCGCGCCGGCCGAGGCCAGCGCCAACCTGGCCCGCTACGACGGCGTGCGCTACGGCCTACGGGTAGACGACGACGGGCTGATCGAGACGTACAAGGCAAGCCGTGGGCAGGGCTTCGGGCCGGAAGTGAAACGGCGCATCATGCTGGGCACCTATGCCCTCTCCGCCGGTTACTACGACGCCTATTACCTCAAGGCGCAGAAGGTACGCACCCTCATCAAGGCCGACTTCGATGCCACATTCGGGCAGGTGGACGTCATCGTCGCCCCCACCAGCCCCACCACAGCCTTCCGCATCGGTGAGAAAACCGACGACCCATTGCAGATGTATCTCTCCGACGTGTTCACCCTCTCGATGAACCTGGCGGGCATCTGCGGACTGAGCCTGCCCTGCGGCTTCGACGCGGCGGGCCTGCCCATCGGCATGCAGGTGATGGGGCCGGCCTTCGGTGAAGAGGCCGTCCTGCGCGTGGCCCACGCCTATGAGCAGGCGACGGAATGGCATACCTGGAGGCCGAGGCTGTGAACCGAGAGACGGACGTTTGGGCCTGGCTGGAATATGTGGAAGCAGATCGCCGCTCCGCCTACAACGCGATGAGGGCGGCTGACTACCGGGACGTGGCGTTTCACTGCCAGCAGGCGGTGGAGAAACTGTTGAAGGCAGTCATCGTCCAACAGACCGGTCAACGTCCTCCTTACGAGCACAATCTTTGGAAACTCTGGCAGCATATCTCCGGCATCGTATGTCCGTCGGACGTCCAGGCAGCGATGGCCGCTCTGAATCCGCATTACTTCCTGAGCCGGTACCCTGGTGTGGGCGTTGAGTATGACCTGGAGGCAGCCCAGGAGCTGGTGGAACGTATGGAGCGTGTATGGCAATGGCTTACGAGGACCGTGAACTTACCAGGCGAATAGCCCACTACCTGGCGTTCGTTGGCCGGCACGTGCGGGTAGAACGGGCTTTCCTATATGGCTCATATGCATATGGCGTCCCCCGTTCGCGCAGCGATGTAGACCTGGTGGTGCTATCCCCGGACTTCGCGCAGATGGATCGTCGCCGCCGCCAGGAGCAACTGGCTATCTGGGCCTGGCAGGCAGGGGTGGGGGACATCGAAGCCCTGGGGTTGACGCCGGAGGAGTTTGAGGCTGCCAGCGATCTGAGCCTGCTGGGCGAGGTGCGAGAGAGGGGTATCGTCGTCCACGACGCAGCGTGCCCGGAGTGCACCCCTGCCGTGGCGCTGCGGGAGCGGAGGGCAGAGTACGGAGAAGTAAGATGAGCGACGCCTTTGCAGCTTATGAAACCGGGTTGAGTCTATTGTTGGAGCGACTGGGCCATGACCATCCCCGTCATGCCGAAGCACTGATTTTGCAGGCGCATCTGTTGGAAAACATAGCCCAAGTCCGCCGTTATGGGGATACCGAGACTCGTCGTGCCAAGCGAGCACAGATCGTTGACGCCCTCAACACGCTGGCGCTGGGTGAGGTGGGGGCGACTTTCAATGAGCTGTGCAAAGTTGACGAGAGGGTTGGGACAGTGTTTCACGGTCCTGTTTATGGCCCCGTTCATACTGGCAGTGGCGACATTGCCATCACTCCACTTCTGCTGGAATCGTTGGCAGAGGCGCGGAGGATCCAAAACGCCGACAGCCGGGCAAAGGCCCTGATCGAATTGGCACCGCATCTGTCGGAGCCAAGACGGCATGAAGTCCTACGGGAAGCGCTGACAGCAGCGCGGGAGATTCGGGATACGAAAGCCCGATCTGAAACTCTGACTGCTTTGCTTCCTCACTTATCGGAGGCTGCTCGCGCAGCCAGTGACCGAGTGAGTGAGGCAGCCACGTGGGGCAATCTGGGCTTGGTCTATATCGATCAGGGAGATGCCCGTCGTGCCATTGAGTGCTATCGACGGCAGTTAGCGATCATGCGAGAGATCGGTAGCCGGCGGGGAGAGGCAACAGCTCTGGGTAACTTAGGGAATGCTTATGCCGATTTAGGGGACGCCACTCACGCCATCGGCTATTACGAACAAATGCTAGCCCTATTCCGCGCAATGGGCGACCGACAGGCAGAGGGAGAGGCTCAGGGTAATCTGGGACTGGTTTATGCTGCTCTAGGTGATCTCTCCCGCGCCATCAAGCACTATGAGCAAGCGATTTCTGTCGCCCGCCAACTGAACGACCGCTACGCTGAAGCCATCCGTTTACAGAACTTAGGTCTAGTGCTCCTGCGCTTGGGCGACGCCGAACCCGATCAGCGCCAAGTCCACTTCTCCCGCGCTGCCGAGTTACTCCAACAGGCCTTAAGGCTTTTCGAGACGGTAGAGGCTGCTCCGCTCCAGCGCGCCCGCACTCGCTACCACCTGGGACGTTGCTACCATCAGTTGGGCCGCTGGCGTGAGGCGATCACATTGTTGGAGCAGGCCCGCGAGACTTTTTCACGCCACAAGGCCCGCCCCGAACTGGCCCACGCCTTGTTGGAACTGGGACAACTCTACCAACAGCGTCAAGACTTTGAGTCCGCCTACATCTATCTGAAGGATGCCCTGCGTCTCTTCCAGCGGCTGAAGGACGCCGACGGCATCGCCGTGACGCAAGAGGCGCTGGGCAGCCTGGCGCTGCAAACTGCCCGGCCGGCGGAAGCGATCGCCTCTCTTAAAGAGGCCCGCCGGGGCTATGCAGCCTTGCGGCGGAGCGAACGCATCCGCGCGGTGGATGATCTGCTCCGTATCGCTCACCAAGCCCGCCAACCTGTAGGAGGTACCACACCATGAGTTCGATTGCCCGTTACCGTGAAACCCTGCACCACTGGGGGCTGAGCGACGTCCCCTTCCGTGTCACGCCACCGGAAGACCCGGCGGAGTTGAGCCGCGTCTTTTACGGTCGCCAGCACGAGTTGGACCTGGCGCTCCCGGCCCTTTACGAGGGGCGCAACGTGCTGGTGCGCGGCCTGTGGGGGGTCGGCAAGACGACCTTTATCCTGTACCTGCTCCATCGCCTGCAACAAGAGACCGCCGCATTGGGTGAGCGCATGCGCATCCTATATATCGGTCGTTTCCCCGGCGAGACGTCGGAGGCGCTGTACCGGGCGTTGCTGTTGCCATTGTCCGAGGCGCTGGCTGACGCAGAGCCGGAGGCCCGCCGCGTGTGGGATGCCCTCAGCGGCCTACAAATCACCTACAGCCGCCAACTCCAGGTCGAGGGCAAAGTGGACCTGCAACTCGTCAGCATCGGCGGCTCGTGGGAGCGGGGACAGGAGGAGAGGGCTGGCAACTCCAGAATGTCTACACTGTCCTGCTGCGTCTGCTCAACGTCGTCCAGGAACGATATGGGCGGGTCATCGTTGCCGTTGACGACCTGGACAAGAAGGAGCCGCGCGCGATGCAGGATCTCATAGACGACGCCACTGACCTGTTGCGACGCGGGCAGGGCAAACGGGGCTTTCTGCTGACTGGTCGCTTTACCTCGACGCTACAGGACGTCTCTGGCCAAATGTTGGGCCTGTTCAGCGAGACCATCACGCTGCCCCGGATGAGCACCGACGAGTTGTACCACATCGCTATCAACTATTTGAACACCGCTCGTGAGCGTCCATCCGGCGAAGTCGCGCCCTTTGCGCCGGAAGTCATCTCCCAGATTGCCGAATACGCCTATCACATCCCCCGCCAGTTCAATCTGATCTGCGAGAAGGTGGCGCGCCGGGGCGCGATGAATGGCGTGAAGCAGATAGATGAACAGACCTTTCCCACGCTCTGGCGGATGGTGCAGGACGAGTTCGCGCTGGAACTCACCCCCGACATCCGGCGGCTACTCTACATCGCCCGGCGCAGTGGCGGGCTTTCGGCAGATATTGACGATGCCACACTGGAGCAACTAGGCGTCGAGACCTTCGTCGAACTACTGCCTATGCTCAAATCACTGGAGGGAGACCTGCTCATCCGGCAGGAGGACGGGCGACTGTTGCCCAGCGCATTGGTGCCAGACGAGCAGGAGCGCGGCAACTGAGCCTCTGACAACTTGGAACAGGACTCACGAGCATTGAGCAACCAGCATCCAGTATCCAGTATCCAGTATTCAAGAAACAAGGAGCAACTATGAAAGCCATCATCACCATCGCCGGATACGGCACCCGCTTCCTGCCGGCGTCCAAAGCAGTCCCCAAAGAGATGTTCCCCATTGCCGGCATCCCGCTGATCCAGTATCACGTGGAGGGGCTGGTCGCGGCAGGCATCACCCAGATCATCGTCGTCGTGCGCGATGGCAGCGAGGTGGTGCAGCGCCACTTCGCGCCCGCCCCCGATCTGGAGCGGCACCTGGAGAAGTCAGGCAAGCGGGAACTACTGGAGGAGGTGCGACGCATTTCCAGCATGGCCGAAATTGTCTTCGTGCGCCAGCCCGAGACGCTGCCCTACGGCAACGCATCGCCTGCCCTGGCCGCCCGTTCCTGGCTGACCCCCGGCGAGTCATTCTACTATATGTTCGGCGACGACATCATCATGAGCGACGTGCCGGTGCCGCAGCAAATGCTTGAGGCATTCAACAAGCTCAAGCCGGCGGCCGTTCTCGCCACGCAGAGCGTCCCGGACGAGGAGACCCACCTGTACGGCTGCATCGAACTCAAAGAAGACTCCGACAACGAGATGGTGCACATCATCGAGAAGCCAGCGCCAGGTACCGCTCCCTCCAACTGGGTCCAGATCGGCCACTTCATCTTCGCGCCAGAACTCTTCGACGTGCTGGATGACCTGGAGCTGGGGCGCGGGGGCGAATTGTGGCTGGCCGACGCAGTGGATCGGCTGGCAGCGCGCGCGTCTGTCATCGTGCAGCCCATCGAGGGCTTATGGATGGCCGCTGGTGACCCGCTACGCCAACTGAAGGCCAGTATCGCGATGACCCTGCAGCGCGACGATATGCGCGACGACTTGACCGCCTACTTGCGTTCGCTTGAGTTGTGACAATGCCGGGCGCTATCGTCGAGTGCTACGCCGGTCATCGCTACCCCGAGCGTCCGCGCACCTTTCTGTGGGAGGGGGAACGGGTGGCGGTGGAGGAGGTTGAGCGCAGTTGGCGCACGCCGGCCGGCCCTGCCTTCCGCATCCGCACCGCCGACGGCCGCTGCTTCACCCTGGCCTACGATGAGGCTGCCGACGTCTGGGACGTTCAACCGTGGGTAGTGCAGACCAGCGCCTCCGACCACCGGCCGATGCTGGCTGAGACGGGGTCTTAGTATGGCGATTTTGATTGGCGTCCTCCTTGCTCTCGTCGTCGGTGTCCTGCCAATGATCGTCTACGCGCTCATCCTGTGGTGGTTCGACCGCTACGAGAAGGAACCGCTGGGCCTGCTGATCACCGCCTTTCTGTGGGGCGCGATTCCCGCCATCATCTTCTCCCTCATTGCTGAACTCATCCTGGACATCCCCATCTTCTACTTCATTGAGCCGGTGGCCGCCAACCTGCTTGGTGTGGCTGTGGTCGCCCCCATCGCCGAGGAGATCTTCAAGGGGATGGCGCTTCTACTCCTGCTGATCTTCTTCCGCAAGGAGATTGATAGCCCCCTCGATGGCATCATCTACGGCGGGCTGGTGGGTTTCGGTTTCGCCGCCGTAGAGAACGTGCTTTACTTCGTCTCGGTTTTTCTGGAATCCGGCCTCGGTGGCCTCGCTCTGCTGACGGTGTTCCGCGCTCTTCTTTTCGGCCTCAACCACGCCATGTTCACCGGTTTGGCCGGGTTGGGGCTGGCGCTGGCGCGCACCGCGCCCAACTGGTTGGTGAAGGCCGGCGCGCCCGTTGTGGGCCTGCTGCTGGGGATGACGGCCCACGGCATCCACAACAGCAGCGTGGCGTTTGGCGCCGAGTTGTACTGGCCCTGCCTCGTCGCCTTCGTTTCCGACTGGGGTGGTGTGCTGATATTGCTCGCCATCATCGTATGGGCCTCGGTGCGGGAGCAGCGCTGGATCGCCACCTTTCTGACCGACGAGGTGGAACGGGGCACGCTGAGCCAGGAAGACTACGATGTGGTGTGCTCCTATATCAGGCGGGTGGCAGTGCGGACGCACGCTTTGTTCAATGGCGACTTCAGGCACTGGTGGGGCCTGGGGCGCTATTATCGCCTGGCGACGGAACTGGCCTTCAGCAAGTATCGTCTGACCCGCTTCGCTGGGGAGAAGGACACGCAGGCGCGTGTCGCGCAGTTGCGGAGGCAGGTGCGGAAAATGACAAATGACCAACGACAAGTCCAGCCCGATGAATGAATTCATCGTCTGCTAATCAAAGTGCGTTGAAATGCACTCAACAACGGGCCAGAATAACCCGTTTCAACGGGTTTCCTGGTATCAGCCGTGTGTTTCAACACACGGCCATGGTGCAGGTGAACGCTTACGAAAAAACCAGGGTACCGGGCTTGCTCGGCGACCCTGGTTTCTCGCTGGCGGGAGTGGATGGGAGTCGAACCCACCGCGGCCCGCTCTGTGCGGCCCGCCACCGGTTTTGAAGACCGGGGAAGCCACCGGGCCCCAACCACCCCCTTGAACGTGATGCGTGATAAGGATAGCGCAACTCGCGCAATTAGTCAAGCCAGACGTAACCTCTCCCGCAGGGTCATACGGCTGCTGAGCCGGAATTCGCCTACACAACATTATTGCCCCAGGAGTAACTGCTCAGGCCCTTCGCCAAAACAGGCACAAATAGCACACGGATGAACACAGATGAAACGGATTCTTACGGATTTTTTATCTTTATCTGTGTACATCCGTGTGATCCGTGTGGATCCGTGTCCCATTTATGGCTAGGTGAGCAGTTACCCCCAGGATTGTGTAACGACGTTCAGCGTCTGGAGATCTCAGGAAAGTACGACAGTGTGCACGGAAGGGCTGCGACTGGCTATTTGTGGACGCGAGCAAGAACTACAGCCACCGCTGGCGCAGCATGAACCTGTGCGGTAGTTGGGTCAAAGCGCGTCGTTACTACCAGCGGAGAAAGGGGGAAAAGCGGGGAAGAGGGTAATGTTGGCCGCCGGTTGGATTTGTGTTACAATTAGTCATTGGTCATTGGATATGCCACTCTTGATTGATGGACACAACCTGATCGGGCGGTTGCCCGACCTGCACCTGGACGATCCTGACGACGAGGCCCAATTGGTGGCGCGGCTGCGGACCTACTGCGCTCGCACGGGCAAGCGCGTCACGGTGGTCTTCGACCGGGGATTACCGGGGGGGCGCTCGCAGGGACTCTCTGGCGGGAGGGTGGATGTCGTCTTCGCCTCCTCTGGCCACACCGCCGACGGTATCCTGTGCGAGCGCGTCCGCCGGTCGCATGACCCTCGCGGGCTGACGGTGGTCACGTCCGACCGCGAAGTCATTGCGGCGGCGCGGGCGAGAGGGGCGCGGGTGATGAGATCGGAGGAATTCGCCGCCCGCCTGGGAACGCGGCGCACGGCCCAGGGTGAGACTAGGGCTAAGGGTGAGGCTGAGGCTGAGAAAGACGTGCATCTCTCGGCGGAAGAGGTCGAGGAGTGGTTGCAAGTATTTGGAGAAGTGGATGGGGAGTAGCCATAGACAACGACCCTCCGTTTATTTCCCAATCCGCTGTAGTGTTTCCTGAATGGGAGATGAAATGGCGCCATTGGTCACTCATTTGGTTATCGGCGAGCGCGTCTTTGCGCAGTTGCAGCGGTTCGATGATAAGGACTATGGCTCTTTCTTGCTTGGCTGCGTGCTGGTTGACGTGCACGGCTTTAGTAACATTGATCGGCGCAGGACACATTTCGTAGGACGCTTGGAGGAAGATGGCGCGGATGCGTTCAACAACAGTTGCGCCAATTTCTTGAGTCAACTCGATGGCTTACTGCTTCGTCCGTGGAGCCATCTCACGAGTGCGGAACAAGCTTACGTTGCAGGGTACCTCTGTCACCTGGCGGCGGACGAGACTTGGAAACTCTTCAGTTGGAATGTACTACGCGCGCTGGGAGTAACATCGTGGGCCGAGGCCGACCTGCCTGTGCCGGGAGACGTGGTAATGACGGTGTTCGACGTCTCAAGCAGCAGGCTGTACGTTGATTTTCCGGCCGTCGTCTCGGCGTTGAACGATGTCGAGATACCCAACGTGCTGACGCACGTCCCGCACGAGGCTTTTCAGACGATGTGGGGCATCGTCAAAGAGCACGTGACGGCTGGCAATACACCCGAATCCTATTTCGCGATGCTCAGGCGCTTGGGGCAGACCGATGCGGAGCTACGAGAGGTCATCCGTCAACACGACGTATACTGGGAGGATGCCGTGGCCCTGGTTCACGATACGGGAGGCGTCGAACCGATCATCCATACCGCGGTCGAGCGATCCCTGGAGACGATACCGCGCTTGTGGGCACAATCCAGCGTCTAGCATCCAGTATCGCTCATCTCCACAAGCGACAGAACGCATACAACCTCGGCACGCTGGTCGGCTGGCCGCAATTCGAGCAGGGGGTAAGTATACAAGTAGACAAGGAAGATGTCTCCCTTGTCTACTTATTTCCTTGTGTACTTGTCTACCCGCTCAGGATGGGACCTGGGGCAATTCTACCAGGGCCTGTTGGATCTTCTCTTCCTCGAGTTCGTAGTCTGGGAGTTCCTCTCGATGGTAGGCGTCGTAGGCCGCCAGGTCGAGCAGGCCATGGCCGCTGTTGTTGAAGAGAATGACCTTCGACTCGCCCGACTCCTTGCAGGCCATGGCCTCGTCGTAGACGGCTTTGACGGCGTGGGCCGTCTCCGGGGCCACGATGAAGCCTTCAGACCGGGCGAAACTGTGGGCCGCCTCAAAGACCTCATTCTGGTGATAGGCGCGGGCTTCGACGAACCCGTCCTCCAGGAGGCGGCAGATGATGGGTGCCATGCCGTGGTAGCGCAACCCGCCCGCGTGAACGGGGGCGGGGATGAACCCGTGGCCCACGGTGTGCATCTTCACCACTGGGCCGGTCTTGGCCGTGTCGCCCCAGTCGTAGGCGTAGAGGCCCCGCGTCAGGCTGGGGCAGGCGGTGGACTCCACGTTGATGACCCGCAGGTCCGGTTTGGCGCCCTCCAACTTGTCCTTCAGGAAGGGCAGGAAGAGGCCGGCAAAGTTGCTGCCGCCGCCGACGCAGCCGATGAGAACGTCCGGGTAATCACCCGCCATCTCCATCTGCTTCCTGGCCTCTACCCCGACGACCGTCTGGTGCAGGAGCACGAAGTTGACCACGCTGCCCAGGGAGTACTTCCACCCGTCGCGGGTGACGGCGTACTCGATGGCCTCGCTGATGGCGATGCCCAGGCTGCCCGAGGTCTCGGGGTCCACAGCCAGGATGTCCCGGCCGGCCTTGGTCTCCGAACTGGGGCTGGGTATGACGTTCCCCCCCCATGTCTCCATCATGACGCGCCGGTAGGGCTTCTGGTGATAACTGATCGTGACCATAAAGACCTTGACCTTGAGGCCAAAAAACTGGGTGGCGAAACACAGGGCGCTACCCCATTGCCCCGCCCCGGTCTCGGTGGCGAGCCCCTCCAGACCTTCCTCTTTGGCATAGTAACACTGCGCCACGGCGGTGTTCGGCTTGTGGCTGCCCGGCGGGCTGACACCCTCCCACTTGTAGTAGATTTTAGCCGGGGTATCCAGGGCCTTCTCCCAACGGGCGGCGCGGTAGAGGGGAGAGGGACGCCACATCTTGAGTATGTCCTGCACCTCGTCCGGGATCTCGATCCACCTTTCCTGGCTTCCCCCTTGCATGATCAGCGCGTGGGGAAAGACCGGCTCCATGTCCTCAGGCGTCATAATCTCCAGCGTCGCCGGATGCCGGTCCGGGGGTGGCGGCGTCTTCATGTCCGGGATCACGTTGTACCAATGAGTCGGCAGATCTTTTTCTTCCAGAAAATATTTGTACTGTGTCATTTCTTGTTCCTCCTCTAATGGATTTAGTTTGTCATTGGTCATTGGTCATTTGTCATTTGTCATTGGTCATTTTTCTTGATAGCATCCCCCCTTTCTCTTTGGCGCTAACCTTCCCGCAAGCTGACTCAGTCCTGGTAGTCTAAAGAGCGCCCATAGAACAGCCATTCAAGCCTCGAGTGCACAGGCGGAGCTTGCGGGAAGGTCTCAGGCCTCCAGGAAAGCACCCCGGTCGGTGAAAAACTGTTTGTAAATCCTGTAGTGTGCGGTATCTTCGTAGTCCACCTCCTCGATGTGGGACGAATCGAAACTGAAGATCTGGGCTCCCGGATAGGCCAGCAGGATTGGGGAGTGGGTGGCTATGATAAACTGAGCGTGACCTTCCGCCTCCAGCCATCGTAACAGTTTCAGGAACCTCACTTGACTCGAGGGCGAAAACGCGGCCTCCGGTTCGTCGAGGATATAGAGCCCCTTGATGTGATAACGGCCGCTGAAGTACGTCAGGATCGCCTCGCCGTGCGACAGCATGTTGAGGATATGACCACCATGGTATTTCAGACGGCCAGGATCGCAGAGGGCAACGTCGTCGAGAAAGTCGGCAAAGTCACGGAACGTCTCGGCTCTGAAAAGGGAGCCCGGCACACTCCCGTTTGCCCACGTCACGGTGATATAATCTGCTAGACGAGTCTCGTAGGGATTGTTGTGGGCGACGTGTCGCCTGGGCTTGTCCCATAAATGGATGCCGCACTTCCTGGTGATCGCCTCCAGCAGGGTGGATTTCCCCGACCCGTTCTCGCCCACGAAGAAGGCGACGGGCCTTCTGAACGTTAGTTCTGACGCCTCCCTGAGAATGGGGATGTTGAACGGATAGTAACGGCTGGTGGGGTAATTCTCGCTGTTGATTCTGACTTTAATGATGTGCATACTGGATCCTCCCTCAACAGTAGATCAGACCCGGTGGGGATGTGCGGTGCACGGTCTGGTTGGGCCGCGCTTCCACTCCCATCATCCCCATCGCTTCGCGCACCAAGCGCATCGTCTCATCTGACTCCCGGCGCATACGCCGGATGCCGCCGGCCAGGATCTCATCGATCAATCCCGGCTGCGCTTCGTAGTGGGCACGCCGCTGACGGATGGGGTCGAGGAAGCCATTGATAGCGCGGGTCAGTCTCTCTTTGACCTCCACGTCTCCCACCTTCCCCCGGCGGTACCGTTCCTTCATATCTTGCACCTCCTCTTGGTCGGGGTTGAAGGCGTCGTGGTAGACGAAAACCGGGTTGCCCTCGACCCGTCCGGGAACGTCGGCGCGCACCCGCCGGGGATCGGTGTACATCCCGCGCACCTTACGCTCCACCGTCGCGGCGTCGTCGGAGAGATAGATGGCATTGCCGCGGCTCTTGCTCATTCTGACGCCGTCAATTCCCACCAGGGTTGGCACCTCGCTCAGAAGCACCTCCGGTATGGGAAAGACCTGTCCGTAGAGCCGGTTGAAGCGGCGGGCCAGTTCCCGTGCTAGCTCTACGTGGGCCTGGTTGTCCTTCCCCACCGGCACCAGGTGGGCGCGGGGCAGCAAGATGTCGGCCGCCTGGAGCACCGGGTAGCCCAGCAGACCAAAGGGCAACGTCTCCAGCCGGGCGTCGCGGGCCATCTCCTTGATGCTGGGGAGGCGCTCCAGTCGCGGCACGCTGACCAGCATCTCGAAGATCAGGTTGAGTTCGTAGGTGCCCGGGATGGCCGACTGGACGAAGATGACGCTCTCTTCGGGGTCAATGCCGACCGCCAGGTAGTCGAGCACGATCTCGCGGACGTTGTGGCGGATCTCGAGGATATGCTCTTTCTCCGGCCGGGTGGTGAGGGTGTGCAGGTCGGCGATGATGAAGAAGCATTTGTACTCGTCCTGCAACCGCACGCGATTGGCCAGGCTGCCCACGTAGTGGCCCAGGTGCAATTTGCCCGTGGGCCGGTCACCGGTGAGAATGCGTTTTTTCGCCATTTCCGTTCCTCCTTAACAGTGGGACAAGTTGCCAACTTGTCCTACGGCTCCAGTATCGAGCATCGAGAAAGAAAAACGCCCGTCCCTTTTCACTGTCCTTTCGCTAGTATTATGTCAACAATCGGAATTATCTGCCTACACATAGGGGTAGCAGGTTCGTTATGACCCATATGTGGATGCAGAACTTTACGGCTAGAAGTAACCGACAATGCCATAATGACTGCATACCCATATATGGGG
>Ga0209121_10002493_pt1 | contig 18695 bp, 32 predicted proteins | sample Cruoilmetagenom3_FD_187292 | JGI IMG/M metagenome (GOLD analysis project Ga0209121, IMG submission 187292) | Oil polluted marine microbial communities from Coal Oil Point, Santa Barbara, California, USA - Sample 3 (SPAdes) (version 2) | ecosystem: Environmental > Aquatic > Marine > Oil seeps ... | reverse complement strand
TGTGATGCTGCTCGACCTGTGCTTTTTGAATCCATACGTTTCTCTGAGCCGATACTTTCAATGGCCATCGAGCCCAAGGGAAAAACAGACCAAGACAAGTTAGCTGATGTTCTAGCTAAACTTACTGAGGAGGATCCTACCTTTAAGGTTCACAGTAACCCGGAAACAGGTCAAGTTCTCATTTCAGGGATGGGTGAATTGCACCTTGAGGTATTAGCGGAGCGCATGTTTCGTGAGTTTGGTGTGAAGGTAAAAATTGGCAAGCCTCAGGTAGCTTATAAAGAGACGATTACTCTATCTGTAGAAGCTGAGGGGAGATTTATTCGCCAATCTGGTGGCAAAGGTCAGTATGGGCATGTCTGGCTTAGACTTGAGCCTGGTGAGCGAGGCAGTGGTTTCGAGTTTTGTGACCAAATTCGAAGCGGAGCTGTGCCCCAAGAATTTATCTCTGCAGTGGGAATTGGGGTTAAGGAGGCTTTGCAAAGCGGACAATTGGCTGGGTATCCTATAGTAGATATTAAAGTGATTTTGTATGATGGCAGTTTCCACGAGGTTGATTCCTCAGATCTGGCTTTTAAGATAGCAGGTTCCATGGCAGTGAAGAGTGGCGTAGCTAAAGCCAAGCCCATACTCTTGGAACCAATTATGAAGGCAGAGGTGCTGGTTCCAGCTCAATTTTTGGGAGATATCATCAGCGATTTAAATTCCCGAAGGGCTCGCATTGATAGCATTGAGACTAGTGAGGAACCCTGCGTTATTCGCTGTTTTATTCCCTTAGCGAAAACTTTTGGCCTTATCAGTGGCTTGAGATCTCTCAGCCAAGGAAGAGCAACTTATACTATGGAGTTTTATTGCTATGAAGAGCTGCCCCCCAGTTTAACCGGGCAAATTGTGGTCGGTGCTAAGTAAATGAGTAGTCAAAAAGTTCGCGTCAAAATCAAAGGGTTTGATCATAGGTCGGTTGACCAGGCGGTAAGGCAGATAGTGGAAGCAGTGGAACGTAGTGGAGCCATAGTTGTTGGTCCGGTGCCTTTACCTACGCATATAGAGAAATTTTGTGTCATCCGCTCTCCAAACATTGATAAGGATTCGAGGGAGCAATTTGAAATTCGCACTCATAAGCGGCTGATCGATATTTTACAGCCAACTTCTAAAACTATAGACGCTTTGACCCAAATCAATTTGGCTTCTGGTGTGGAGATAGATATCAAGTTATAAAAAGAAATAAAAAAGCAAAATGAAAAATGCAAAAGTTTTGAGTTTGAAATGTTAGGTATTATTGGCAGAAAAGTTGGCATGACACAGCTGTTCCGAGAGGATGGAGGGGCAGTAGCAGTAACTGCCGTCGAAGCTGGCCCCTGCTTTGTTACCCAGATAAAAAGCCAGGCTAAAGATGGTTATAACGCTATCCAGCTAGGTTTTGAGGAAGCTAAGCGTCTCAATGCTCCGGAAAGAGGACATCTTCAAGAGATAGACAAGGTTAGGCATCTCCATGAATTTAGGACTGAGGATGTAAGTTCAGTTAAGCGTGGTGATAAGGTGGATGTCAGCTTGCTGAGCCTGAGAGACTTTGTAAATGTAAGCGGCTTATCCAAAGGGAAGGGCTTTGCTGGCGTGGTGAAGCGCCACCATTTTGCTGGTGGGCCAAAAACTCATGGGCAATCTGATCGCCATCGTGCTCCCGGTTCAATTGGTGCTACTACATTTCCTGGGCGAGTGCTTAAGGGGATGCGCATGGCTGGGCATATGGGGAATAGGAAAACTACTGTACATAACCTCGAAGTGGCAGGAGTTGACCTAAGCCGTAACTTGCTTCTGATCAAAGGAGCAGTGCCTGGGGCTAGGAAAGGGTTGCTAATTATTGAAAAGGTGGGGAAGTAGAAAATGCGAGTTCCTGTTTATAGTTTAAAGGGTGAGGTTGTTGATGAAGTAGAGATTAATGAAGATGTTTTTGGCATTTCCTTTAATGAAGCGGTGGTTCATCAGGCAGTGGTGAGGCAGCTAGCTAATAAGCGTCAAGGAACTGCATCTGTGAAGACGAGGAGTGAAGTTAGGGGAAGCACAAGGAAACTTTATTCCCAAAAGCACACCGGTAGGGCCAGGAGAGGAGATGTAAAATCACCCCTTCTCAGGGGTGGAGGAGTAGTTTTTGGGCCTAAACCGCGGTCATATTATCAATCCATGCCTAAAAAGATGAAGCGCTTAGCCTTAAAGTGTGTTCTTTCCTCTAAAGCTAAGGAGAAGGACATGAAGGTGATAGAAGAGCTTGTTTTTGAAATGCCACGGATGAAAAATGTGGTTGATATTCTGTCGGCACTTGATGTTGATTCCACTGCTTTAATTGTTACTGAGCATTGCAATCCCAATGTAGTTAAATCGGCTCATAATTTAGCTAATACTAGAGTCCTGCCTTCAGCTCTAACTAATGTATTGGATTTACTTTCTTATAAAACGCTGATAATCACTGTTCCTGCGCTACGTAATATAGAGAGAATCTGGGGAGTGAGAGGTAATTAAAGATGCATCTTTATGAGGTGTTGCGTCGTCCTTTAATTACGGAGAAGGCTACCTTGCTTAAGGAGGGGGATAAATATGTCTTTGAGGTGGCTAAGGAAGCTACTAAACCTCAGATTAAGGAGGCAGTTGAGAAAGTTTTTAAGGTGAAGGTAGCTAGGGTTAATATAATAACTGTTTCCGGGAAGACGAAGAGAATGGGTAGGCGCGAAGTGACAAGCCCATCTTGGAAGAAAGCGGTAGTTAGCTTAGAGCCGGAAAATAAAATCACCTTTTTTGAAGGTGTTTGAAATGTTAGCAAGGAGCAGTCAGCGGTTAGCGGTCAGCAGTTAGCTGATGGCCCATATGAGGTAAGTCTTGGGATCAGTTGTTAAGTGGAGAAAGAAAAAGATGTCGAAGCATCAACATAGGAAGCTTCTTAAGAAGACTCGTTGGCAAAGAAGGCATCCATAAGGAAGAATTGGAGATTGAGTAGCAATGTTGAAGACTTATAAGCCGACTTCTCCAAGCAGGAGAGGAAAGGTTGGTGCCGCTTTTGAGGAGCTAAGTAAGGTGGCTCCTGAGAAGTCCTTGCTTGTACCATTGAAGAGGAAGGCGGGGCGCAATAACCGCGGTGTGATAACAGTGCGTCATCGTGGTAGGGGAAGTAAGCGCAAACTTCGTATTATCGACTTTAAAAGAGATAAGGCTGGTATTCCTGGGAAGGTAGCCTCTATTGAATATGACCCTAACAGGTCAGCTCGAATTGTCTTAATTCACTATGTTGATGGGGAAAAACGCTATATCCTTGCTCCTTTGGGTCTTGAAATAGGCGATACTATAAAGGCAGGTGATGAGGTTGAGTTAAAACCTGGCAATGCTTTGCCACTGGGCTCAATCCCTGTGGGCACTTTAGTTCATAATGTTGAGTTTGAGCCCGGCAAAGGTGGGCAGCTTGTTCACAGTGCTGGAAGTGCAGCTCAAATTATGAGTAAGGAAGGCAATTATGTTTTGCTCAGGCTCCCTTCAGGAGAATTACGCAAATTTCACCATCGTTGCTGGGCTACAATTGGCCAGATAGACAATGTTGACCACGAAAATATAAGATTGGGGAAAGCTGGATGTAACAGGTGGTTAGGTATACGTCCTTCAGTTCGGGGATCTGCTATGAGCCCTCGAGACCATCCTCACGGGGGTGGTGAAGGCAGAGCTCCGCGAGGTATGCCTCCCAAAACACCTTGGGGGAAGCCAGCCTTAGGCTATAAGACGCGTCGCCGTAAGGTATCAGACAAAATGATTGTTAAGCGGAGGAAATAGAATGTCACGGTCGCTTAAAAAGGGTCCCTATTGTGATGCTAAATTACTTAAGAGGATAGAGACGCTCAATAGTTCAGGGGAGAAAGCAGTGATAAAGACCTGGTCTCGTGCCTCTACTATTTTGCCGCAGATGATAGGGCACACCATTGCGGTGCATAATGGCAGGAAGCACGTGCCCATTTTTATCACTGAGAATATGGTGGGGCATAAGTTGGCTGAGTTTGTGCCTACTCGGACATTTAGAGGGCATGTCACTAAAGCTAAGGTAACTGTGCAGGCGAGGAGATAAATCCTGGTGAAAGTAAGAGCTGTAGCTAGGGATGTTGGTATTTCACCTCGGAAAGTTCGTTTGGTGATAGATATGATTAGAGATAAAAAAGTTGATGAAGCCTTGATTATTCTCAACTTTTTGCCTACTCCTTCAGCGAAAGCTGTAGCTAAGGTAATTAAATCAGCGGCGGCTAACGCTGAGAACAACTTTCAGATGTCACCTACTGATCTTAGAATCAGTGGCATTTTTGCTGATTCAGGGCATACTTTAAAGAGGTTCCGTCCAAAGGGAAGGGGGCGGGTGAGTCCTATTTTGAAGCGCGCTAGTCATATTACAGTTTTTGTTGAGGAGGAGTAATTTTGGGACAAAAAGTTCATCCTTATGGGTTCAGATTAGGCATTACTCGTGATTGGTCAGCTAAGTGGTATGCTGAAAAGGACTATGCTCGTTTTTTGCTGGGTGATCTAAAGCTACGCAAAGTTATTGAGCAGAGGTGCTCTGGGGGGGGTGTTGCTGGGGTGGAAATCGAACGCCCGGGGGGTGAGCTGTGTTTAACTCTTTATTCTGCTCGTCCTGGTATTTTAATTGGTCGGGGAGGGCAAAATGTAGAAGCACTAAGGGCGGAATTAGAAAAGGTTAGCGGTGAGAGAGTTAGATTGACTATCAGGGAAGTTGCGCATCCTCAACTTGAAGCTTGTTTAGTGGCTCAAAGCACAGCTGAGCGAATTGAAGGCAGGATACCCTACCGTCGGGCAATGAAACAAGCTGCCTTTCGAACCATGCAGGCTGGTGCCAAAGGGATAAAGATAAGATGTGCTGGAAGGCTTGGTGGGGCTGAAATCGCTAGAACTTGGAGTCTTCATGAAGGTCAAATGCCATTGCATAAATTGCGGGCCGATATTAGTTATGGTTTTGTCGAAGCGCATACTGTGATGGGGCGTATTGGAGTCAAGGTGTGGATTTATAAAGGCGATATTGCTTCTAAGACGAGGAAGGAAAGTGTTACAGCCGAAGCGAGTGAAGTATCGTAAAGTTCACCGTGGGCGACTAAAAGGCAGAGCTCACAGTGGGGATACCATTGTTTTTGGTGATTTTGCCTTGAGGGCTGAGGAGTCTGCTTGGGTGACGGCAAGGCAAATTGAAGCAGCACGCCGTGTCTTAATGCGCTATTTACGACGTGGTGGTCGGATGTGGATACGTATTTTCCCGGACAAAGTTGTGACCAAGAAACCAGCGGAAACAAGGATGGGTAGTGGTAAAGGTCCTCCTGATCATTGGGTGGCTGTGGTTAAGCGGGGCAGAATCATGTTTGAGTTAGGGGGTATAAGCGAAAGCGCGGCTCGAGAGGCGGTGCATCTTGCTTGCTATAAACTTCCTGTTGCTGCTAGCTTTGCGGAGAGAGAGGACAAAGTTGAAAGCTGATCAAATTCGTGTTCTCGGCGATGAGGAGCTACTAAAAAAGCTGGAAGAGGCTCATGAAGAGCTTTTTAATCTCCGTTTTCGCTTGGCAACCCGGCAGCTGGTCAACCATCGCGGGATTCCTAGAGTTAGGAGGAAGATTGCCAGGATGGAGACTATTCTAAGGGAAAGAGAGCTTGGCATAAGATGAGCTATATAGGGAAGAGAAAAGTTAGAGTTGGGCAAGTAGTGAGTGATAGGATGGACAAAACTGTGGTGGTAGCAGTAGAAACTTTAAGGCGTCACCCACTTTATAAAAAGGCTATCAGGCGCACTAAGAAATATAAAGTTCATGATGAAGGCAATGTCTGTAAAGTTGGAGACAAGGTAAGGATTTTGGAGACGCGCCCTTTGTCTAAGGAGAAACGATGGCGCATAGTAGAGATAATATCTAGGAGCGAAGCAGCTGAAACTGAACTAGTCGAGGTAAGGAAAGGTGATTCAGACTTACACCGCACTTAAGGTAGCTGATAATACAGGGGCCAAGCGAATTATGTGTATTAATATACCTGGTGGAACTAGAAGGAGGTATGCACATGTTGGTGATGTCATTGTGGCTACAGTAAAACAGGCTATGCCGCGTGGGATGGTGAAGAGGAGTGAGTTGGTACGAGCTGTAGTTGTACGTGTTGCTAAGCCTTATCGCCGCCTTGATGGCTCTTATATCAGATTTGATGAAAATGCCGCGGTTATTCTAGGTGATAAGAATAACCCCAAAGGCAGTCGCATTTTTGGTCCCGTAGCCCGAGAGCTTAGAGGCAAGGATTATACTAAGATAATCTCCTTAGCCCCAGAGGTTGTTTGAAATGAAAATTAGAAAGGGTGATACTGTTGTCATTATTGCTGGCAAGGACAAAGGGAAAACGGGAAAGGTGCATCGTGTTCTCCTTAAAGAGGATAGAGTAGTGGTGAAGGGGCTCAATATTATTAAGCGGCATTCTCGAACCCGCGGTAAAACTCGGCAAGCTGGTATAATCGAGCTCGAAGCCCCGCTTCATGTATCTAATGTAATGCTGCTGTGCAGTAAGTGCGGTAAGCCTGCACGAGTCGGTCTTCACTCGCTTGATGATAGACAGCGGGTGCGGGTTTGCCGCTCTTGCGGTGAAGTGATTGATTGACAGGATAAATATGACACCTAGGTTGAAAGTAAAGTATTTGACAGAGGTGCTCCCGGAGCTTAAAGCTAGGCTTGGCTATACTAATGTCATGCAACTGCCAAGGCTAGAAAAGATTGTGCTTAGCATTGGCTTGGGCGAAGCAATACAAAATCCTAAAGCTCTTGAAGCAGCGGAGAGGGACTTAACTACACTCTCTGGACAGCATCCGGTGATTACGCGGGCTAAAAATTCTATTGCTTCCTTTAAGCTGAGAACTGGCATGCCCATTGGAATGATGGTGACGCTGCGAGATAAACGAATGTACGATTTTTTTGATAAGTTGGTTAATATTGTTCTACCGCGTTTTCGTGACTTTCGGGGTATATCAAGGGATTCCTTTGATGGCCAAGGTAATTATAATTTAGGCATAAAAGAGCAGATAGTTTTCCCTGAAATTGACTATAGTAAAGTGGATAGAGTCCGTGGTCTCCAAGTGACCATAGTCACTACGGCTAAGGACGATGATGAAGCTAGGAGCTTGCTGGAACTCATGGGTATGCCCTTTAGGCGAAATCCTGAGTGAAGCGAAGGAACTGGAGATGGCGAAGGTATCTAGGATTGCGAAATCAAAACGAGCACCAAAATATAAGGTGCAACAACGTAATCGTTGCCAATTGTGTGGCAGGCCACGTGCTTATATGCGTAAATTTGGCTTATGTCGTATTTGCTTTCGAAAACTCGCCGCAACTGGTGAAATCCCCGGAGTAAGGAAGTCAAGCTGGTGAGGGAGGTTCGATGACAATTACCGACCCCGTTGCTGATATGTTGACTCGGATACGCAATGCTGTCATGGTAAGTCATGATGACGTGTTAGTGCCTTTGTCTCGAGTAAAGCTCCCCATCGCTAAAATCCTTAAAGAGGAAGGTTTTATTAGCGATTACGAGGTGCTTAGAGGTAAACCAGAACCAATGATAAAAATTCGACTTAAGTATGTAAACGGCCAACCAGCCCTGTTAGGCTTAGAAAGGGCGAGCAAGCCTGGCCTGAGGGTTTATGCTGGAAAGCGTGAAATTCCACGTGTCTACGGCGGGTTGGGCATTGCTATCGTATCTACACCTAAAGGCATTATGACTGGTCAAGAGGCATGGCGGCGTCACCTTGGCGGTGAGGTTTTGTGCTACGTATGGTAGATTAACTTAGGAGAAGTGAATGTCTCGAATTGGTTTGCTTCCTATCATTTTACCTCGAGGTGTCGAGGTAAAAATTGAAGGGAATGAGGTAATAGTAAAAGGAGATAAGGGAGAACTCCATCGGTATTTTTCTCCATATGTTTCTATTGCTTTAGAAGATGGGAAGTTGATTGTGACACGACCTAGCAATAGCAGAATCCATCGTGCTCTGCACGGGCTTACTCGTAGCCTTCTGGCTAATATGGTTGAAGGAGTGAGCAAAGGTTTTGAGCGAGTCCTAGAAATAAACGGCGTAGGCTATAGAGCACAAAAAGCTGGTGACAGGTTGTTGCTCCAAGTCGGATATAGTCACCCCGTAGAGTTTCCTCTTCCTCCTGGTATTAATGCAACTATTGAGGGGATAAATCGTATTCATATCAGTGGCATTGATAAAGGAATTGTTGGGGAGGTAGCAGCTAGGATTCGGGCAATACGCCCTGTTGACCATTATAAAGGAAAGGGGATCAAATTTGCTGAGGAGAAGCTACATCTTAAACCTGGTAAGGTGGGCAAGGTATCCAAGGCATAGTGGATGCAATGGCTAATGTGGATTCAAGGTTAGCTCGAAAAGTACGACATAGGAGAGTAAGGAGGAAAATAATAGGCGCTGTCTTGCGACCACGGCTATGCGTCTTTCGAAGTTTGAATCACATTTATGCCCAGATTATCGATGACTCTAGAGGGCAAACCTTAGTTTCAATGAGCACCCTTGATCCTGAGGTGAGAGACAAAGTTGGAGGGATGGTGAAAGTGAAGAAAGCCGAGCTTGTCGGTTCGATGCTTGCTCAAAAAGCATTAGATAAAAGGATTAATTGTGTGGTTTTTGATCGAGGTGGTCATAAATATCATGGTAGAATCAAGGCTTTGGCTGATGCTGCTAGGAAAACCGGGTTAGAATTTTGAGTTAACGTACTATGAAAGCGATTACTAAAGTAATTGGCAAAAGGGCTAAAGTTGATGCTTCAGAGTTAGAGCTTGAGGAGAAATTAATAACTATTGATCGCGTAACCAAAGTGGTTAAAGGGGGCAGGCGGCTTCATTTCCGAGCTTTAGTGACAGTTGGTGATGGCAAAGGGCATGTGGGGGTTGGTTTGGCTAGAGCGACTGGCGTTCCTGAGGCAATCCGTAAGGCTGGCGCTGTAGCACGGAAAGAGCTGATTGAAGTACCCCTTGTGAACACTACTATTTCTCATGAAGTTTTAGCTAAGTTTGGGGCGTCTAGGATTTTACTTAAACCAGCGGCATTTGGCACTGGCATGGTTGCAAACAATACAGTTCGGGCAGTGCTTGAATTAGCAGGCATAAAAGACATCATTAGTAAATCTCTGGGTAGTTGTAACAAAGTTAATGTGGTCAAGGCGACCATACTTGCTTTGGCTAGCTTAAAGAAACCCAAAGAGGCAAACTTTGAGGCTCAAAAGGATGAGGGAAATGAGGCAGAATGAACTAAGGCCTCCTTTAGGTGCTAAGCATGGGAGGAAGCGTGTAGGCCGAGGGGATAGTAGCGGGCATGGCACTTATTCGGGGCGAGGTTGCAAAGGACAAAAGGCTCGCTCCGGAGGCGGTGTGCGTCTTGGGTTTGAAGGTGGACAGTTGCCTCTCATAAAACGGCTGCCAAGAAAAAGGGGGTTCACTAATATCTTCAAAGCCGAATATAATATTGTAAACGTGGGTAAGCTTGATATTTTCTCACCGGGGAGCGAGGTAAATCCAGAGGGACTGCTTAAAGCAGGATTAATTAAATCTCTCAAACAACCGGTAAAAATTCTTGGTGATGGTGATATTCATCACCCAGTGTTAGTCAAGGCTGATAAATTCTCTGCTGTTGCGGAGAAGAAGATTGTCGCTGCCGGGGGAAAGGTGAAGAGGGCTTAGAATGCAGCGTCGGGAAACTCAACCGCGCCTCATCCAGGCAATGATTGCTATGTTTGCATTGCCAGATGTGAGACGGAGGCTCCTTTTTACTCTTGGTATCTTGGTGGTTTTCCGCTTTATGGTTCATGTTCCTTCACCTATGGTAACCACTGAAGTTTTGCGAAAACTTGCCGAAACATTTGAGCAGAATCAGCTTTTAGGCATGCTCGACCTCTTCAGCGGTGGCGCTATGAAGAATTTTAGCGTGGCAGCCTTGGGTGTTTATCCTTACATTACTGCCTCCATCATCATGCAGCTATTGGTTCCAGTTATCCCCAAGCTTCAGAGCATTGCTCAAGAGGGAGAAGCTGGTCAACGCAAGATAAATCACATTACTCATTTGCTGACCATACCCTTAGCAGCTCTGTCAGGCTATGGTCAGCTCACTTTGTTGCACAGTCAAAATGTTATTGGACATCTTGAGCCACTGACTGTCGCTACTTCTGTGATGTCTCTGGTTGCTGGCACAGTATTTCTTGTCTGGCTAGGCGAATTGATTACTGAGAGGGGCGTTGGTAATGGAATATCGATAATAATTTTTGGTGGCATTGTGGCTAGTCTGCCAAATATGATTGGGCGTGGTTTTTTGGCTAAGGAGGATCCTTTGGGCCTGATTACTTTCATTATACTCGGCTTAGCCACCTTGGTATTCATAGTTATATTTGTCGAGGCTCACCGCCGCATTCCCGTGCAGTACGCTCGTAGCACTTTTCGCAGCGGCCGGATGTATCGACAATCAGGCTCAACTCACATACCACTACGGGTAAACACTGCTGGAATGATACCTCTTATTTTCGCTATTGCTTTGATGCAGTTTCCAGCGACAATAGCAACCTGGTTCATGAACCCTACAGGCCAGAATCCAAATTTTTGGAATACGCTCTATAACCTTTTTAGGATGGATGCTCCTCTCCCTGGGGGTCTAATCTATTGGGGATTGTACTTTGCATTGGTAGTCGGCTTCACTTTCTTTTATACCATGGTCATATTTGAGCAAATGAACCTGCCAACAACTTTGCAACGGCAAGGTGGCTTTATTCCCGGGGTTCGCCCGGGAAAGGCGACCGCTGACTATTTGAATCGGGTTATAAGGCACCTTACCTTTGGTGGTGCTCTCTTTTTAGCTATGGTAGCGATTATGCCTTTCATTGCCCGGGAAATTACTAATGTTGCTGTGTTGACGATCTCCAGCACTGCTATGCTTATAGCTGTTGGTGTTGCCTTGGATACTATGAAGCAACTGGAAGCTCAGTTAACAATGCGCCGCTATGAAGGTTTCTTGAAGTAAAGTCAAAGTTAAAAATTTAATTTTTAATGTATATTATTATATTAGGTGCTCCGGGGGCAGGTAAGGGAACCCAAGCAGGTATCCTGTCCCAGGAGATGAACTTGCCCCACATAGCTTCTGGTGACCTGTTTCGGCAAGCATTAGAGGAGAAGACTGAATTGGGGCTATTAGCCAAATCATATATGGAGCGAGGGGAATTAGTCCCCAGTGAAGTAACGATCAAGATAATCTTGGAAAGGGTTAGTTTGCCTGATTGTGTCCCAGGTTGCCTTTTCGATGGTTTCCCCCGAACTTTAGAACAAGCTAGAGCTTTAGACAAAGCTTTAGCTGAGCAAGGGAAAAGTATCGATAAAGCAATATATATTCAGGTACCTGAGGGAAAGTTAGTGAAACGCCTTAGTGGAAGGTGGCTTTGTCGAAATTGCCAAACGCCGTATCATATGGTAACTTCACCACCTAAAGTGCAAGGGAAATGTGATAAATGTGGCGGTGAATTGTACCAACGTCCCGATGATAATGAAGAAACAGTGAGGGAGCGTTTGAAGGTTTTCTTTGCCCAGACTGCTCCTGTCCTTGATTATTATAGGAAGCAGAACAAACTAACTGAGGTCAATGGCAATTTAGGAATACAAGAAGTAGCCAAGGAAATAATCCTTGTGTTAAGCGGGGGAAGCAAGTGATAATCGTAAAGTCTCCTGAGGAAATAGCAATTATGCGGCAATGTGGCAAAATCTTAGTAACTATTTTGGATAGATTAAGAATGGAAACAAAACCAGGGATTAAAACTTGCCAGTTGGATGTAATCATGGCTGAGGAATCAAAGAAAAGGGGAGTTAAGCCTTCCTTTAAAAACTACCGGGGCTTCCCGGCCAGTTTATGTGTTTCTGTAAATAACGAGATAGTTCATGGCATTCCTGGTGGGCGAGTATTAAGGGAGGGAGATATTGTCTCTTTGGATTTAGGGGTCATTTTTAATGGCTTTCACACAGATGCTGCTATAACGGTTGGTGTTGGCGAGATAAACGATCAAGCTAAGAAGCTTATAGCAGTTACTGAAGGCAGTTTGAGGGCAGGCATTGCTCAGGCTAATTGTAGTGCACATGTTGGGGACATTGCGGCTGCTATTCAAAATTATGTTGAATCAAGAGGGTTTTCTGTGGTTAGAGAGTACACTGGGCATGGAGTGGGCAGGAAGTTGCATGAGGAGCCGCAGGTACCTAATTGGGTACCTAAGTTTGCCTTTAGCAAAGGCCCCTTGCTTCGCAAGGGCATGACCTTAGCTATTGAACCCATGGTCAACGCTGGAGATTGGCGTACTAGATTGGCTCCCAACCAATGGACGGTGCTAACAGTCGATGGAAGCCTTTCAGCACACTTTGAACATACCATCGCTATCACTGATGGTGGAGCTGAGGTGCTTACTTAAGTATTAAAAAGGAAGGCATGCCTAAGAGAGACAGGATAGAAGTTGAAGGTAAAGTGACTGCATGCTTACCTAACACTATGTTTCGTGTTGAGCTAGCTAACGGGCATATGGTGCTGGCTCATATTTCAGGGAGGATGAGGAAACATTATATTAAGATTTTGCCTGGGGATAGGGTCTTAGTGGAGCTTTCTCCTTATGACCTGAGCCGCGGTCGAGTTACTTATCGGCTTAAGTAGCTTCCACCTTTGACAGGATGGTCGGGGAAGTTTATCATAAGAAGGTTTTGTTTTGGTGATTAGAAATGAGGGTAAGTGCTTCGGTTAAGCGTCGCTGTAGTAAGTGCAAGATTATCAGGAGGAAAGGTGTTGTTAGGGTCATCTGTGAGAATCCAAAGCATAAACAGCGACAGGGTTAATTCCACCAAAATCAGGAAATTTTGGTGGCTGAGGAATAGATAATGGCGCGTATTGCTGGTGTGGACCTTCCCAAAGATAAGCCAATTAAAGTAGCTTTGCAATCCATTTATGGCATTGGCGCGATATCAAGTCAGCAGATTTTAACCACTACTAAAGTTGATCCCCATATCAGAGTTAGAGATCTTACTGAAGAACAAGTTAGCCAGCTAAGGGGCATTGTTGATAAGCGATATAAGGTGGAAGGTGATCTCAGGAGAGAAGTTCAGTTTAATATAAAGAGGCTTGTTGATATTGGTTGCTCTAGAGGGGTAAGGTATCGCATGAATTTACCGGTTCATGGGCAAAGAACGCGCACTAATGCTCGCACTAAAAGGGGCCCAAGGAAGACAGTGGCTGGCAGAGGTCAAAGACGCGGTATAGCTAAGAAGTAAGGAGGCTTGTCCTGAGCAAAGCGAAGGATTAGATAACAAAATGCCAAAAAAGAGAGTTAAGACAGGGAAGAAGGCGCGTAGAGGGATAACCGAAGGCAAAGCTTATATCCAATCTACTTTTAATAATACTATTGTTACCATTACTGACATAGAGGGCAATGTTATTGTTTGGGGAAGTTCGGGCACGGTCAGATTTAAAGGCTCAAGGAAAGGTACTCCTTATGCTGCTCAATTAGCTGCTCGTGAGGCATCGCGGCAGGCAATCAGTGATGGTCTACGCCGGGTTGAAGTTTACATTAAAGGTCCTGGCAGTGGGCGAGAGGCAGCTATCCGTGCTTTACAGGCCTCCGGGCTCACTATTACCAGAATCAGGGATGTGACTCCCATTCCTCATGATGGCTGTCGTCCCCGTGGAAGAAGGAGAGTGTAAAAATGGCAAGGTACACGGGACCAGCTTGTCGTTTATGTCGTTATCTTGGTGAGAAGCTGCTGCTTAAGGGGGGGAAATGTTCTAGCCCTAAGTGCCCCCTAGAGAGGAGGAATATTCCTCCGGGAGAGCATTCCTCGATGCGGCGGCGTAAGATTTCCGATCGTGGGCTTCAATTGCGAGAAAAGCAAAAAGTTCGTTTTAGTTATGGTGTCCTGGAGCGGCAATTTCGCCGTTTCTTCGCTGAAGCGATGAGGGCCTCCGGTGTTACCAGGGAGAACCTTCTTATATTGCTGGAGAGGCGCTTAGATAATGTAGTTTACCGTTTAAGTTTTGCTGATTCACGTGCCCAAGCTAGGCAGGTAGTTCGGCATGGTCATATCCTCGTTAATGGGCGCAAAACAGATATACCTTCCTGTCTGGTAAAGTCAGGGGATGTTATTGAGTGGCGGGAGGCGAGTAAAAGGACCGAATACTACCAAAGGGTAGTTAAGGAAATTAAAGGGAAGGCTACACCTGGCTGGCTAAGTTTAGATGAAGAAGGAATGACAGGCAGTGTTCTAGCTTTGCCTGGTAAAGATGACATTGATCCCAAATTTGATGGGAAAGCTATCGTTGAGTATTATTCAAAGTGATGCAGGAGGACTATTTACTGTTGGAGCTACCTATACCAATAATAAAGTGTGTTGAAAGCGCTGGTAATTATGGGCGCTTTGTTGCTGAACCTTTAGAGACTGGTTTTAGCGTTACTCTAGGTAATGCCATGCGTCGTGTGCTCCTCAGTTCATTACCTGGCGCCGCGACAACGTGGGTCAAGATCGAAGGGATTCAGCACGAATTTTCCCCCATTCCCTATGTTAAAGAGGATGTCACAGAGTTCTTACTGAATGTTAAACAGCTAAGGCTTTGTCCCATCTCTCACCGGCCAGGCAAGTTGATCTTAGAAGCAAAAGGAGAGGGCAAAATCTGCGCTGCTGATATTGAGCCATCGGCAGATTTCCAAATTGCTAATCCGGAGCTTTACTTAGTCAGCTTGGATTCTTCCCAGGCTAGACTTTATGTTGAGTTCAATGCAGAATTGGGGAGGGGTTATATACCTGCTAAATCAGCTGATGGCCTACCTGTGGGAGCATTGCCAGTGGATGCTATTTTTACTCCGGTGCACAAAGCTAATTTCTCGGTGGAGTCTATCAGACCTGGAGAAGAAAGAAGTGCAGAAAGACTTGTCTTGGAAGTTTGGACTGATGGCACCATTTCTCCACTAGAAGCAGTTAGTCAAAGTGCTGATATCTTAATTAATCAACTTGTCCCTTTTAGGCAGCTCGAGGTTCCGGTGGCAGAGCAAGCGAGGGTAGGCGGTGGTTTGCTAATTCCACCTGACCAATATGATACTTCTCTGGAGGAATTAGGTCTATCTACTCGTGCGCGCAATAGTTTAAGGAGAGGCGGTATTTCGAATTTAGGGCAACTTGTGGAGACGGGTAGGGAAGGATTGCCGCCGTTACCTGGTCTTGGAGCGAAGTCCCGAAGTGAGGTGGAGGAACTAATTATAAAATTAGGTTTTCCCATCAATGTTAAGACGAAGGGGAAAGAGGAATGAGGCATCGAGTAACTGGACGGAAGTTAGGTAGGCCTACAAGTCACCGCTGGGCACTATACCGAAATCAGGTAACTGCTCTTTTGGCTTATGGGAAGATCACCACCACTGAGGCCAAGGCTAAGGAGATTCAGAGCTTAGTTGAAAAGATGATTACCTTGGGGAAAGAAGGTAGTCTTGCTTCAAGACGGCGAGCTTTAGCTTTTATTACTGATAAAAGGGTAACTGAGAAGCTGTTTGGTGAGATTGCTTCAGAACATACCGACCGAACTGGGGGCTATACACGGTTAGTGAAATTGGGGCCTCGTCGCGGTGATAATGCACCCATGGCTCAAATCGAACTGGTTAAACAGTGAGCTTTACAAAGTTTGTTTTAGTTATAGAGTATAATGGCACGTGGTACCATGGCTTTCAGTGGCAAGCTGGCTTACCTACTATTCAAGCTGAGCTGGAGCGAGCGATAGAAAAACTTTGTGGACAGAGCAGCCGCGTCATGGCAGCTAGTAGAACCGATGCTGGTGTGCATGCTAAAGGGCAGGTGGTAAGTTTCTGGGCTAAGCCTGCATTGAGTACGATAACATTGGTTAAAGCGCTAAACCACTATCTACCCAGTGATATCGCCGTCAAAGCAGCTTACAAGGTGAGCAATGATTTCAATGTCAGGCGTGATGCTTTAAGTCGGGAATATTGTTATTATATTTTAAATAGTAAGACTAGGTCACCATTTAGCAAAGTGTTTGCTTTATTTATGCCCAAAATGTTAGATATTGAAGTCATGAATGGGGCATGTCAGCTTATGCAAGGCAAGCATGATTTTATGTCCTTCACGACTTCTTTAGGTAGCGTGGGAAGTACAGTGCGCCACGTTTACGAAGCGAAGATTAGCAAAAGAGAAGGTTTTGTTATTTTTCATGTAGAGGCTGATTCCTTTTTGCCTCATCAGGTGCGTAATACAGTGGGACTCTTGACCAGGTTGGGTCTAGGCAAGATAGATGTTGGTGATTTCTGCGATATTATGGAGGCGAAGAGCTTTGGTTTAGCTGGCCCTATGGCCCCTGCTTGTGGCTTATGGCTGACCAAGGTCAATTATTCTACTCCCTTTTTTGGGCTTGAGTCCTCAACTATGAAGCTCGTGGGAGTTGAAGATGAAAACTTATAGCCCCGGAGTTGGGGATATTAAGCGAGAATGGCATGTAGTGGATGCCACAGGGAAAATTTTGGGCAGATTGGCATCTCAGGTAGCTAGGTTACTTATGGGCAAGCATAAGCCAGTTTATGCTCCTCATCTTGATACAGGTGACTACGTTGTGGTAATTAATGCTGCTAAGGTAAGGGTGTCTGGGAAGAAAGCTGAGCAGAAGATTTACTACAGACATTCGGGATATCCTGGAGGTTTAAAAAGCCCAACCTTTAAGGAAGTGTTTAGTAGTCATCCGACTCGCGTTGTTGAACTTGCTGTCAAGGGCATGTTGCCCCACAATCGTTTGGGCCGGGCTATGTTTAAGAAACTTAGAGTTTATTCTGGGTCTGAGCATCCTCATGCCCCACAAGTAACTGGTATAGTAAGGGAAGGCCTCCCTGCGGCGAAGCAAAGTAACTTTGGAGGGAATATCTAGTGAGCGATGAAAGCTATATCTGGGCAACGGGCAGGCGCAAATGTGCTATAGCTCAGGTCAGGCTTTTTCCCGGGGATGGAGGGATAATGATTAACGGTAAGCCTTATGAAGAGGTTTTCTCTCGCCTTGAGCATCGCCACATGCTTGAATCTCCTTTCCTGGTCACTGATACTATGGGCAAATTTCACGTTACGGTGAAGCTGGAGGGTGGTGGTGTGAGTGGTCAAGCTGGAGCCGTCCGTTATGCTATTGCCCGAGCCTTGGTCAAGGAGAATGAACAGTTTAAACCTGTTCTACGTAAGGAAGGCTTACTCACCCGAGATGCCAGGATCAAAGAGCGTAAGAAATACGGTCTTAAACGAGCTCGTAAGGCGCCGCAATACACCAAACGCTAGTTCCCCGCGTTCACCTTTCCCAAAGCCTGCCTTCAGGTATCACCTTTATTTGTTCCTTACCAAATTAACAGGCAGGGTTAATAGCCGAGTCAACTTATTCTAATTCGAATTAAGATATCTCCAGGTTGGCCGTCAGTTATTTGGCGGGCATTACTCAGTCTGACTACGCTGCCTGTTTTTACTCCCGGTGGAATTTTCACTTCTAGTTTTTTTCCTTTTCTTCTCAGCAATTTTGATGCCCCTTGAGAGGCCTCTTTTGGGGAAATTATAAGTTCATAGTGGATATTTTGGCGTTGAGTTCTCTGAGTTTGGGCAAATATCTCATCCAGATTAATCTTTTCTCTTGGCCGAGCTTCAAACCTTACTCCCCCTGGCCCAGCGAAATTCTTAAAGGAAAATGAAGATCCCCTGCCCCTCAAGAAGTCGCTAAATATGTTGTCCAGAAAATCAAATCTAAGGCCGGCTCCGCCGAAGTCCTTCATCATCTCCTCGAAGGTTGTCCTGGTGAAAGGGCTTCCAAAAATGTCACCAATATTGCCAACTGTGCCAAATTGGTCGTATTGTCTTCTTTTCTGAGGGTCACCGAGGACTCCATAGGCTTCATTTATCTCCTTAAACTTTTCATTAGCCCATTTTTCTTTCCCTGGGTTGCGATCTGGATGATACTGCATCGCCAGTTTTCTATAGGCTTTTTTGATCTCCTCATCCGAGGCATTTCTTGGCACTCCTAGAATTTGATAGTAATCTTTAGCCATTCTTATGCTTTAATTTGTCGCATTTAATAGACCTATATTGAGTCTACTTAGTTCACTGGGCAAATTCAAACTAGCGTGCATGCACCAAGCTTATAAGCTCAGTTAGAAGGCGTGTTGCTTCAGCACCCACTTTTCAAATTCTGGGCTTGTTAAGGGAGACTCGCTTACTGCCCAGACTGAGCTTGCCTCGCCACCACTTCAGCTACTCTTTTACGTTTGGTATAGCGTTTACCTGACCACAAGCCCTTAAAGAAGTTTCGGTTCAGCAAGTGCCGGTTATCCGCTACATCTAAGAGATCCTTGGATATGCTTCTCTCAAAGTAAGCTACCTCAACATGCTTGCCCATGTTCTTCGCAGCTTGAAGAGCATAAGCGAAATCAGAGTCCCCACTCACTAGCACTGCCACATCGTAGAGGCCATTCCAGGCAAAATGTAGCAGATCTGTGGCCAACATAATATCTATGCCCTTTTCCACAGGGATGCCCTGGGCCATTTTGGTACTCCCTAGGCGAACCTCTAGATATGGCGTCTTACGAAGAGCATCAAGGAACTCCTGCTGTTCG
>Ga0209121_10002492_pt1 | contig 18705 bp, 15 predicted proteins | sample Cruoilmetagenom3_FD_187292 | JGI IMG/M metagenome (GOLD analysis project Ga0209121, IMG submission 187292) | Oil polluted marine microbial communities from Coal Oil Point, Santa Barbara, California, USA - Sample 3 (SPAdes) (version 2) | ecosystem: Environmental > Aquatic > Marine > Oil seeps ... | reverse complement strand
TGCTTTTCCCATCCTGTTTCTTATGCCCACAACATAAGAGGAACACCGGCAAGCCAGATCTGGCTGCCGATTGTAATCTCAGTGGCAGCTACTCTGGTGTTGAGGGCAGTCTTGAGCCGTTCACCTCTTGTCATTCTGAGTGGAGCGAAGAACCTTACCTCAGTTCAGGGTAAACTCCGGATGGCAATCTCTTGGGATTGCTTCGTCGCTATGTTCGTGAGGACATGTCCCTTGCAGTCATCCCAATTGTCACTACAAATGGCACATCGTTTCTTCAAACACTGGCAAAACTAAAACCTGCTGGTCTAAGCTCATCTAACCACAAGTTTCTTCCAGACAATGAGAGCAAGTGGCCTGAACACCCGTAAAAATGGCAATCTTGATATCTTGTCAAGTTTTCTTGTTAGGGCCGTATACTCGTTCATCCACTGTCTAATATCTTCCATAGCAAGTTTCTCATAGCCATGTCGTATTTGAATCTGGCATTGCACGGCATACATCATTCCTTGGTCTCTCTGCGTCTTGGCATCCTTGTGAACACGTTCGATTGCAAGTACTTCAGCCACTTTCTCAAAAGTGAATTTCTTCGCAATCTTAATCCAAAGGTCAAGATCCATTCCATACTGCAGATTTTCGTCTAAAGGTGCACACTGCTGCCAGGCCTCTTTTGAGAAAAAAGTTGCCGGCTGCCCAAAGCTATTCTCATTCCACGCTGCAATAGTCTCCACGTCCAGACGGTCTGGTGGCTTGCGTACCCCAGTCTTCTTCCCATCTGCGGTGACAAATAGACTGCCGCCACACCATGCGCCAGCCTTCGGTGATGCCCGATATGCATGAGCCACATTCTTCAGAGCATATTTTAGGAGGTAGTCATCTGAGCCAATCCATGCATAAATTTTGCCGGTGGCTTTTTCGAAGCCTTTGTTTATAGCTTGGCTCTGTCCCTTGTCAGGCGCAGAGACCCAGTAGGCCAGCCAATTCTGGTATTTTTTGATGATTTCGACAGAGTTATCGGTGGAGCCGCCGTCGATGATTATATACTGCAGGTCGGGGTAGCCCTGAAGCAGGACAGACCGGATCGTCTCCTCAATGAACCGTCCTTGGTTGTAGCTCGGTGTAACTATGCTGATCCTGGGCCAGGTAGTCCCATCGGGCATGGAGTCGGGTAGCTGGGGAGTTTCCTCCGTCCAGGGCCAGCCCCTTTTCTCTCTAGGAGGCGTCGGAAGTTCTGACAATGTTGGACAGCGTATGATCATTCGAGTCTGGCTATCTTTGGATGGGCTTTTGCCTTCCTTCATTGCTGTACCACTCAATCGTTCTCTTCAAACCTTCTCGGAAGTCGGTTCTGGCTACAAAGCCGAATTCCTTCTTCGCTCGGCTGGTGTCCAAACAGCGCCTAGGCTGACCATCCGGCTTGGAGGTGTCCCACTTTATTGTACCATCGAAGTCAGCGAGCCCGCAGATAAGCTCGGTAAGCTCTCTTATCGTGATCTCGAAACCGGCGCCCAGGTTCACCGGGTCGGGCCTGTCATACTTATCCGTCGCGAGCACTATGCCCTCGGCAGCGTCCTCCACGTAAAGGAACTCCCGCGAAGCCTGGCCTGTGCCCCAGGCAACGATACTTCTCTCGCCCTTCTCCTTCGCATCGAAGACTTTCTTGATTAGTGCTGGGATGACGTGCGAGTACTCGGGGTCGAAGTTGTCGCCGGGACCATACAAGTTCACCGGCAGGAGGTATATCGCGTTGAAGCCGTACTGCTGCCGGTATGCCTGCGACTGCACAAGTAGCATCTTCTTGGCAAGACCGTAAGGGGCGTTGGTTTCCTCCGGGTAACCGTTCCAGATATCGTCTTCCTTGAACGGCACGGGTGTGAACTTCGGGTAGGCGCAGATGGTCCCTATAGCCACGAACTTCTCAATTCCGTGAAGCCGCCCCTGCTCTATCAACTGCACCCCCATCAGCAGGTTTTCGTAGAAGAAGCTGCCGGGATTCCGCATGTTCGCACCGATGCCCCCGACCCTCGCCGCAAGATGCACCACGACATCGGGGCGGGCATCCATGTAGAGCCTCTCAACAGCCTCCATCCGCACCAGGTCATAGTCCCGGCTGCGGGGAACGAATATCTCATGGCACCGGTGCTCTTCCAGTTTACGGACAACATTCTTGCCCAGAAACCCCATACCACCTGTCACCACCACTGTCTTGCCAGCTAGATTGCTCAAATCCCGACCCCCTTTGTCCTTGGGTCAATCAGCGCCCGGTCAACGTACCACACAGCATTGGACGCCAGGACCTTCTTGCCCTCACCGGGCGGCGTGAGTCCCGTCGCCTCCATATCCAGGTCGACCATGATCTTGACCAGGTCCTTGAACTTCACCTTCGGCTCCCAACCCAGCTCCTGCTTCGCCCTGGAAGCATCCGCCACCAACAGGTCGACCTCCAGCGGTCTTAAATAGCGCGGGTCCGTGCGCACATGCTCGTGCCAGTCGATGCCCGCATAGGTGAACGCCTCCTGCAAGAATTCCTTCACCGTGTGCGTCTCACCCGTCCCGAGGACGTAATCACTGGCCACGTCATGCTGCAACATGAGCCACATCGCCTCCACGTACTCTGGCGCATAGCCCCAATCCCTCTTAGCCTCCAGATTGCCCAGGTAAAGGTATCTTTGTTTCCCGGCGACGATATGAACGATGGCGCGAGTGATCTTGCGTGTGACGAAGGTCTCGCCCCGGCGCGGGGATTCGTGATTGAAGAGGATGCCGTTGGCCGCGAACATGTGGTAGCCTTCCCGGTAGTTCCTCACCATCCAGTAGGCGTAGACCTTGGCCACGGCATAGGGACTACGCGGCTTGAAGGGGGTCTCCTCACTCTGTGGAGCTGGCGCTGCTCCGAACATCTCGCTACTGGAAGCCTGGTAGAATCGCGCCTTCACTCCGCTCTGCCGCACGGCTTCCAGTATGCGCGTGGTTCCCAGTGCGACGACGTCGCCAGTGTACTCGGCCGTATCGAAGCTCACTCGGACGTGGCTCTGTGCGCCGAGGTTGTATATCTCATCTGGCCTGATACTGTAGATAAGATTGGTGAGCTGCGTGCTGTCGGAGAGGTCCCCGTAATGAAGGAAGAGCCTGGCCCCTGGCTCATGGGGGTCAACATAGATATGGTCGATGCGGGAGGTACTGAAGGTGCTTGACCTTCTGATAATGCCGTGCACCTCATAGCCCTTAGCGAGCAGGAACTCAGCGAGATAAGAGCCATCCTGCCCGGTAATGCCAGTGACAAGTGCCTTTTTCATAATTATTTCACCTCCTTACAACAATTTACTGAGTTCGAAGGGCGTTATACCGCCAATGCTCGGGGTGAAACGCGCCAGGCGCTTGATGTGCGAGGGAATCATTCTCATCATTCTGTGCTTAACCTCGCTGTGGCCCCGCCATCGACTATCATCCTTCGGCGTATATTTTTTCGATCAGTCGTATTACTTTGAGGCTATCTGTGGAATTTCCTGAAGTTATGGGGGAGTTCGAGTCAATACATTGAATAAATTCCTTTACCTCTTCTTGGAATGAATTGTCAATTGAAAATGAAAGTCGTTTTTCTTCCGTCCAAACTGCCTGTGGAGGCAATGTTCTGTTTTCAGCTATTGAAAGCTCCTCCTTCCCATATGTTCCTGACGGTGTTATTAAACCGTTAATGACAATATAACCGCGTTCCAGAAAGATTTCGAATGAGAATAAATGCCGCCACTGGGTCATTGTAGAATGAAGGGAAGCAACCTGCCCTTTAGAGTTTTTAAAAATAGCAAATACGTTATCTTCAATATCCAGATGCCAATACAAATCTGAGCAAACAGCTTTTACCTCCTCAAAATCCCCGCAGAAGGTTAAGAACAAATCCAACATATGGATACCCTGGTCCATTAGGATACCGCCTCCAGCATATTGCTTTTGGGCTCTCCAGGTGCGGAAAAAATCTGGACCGTAACTCTTGCCATATCTGCCCCGCATCCAGAGAATTTCCCCGAACTGCCCAGAGTCAACATTTTCTCTGGCTATCTTCACCGCGGGATGCTTCCGGTGATTAAATCCCGCCGCAAGCTTGCAGTTGGGGTTTCTCTTCTCCACGTCCATTATTTCGTTGATCTCGGCAGTGCTAATACCGATAGGTTTCTCACAAAAGACATGTTTCTTTGAGTCCAGCCCCTTGATTACAAAAACTTTGTTCAAATAATTTGGAGTGCAGACGAAGACAATATCAACCTCCTCATCGTTAAATATTACATCTGGGTCTTTAGTAAATTTAAAGCTACCCTCTTGAGGCGTAACATCACACACCCACTTCAGTGAACAATCGGGCAAAGAGTCGATGACTCCCTTCCTTATTTTCCCCATCTTTCCGAAGCCAATAATGGCAGCGGTATGCTTCCTAGATAGTTTTTCTGTAGTCATTAATGTACTCCTTAATATATTCCTTCAACCTGTCGTTAAGAGGGAGCTTCATTTTCAGCATTTCGCCGGCGCCTTTGGTTAGTATTACAGTGAGATTCTTATCCACATTCTTTTTGTCTTTAGACAAAGCTACCAGCAGCGGCTCTATATGTTCCTCTTTGAGTTGAAAATCAGGGTAGTTCTTCATGATTGGGACTCTCATCAAATCAAAAGAGACCTGTGGCAGGATTTGAAGTCTGAGCGATATATAATTTTCTATATCCATTCCCGCTGTGACTGCTTGTCCATGACTCACCCTATAATCTGTAATAGATTCAATAGCATGACCAAAAGTATGGCCATAATTCAATATATTCCGGTAGTCCTTATCGAACTCGTCTTTTTCTATGATGGTTTTCTTTATTTTTAAGCTTCTAAATATCAGTTCCTTGAGCACAGCAGAGTCTGATTGGCTATATTTAGAGCATATATATTCCAGACTATCTGGCCCGTCTAGAAGGTGAACTTTGATTATCTCACCGAGTCCGGATCTTATATCAGCGATGGATAAAGTCTTGAGAAAGTTGACATCTAATACTATGTGATGTGGTGGGTAATAAGTTCCCAACTGATTTTTAAATTCATCAACATTGAGTGAAGTTTTACTTCCAATGCAGCTATCACATTGGGCCAACAAAGTAGTAGGGTAAAAGAACCACTCTATCCCCCGAAACAATATCGAAGAAACAAATCCGGCTATATCCTGAATGATGCCACCACCGAGTGCTATTAATCTATCATTCCTTTTGATGTCGCTATCCAGCAGGGACTTTATGATGGTTTTAACGTAATCAAGAGACTTGTGTTCTTCGATGGCGTCTACCACGAAGAATCTCCCCGGGGGCAAAACATCGTGGAGTTGTTCATGATACAGATGGTGAATAGAACTGTCGATAATAAAGAAACATCTTTTCTCCCCTGCGTCTTTAATGAGAGGGTCACGAAAATTATCCGTGAATAAAACAGAATAGTCTCTTATTCGGGATTTAATTCGTAACTCGTCAAACGTTGACATAGCCCCCGTCCACGATAATATTTTGCCCCGTGATGTAGGTATTCAGCTCGCTGGAGAGGAATATAATAACTTTCGAAATATCTTCTGGAACAGCCATTCTTCCGAGGGGAATCCTCGCTGTCAGGTCTTTGATTTCGGTCTCAGTCAGTATTTTCTTTGTCAACTCGGTCAGAACAAAGCCTGGGGATACACAATTGGCCAGTATGTTGTACGGGGCCAGGTCAAGGGCAGCAGCCCTGGTCAATCCAATTAAGCCAGATTTACTTGACGAGTAGATTGCTCGTTTTTCTTTGCTTATCACACCAAAGATTGAGGCGATGTTAACAATTCTGCCATATCCGTTCCTTTTCATAATCTGGCTCACATCACGTAGGATTACAAAAGGTGCCCTAAGGTTGACATTTAGGATATCTTCCCAATCAGTGAAAGGGGCATCGTAGATGTAGCTAATCCTGTTGATCGCTGCGTTATTGACACAGACATCAATTCTCTCATATTTCCTCAGTTCTTTGATGAAATCAAGTAAAGAGCCTTCATTCGAAAAATCAGCACAGTAGTATTTTATGTTCTGCTTTGTGCCTTCTTTCTCAAGGGCTTCGTTGAGTTTTTCTATTTCCTCAGGTCTGGTGCCGGTTAGAACAAGGTTAGCTCCCAATCTTTCGAAATCATGGGCTAACTGTTTGCCAATTCCTCGAGTTGCTCCGGTGATAAGCACCGTCTTATTATTAAATCTTATTTCCATGCAACGGCTATTCCTTTCTTAGCATATACATCAGATATGTGCTGATTATGTGGGCAAGAACAAGGTGAATATCTTCTACCGGCCCATATGCGCCTTTAATAGTTTTAACGTGAATACAGCAATGGCACAGGTTCTTCAATATACCACCATCAAAGCCTATCATGCCTATTGTAATACCCCCGTTGCCATTGGCATACTCCACCGCCTTTATTACATTAGGAGAATTTCCGCTTGCTGATATCGCAACCAAGACATCGCCAGCTGAGAAGTGGCTTTGAAGCTGCCGGAGGAAAACATTTTCGTATCCTTCATCATTAGCCACTGCTGTCACGTATGCCGTATTGTCAACCAGGCTCAACACCCTGAAGGATTTCTTCCCCTCCGTCCGTGTTCCATATTCCAAATCTTCGGCAAAATGTGAGCAGGTAGCAGCGCTTCCGCCATTCCCGACAAAGAAAATGGTTTTCCCGTCAGACCTGGCTTTTTGGAATATGGCAATCGTTTTTTCAATTGCCTCAACGTCGAGACTCCCCAACAACTCTGATAGATAAGATGCGTATCGTTGTGCATAATCTCTTCCGGACTGCGACTCCGAAAATATTTTTTCTAAATTGTTCATCTTTCTTCTCCCTAGTCTTAGTGAATTAGCGCGACCGGAGGCTACTATATTGCTGGGCTGGGTTTCTCAGATCCAGTATCCGTATGAGTATTTAAGGCGCTTAGTAGATTTTTCACTGCCTGTGTTTCCATTTCCAATCTAGTCTCTTTGGTATATGAGCCAATGTGGGGTGTGAGAATAACATTGTCAAGCCTGGTCAGTGGTCCGGTGTATGGCTCCTGGTCAAAAACATCCAGCGCCGCACCGGACAAATGTCCATTGGTCAACATAGAGTATAAGGCATCGTGGTCGATAACCTCACCCCTGGAAGTATTTATTAAATAGGCTCCTTTTGGCATAGTTTCCAATTCTTTTCTGCCGACGAAGTACTCGTTACTTAATGTATATGAAACATGCAGGCATAAAATGTCGCTTTGTTTCAGCAACTCTTCTAAACTAACTAAAGGGACCTGGTTTTTTTGGAGCCACTCGTAATCCGGTTGTATATCTGTTCCAGCTACCTTCGCCCCTAGCGCCAACAGCATCTCTGCAACTCTTTTGCCGATGCGACCTAAGCCGATGATGCCAACCATCTTGCCTCGCACCAAGCTTCCGGTGTCTTTTATCCAATTCCCCTTCCGGAGTTCCCTATCAAAAAAAGAGACCCTTCTTAACAGGCTGAAGATTAGCCCTATTGTCAACTCTGCTACAGCCTCAGTGGGGGCATCCGGTGTATTGGCAACAGCGATGCCCAGGCTTCCGGCAGCATTTAAGTCCACATTATCTAACCCAACTCCACAGCGAGAGATTGCCTTTAAGCCTTTCGCTTTTTGGAGAACACGAGCAGTTATGGGTTCAAGTCCAGCAATTATCCCCACCGGCTTAACTTCCGAAAGAAGGTCAAGTGCCTCAGCTTCGGTTAGCTTTCTACCATAGGGGTTAGTTATAGCCTCGTAGCCGGCATTTTGGAGTAAATTGAGGGGTGAAGGGTCATCTTTCCCAAAAGAGGAAGTGGTAATTAGTATCCTACTCATATTCCTCCTTCGAATTCTCACGAATAGTCCTAAGCCCGCGGCGACAGGAGTCACCCAGGAATAGAAAGTCGGTGCTATATGCTAGAAAGCGGTAGCCCTGTTTTATTTTTTCCAGAGCCTGCATTGTATCGGGATGGACAACGTGATAGCCAGCAACCGCCTTAAGCCGCTTGGCGGTGTCCAATACCTTACTCAAGACCGATGTCATCTTGGGGTGGTCGAATTGCCCTGGTACGCCAACGGATGTAGAAATATCATAGGGTCCAACGATAAAGGCGTCCACTCCTTCCACAGATAAAATCGCCTCCAGGTTCTCCACCGCCTTAATATGTTCTATTTGGACGATGACGATGCTCTCGGTTTCATTCCATTTTCGGTATCCCTCAAAGTTGGTGCCATAGGACTGAGCACGAGCCAACCCGACCCCCCGAAATCCCTGTGGTGGGTATTTGACTGCACCAACTGCCTGTTCGGCATCCTCTTTGGTGTTAATCATGGGCACAATCACCCCGTGGGCACCGGCATCCATGACTCTTTTAATCAGATTGGCATCGTTAGCCCCCACCCGTACCAGCGGGACACATCCGCTGAGTTCAATCACCTGGATTAACTGCTGTGCCTCGTGCAGGGTAATGGCACTGTGTTCCATGTCCACCGTTAACCAGTCGAACCCAGCCTTTGCCATGATTTCAGCAATGGAAGAATGACCAAGAGTTATCCACGACCCTATCGTTAGCTGCCTGTTGCGCAGTTTTGATTTTAGACTATTAGTCTTATTCATTTTTCTAGCCACACTGGGCGCTTTCTTATTGCACAAAAACAGGATTGTGTCAACTTGCAGAATCTCTAACCCTAATCATAGCAGTTTTTCTCTACAATTTGTTTAGCTTTGCCTGGCATAACAATTCCGCCAGCAGGAAATCCTCTTCCTCGTCAATATCTATGGCTTCAAGCTTATTTATTTCAAACAGATATGGTCTCAGCCCGATACGCCTGTTGCCGCTCTGCTTAAACGATTCTTTTGAGAATATATAAAGGTTAGAGTTTTCCTCAAAGATGGGCCGCAAGTCCTGAGTTCTAAGCATTTCCTGCGGGTCGTGGTTTATTGGACTTCCATCACTCCAGTAAAAACGGGCATTATGACGGGTTACTGTAAACAGCGAATCATGTGTTCCCAGATTATGGAAATACAATTCTATGGCCTTATCTATCGTCTCGGTGTTTAGCAAAGGGTTGGTGCTATGCGTCTGCAGGAAGTGTTCCCCGGGCAATTGCGAGAGGTCATAAGCGATGATAACATTCATTGAGACAAAATCACCCCTGATTTCATTTGGGCGGTCAATAATCTTCACCCCTTCGAAATTCTGGCGGATGTTCTCCGCTATCTCCTGGCTGTCGGTATTCACCACGATATCTTTTACATAATGACTCTTTTGCAGGTTAAGTATGGTCCAGTGGCAGAGGGGCCTGTCGCAAAAAAGGCGCAGGTTCTTGTTGGGTACCCTTTCACTGTGCCCCTTCATAGGAACAAGTGCCGTAACCCTTTTTTCCTTTGTATGTGTTTCACCTGCCACTTCAACACCTTTACGCATTATCTGGATTAAACTATGACTTCATCTAATCCTGGGCGGAAATTGCTCTGAAAACGGCGGTATAGACATCGGCCCCGACGAATTCTAGTTCCGGCAGCCCGACTACTTCCTTGTCGACAAAATCCTTGACCTCCGGCCAGGCGGGCTTATTATAGTCATCGAAGACAATGTAGCCGCCGCGCTTCACCAGGTGCCGGTAGTTGTCGAAGTCGCGCTTGACGCCGGAATACGAGTGGTCTCCGTCGATGATAAGCAGGTTGTAGCGCCTTTTCGACGCCTGCTTTATCGCCTCGTCCTCGGTGCTCAGCTTTTCGATTATGGTGTAGTCAGCCTTGGGGATATTCATCCGCTGCATGTTGTGAATAAATATGTTACGAGTAACCGGCATCTTGATAATTACGTCCAGGTTATCTCTACCATAGTATCCGCTTAGTGGATCGATAACAGTGATATGGACATTATTGAAGAAACCCCGGCAATATTCATGAATCATGGCAACGCCGACACCGAACAGAGTTCCTATCTCAAGGACTTCGAGATTGGGTTCCTTCACACTGCGCGCTACCAGGACGCGCAGCACCATGGTTTCTATATGTCCGCCCAGGCGACCAAGGCAGGTGTCCTCAGCGAGGCAGATGCGATGCGCCATATATGCTATTGCCCTCACATTCAGGTCAAGCCCGAGGTTTGGTGCCCATTCTCCGGCAAAGTGCTTCAAATCTTCCTTTGTCAGCTGCCTGTTAGCCTGCTGAAGAAGGGCGAAGTTGCCGACATTCATTTTCGCCAGCGTTGCCTCTGCTGCGCCCAGAGCCCTCCTCATATCCAATACCTGCTTCCTTGTATCCGATACCTGCTTCCTTACATCCGATACCTGCTTCCTTACATCCGATACCTGCTTCCCTTGGTCACTGGTAAAACGATTTAACCAAAGCCTGGCATAAGACAGCGCCAGCAGTCCGCCGCATAATAGTAACAGGGCGCTAGCGGTTCCCACCAGGTACCAGCGTGCAGGTTCGATTAAAGCACCCGCAATGTAAAGTCCTGCGATAACAAGGAGAGATATTCCGCCGATGCCAAGGAAAGTGTTTTTCAGCGTTGTCAGGCCCCACCTGGCAAAGCGACCGAGGGTAGTTACAATCGGATAATTTCTCTTCAAATAGCCTACAAACCTCCGATAATGTGCCCTGTTCTTAAACCTTTTATCTTCATAGCTGCTCCCGAAGCTACTTTACAGCTTTTGTCACCTCCATACTCGATACCTTCTCTCGCCTGATAAATAAGTAACGATTTCCGAAAGGTCCGTAAGGAATATGCGTGAAGATAACCTCCGGGATAAGTTGCTCACCAAGTTGCAGGGTTGTGACCTGAAACGGAGTCTTTCCATTCCAGTCATCCCGCGCTTTAATAACTTTGTCGCCTCGCAGCGCCTGGAGGGCATCTTGCTGTAGCTCAGAGGGAACAGCACTCAGCAGCATTTCAACTTCAACATCTTCTTCAAAATCGAATAGACTGCGGAAATCGACCCTGGGGAAAACCTCTAATGAACCACCGATGCCGGCATTCAGGACTTTGACCTCCTTTCTGTCTAAATGCTCTTTGGCGTGTTGCAGCCAGGGCAGCAAATGCTCAAGTTGGGGGTGGTGATACTTAGCACCTGCTCCAAAATAGCGCGGGTCGAAATGGTTCGGGTCATCGTCCTGGGTGGCGGTCCAATTTTCTTGGTCATGCTTGACTGCCGTCGCATGGTCTTTGTAGTCCATATCAACCCCCACCAGGTAGATTGGAGAGAAACCCATGAAGGCTAACACCTGCAAGCCACTGAACGTTACCGTACCCCCCTTATTACAATTCGGTAAATCATCATGAAACACGCCACTCTTCTCATACTTCAAGGATAACCAGAAGACGTTGTGCGCGTCCTCTATGAACTGACGAAAATCCAGACCCTTTGAGTGAATATCTGGGAAGAAGGCAAACTTGACGAGCGGTATTATCTCGTTGATTCGGGATGCTATATCTTCTGCGACTCTATCATCGACACACATATACATCGTTGGTCGCCAACCAAGCCGTTCGAACATTAAGTCGAACCTGTTGAAGCACAGCGTGAATTCGTTCTTCAGAAGGTGTAAAGGAGTCCTGTTGAGGGAAGGTCCGTTACCAATGATAAAAGCCCTCTGACCTTTGTAGAGATTCTTGATCGTCCTCCATCGTGCTTGTTTTTCCCGTTCATCCAACTGCTTATTCGTGAGTACCGAGAAGTCTATATTTATACTGCTAGGGGTGGCTTTCATTGCACGGCGCTGGCTACTGACAAAACGATTTAACCAAAGCTTGGCATACGATAGTGCCAGCAATCCGCCGCATAATAGTAACAAGGCGCTAGCGATTCCCACCAGGTACCAGCGTAAAGGTTCAATCAAAGCTCCGGCAATATAAAGTCCTGCGATAACAATGAGAGATATGCCGCCGATGCCGAAGAACGTGTTTTTCAGCGTTGTCAGGCCCCACTTGCCGAAGCGGCCGATGGTAATTATCGTCGGATAATTGCTCTTCAGATAACCTAAAAGGCCCTTATCTCGCATCCATAGGTACATCCTTACCAGACGCGGATGCCTCCGCACGACATACTCGGCTAGCCTGTCGCGTATATGCAGATACCACGGCCCCGGCACAGACCGGAACTTTGGGGACTTGGGGGATACTTTCTCTCTACCCGGGCGGGCGGAGAATTTGATCGTTTGTCGAGCCAATGCCCCCAGCTTCTCCTCACCAGGGTCCTCAAGAAACCCAATCATATTCCCCCAGGTCTTGTCCAGTTCCAGTGTGGGGGAATAGCGAACCAGCCGTCTCCAATCAAGAGCAGCGCCATAGCGAACAATCGGGAGCCATTCACTCACATATACGGTATAGCCAAGACACATGAGTGTATCTGCAAGGTCATGTGCTGAATATCCAAGCGGAATGGTTTTTACGTCTTCAAACTCCACAAGGATAACTTCCGGCTTGTCGCTTTTCCAGGGAAACCCGTCAAGAACGAACTTGCCAAAACCTTTAACGTCTACCTTAATAAAATCCACATGGAGAAGCCCTGCCTTCCTATAGTAATCAAGAAGTGTTGTTGTCCTGGCTTCACTGAATTGTCTACGCCGAGCGGCAAAAGCAAGCAGACCGCTGATGCCCGAGCTTTTGTAGCTCCTGAAGAAGAGCACCTTCGACCCTGCCTTGTCACATACCGCTTCCTCGTTAATGACCAATCGTGAACAGGACGGCCAGGTGTCCAGGAGCTTTTGCCGTTTGCTTGAAGCTGGCTCAAAGGCATGGACTGTCCACCCCTTTCCCAGATAGCAGCCCAAACTATTATCATAGGCTGCACCGACATTGATCATGATGCTTCCCCTATCGCCAAAATACCGGGCAATGAACTCTGGCTCGGGGAGTCGAGCTCGATGCCGATGCTCAAAACTGCCAACGATTTCCCCTGCACCCTCGCAGCGGAAGGGCTCTTGTTCATGCAATCGGTCGAGAAAAAGATCCGCCACGGCTGACTGTTGCCCGCAATCACGCTCCAATATCTCCGTTACCGCCTCAGCAAAACGGTGTGTATAGGACCGGCCATCTGGCCGATAACCCGTATGCAATTCAAGGAATGGAAGAGCGCGCTTCCGAAAATCGACACCGGACTGGATATCCTTCGCCGCATTTTGCAGTGCGCGTACCAACTCTTCCTCGGTCGTCGCAATTTCATATGCGCCGAGGGGTGATTGAAACTTCTCAACCTTTTCGTCGTGCGGATTAAAGTAAATCGCCGGCTTCCCGCTGGCGAGTGCTTCCAGAATACCCGTCGCAAAGCGGCTAACGAAGACCGAGCACCTGTCGATTAGTTCATATTGCGTCAGCCGTGATACTGGATAACCTCTGAGAGTGGCCCTGTCCATCGGGTGTTTCGTTATCACCCATTTGTATCCGGCAGCAGCAAATGCATTTTTCGCCGTGACGATAAATTCTTCACGTGCTGCTTCGACGGAGCCATAGGTAAAATTTACGTTCAGGGCAGCGAGAGGCTTCTCGGGGAATGTGGGTACCTTGGTCGCAAGCGACTCGATTATAGGAAGGCCAATAACATATGTCTGCCTGTCTTCGAAATATCTCTTATCATCGCTTCCGGCCAAAAACACGTAATCGCAACGACGATAGGGCAGATATCGATGATCTTCGAAATCGACCCTGAGAAAATCGTTGAGCTTATCCACAAAGCATGCAGATGGTAAACCGAGCCGATGGCGATACTCCAGTGCCTCTCGAAAATCATCGTTGAAGTCGTCGAATAAGATGACAAGTTTGGCGGTGCTAAGCCAGTCAGGGTCATAGGGCGGCCTGGTGACCTTTATGCGCTCCGTGCGCCCGAAGATCTTATTCTCTTTCCGAGGTAATTGAGGCAGTCCGGCCGATGCGAAGGCTGAATTATCAAGTACGACACAGGGGTGGCCACGCAGTCTGAGTTCATGCGCGAATAATGCGGCAGTGCGGAGCTGGTAATCCCCCTGACAAACGAAGACGACCTTGTCTTTCAAGCGACGGGCCATTTCAGTCGGGATCAGAGAATGTTCCAAACGGGTCTCAATCTTCGGTGGTGCCGGAACACCGTTGGGGAAGTGCAGTTTGATTGCTTGCTGCAATCGCCTCGGTCGCCCGGAAATGCCATCCGCATGCAAGTGCTCCAGCAATTTCGTTCCAGGCAAAGAGGCACTGGATTGACTAAACGGAAGTGCCCGATATTTCTCATCAATAGTATTCAGTATTTTGACCTTGTCATCACCATTCAGGGTTTCGCACAAAACACAGCGAATGACCAGGCTACTAACGAATCTCTCGATACCGTAGGATATTGCAGATGAAAGCTCTTCTAATAAACCATGGCTCGCAGCACTCTCTATCCAGTCATTAAATGCGTAGAACGTGCCATCGACATGGTCGAACACAAATCTGTATGTCAATCCCGCTTCGTTTATCATATAGTAGTAGACGGGCCTATTAATATTCGCCACATTGCGTGCCTTGAATAAAACCCTGGCGAATGTTGACAAGTCCTCGTGCACTAGATGGGGGGGCAGATCGAAAACCGCATCGGTTAATATGTCCCGTTTGAACAGCCGCCCCCACACTGCAAATGACTGCTCAGCAAAGACCGCCTTCAGCCTCGCCACGTAGTCCGACGGCAGGGGACTTGCCCGCGAAGGCAAGACATCGTAACTCTTGGTTTTGTCACTCCACCTGAATGCCGGCGCGGTTACCAAATCCGCGGCAGTCTCCTGGGCCTTCATACCCAGATTCTCGAGTGCGTCACGGGTCAGCATATCGTCGGCATCGACGAAAAGGATATAGTCTCCGCTTGCTGCCCTCACACCCGACCATCGCGCTTCGTTAGGGCCGAGATTTTCGGTGTGCCGGACAAGCTTCGTGTTCGTCGCACCGTTCGTAAATTGGTTAATCAATGATAGCGTAGCGCCTTTTGTGGAGCAGTCATCGACCAAAACGATTTCATATTCTTCCCGATGAAGCGTCTGCTTCATAAGTGAGTCCAGGCAAGCTTCGAGAAGTGGACGCTCAACATTGTAAATGGGGACGACAACGGAGATCTTCATTGTAGCGCTTAAGCCTCTTTTCGAAGATGCGGCTTCATCCGTTTGAAAGGCAGACTTGCCCGATTCACCGGATTCATCTCTCGTCACAGGAGTTGGGCAAATCGTTTTGTTCGACGAACTGAAGAGACTATAGTAATCGACACGGGGGAAGATTTCCAGTTTTCCTCCGATCGTGGCATTGAGAATGTTGACACCCTTAGACCGGGTGACCTTGAGCGCTTCTTTGTAAGCCTCTTCCATTTTCTGGACCATCGGTTCGTGCCATCGCCGCCCCCTGCCGAAGTATTCCGGATGAAAATGGTTCGGGTCATAGGAACTCATATTCAGGATTTGTGTTCCATATGTATTCTGTTGCTCCACATCTTTCGGTATCTCATAGTTATGATCAACGCCAACCAGATATATCTCCTTGAAGCCCAGGTAGAAAGCCAGTTGCATGCAGCTAAACGTTACTGTACAGCCTGTGTAGGTTGCTTTACTGGCGTCAGTCGAAAAGTCAAAACCGTGGGGATAACTGGGCCTCGGCCGGTGGTTGATAAAAATGGTGTTTGGTCCTTCATTTAAGCAATAAGCAAGATATATGGGGAACAATTTGAACGGACCAGTCATGTCGTTGATTTCATTACCCCAATCCTCGGCTACAAGATGGTCGTCTACGACGTAGAAAGTGGGGCGAAATTTCGTTTCTGGGAATTTCAGGAATATACCGTTAACGCCAAAAGTTGGCTCGTCAACCAGGAGATCCAGGTTTGTTTCATTAAGACTTGGACCGTTGCCTATTATGAAACAACGTGACTGATTACTATATTTATCGCGCAATCTACGCAATTCGTGATAGTACTTTTTCGGCCAGTCATTCTCCAAGATTCTCAACACGCGTTCAAGACCTCGAACACGTTCTTCGAGAGGGAACTTATCCGTCGGTAGAAAAATGCCGCCTTTCCAGGGCATTCTTGACTTTAACTCATGCTCTTTCGCAACGAGTCTCTTCCTTACCATTTCTTGCATAGGGTGTCAGCTTCCTTCTCGGCTGAACCATAGCCCTTCCCGATAGTAAAGCGTTGCCAGGCCTTGGCTATGACCACACACAACACAGGGCTCCGAGGTCTTCCGCCTACCGCGGTTGAAGCGAAAACCGCGTCTTGTACTTGCTTCTATCGGTCGACCATATTCCCCGCTTGCCCCCGTAGGTGATGCTCGATTCACCGGATTCACGCGTCAGTTCATCAAATTGTAGAGGGCCGTAGTGAGAACCATTTCTAATTATTAGGTCTAGTATTTGACTTTTGTCCTGTATTTCGCTTGGTTTACAGGCTTGCATCAGAATTGCTGCTCTTCCCGTGTTCGTTATGGTAGACAATGCTTTGCACGATAGAAATCTAGAAAAAGCTTGCAAGCAGGAAATTGTGGGTAAGAAGTATGTGTTTGGCTCTTTCACAGGTTTTTCACATTCAGTATTAACGTACAGGACTGGATCTTTTCCTGGATGACAGATAGTCTCAACTATCATGATTCCATTTTGCTTTAGTAGTTTGCGGGCATGCATCATGACAACAAGCGGGTCATATGCATGGTAGATTACGCCGGCTAGCATGACCAAGTCATATTTGGCGGGTAACCCCCTCTCTACCAACTTATGATAGATACCATAGTTGTCTAAACTCGAATTAGGCAGATAATCAATTTCTAAACTCAAATAGTCTTTTAGGAAAAGAAACGTTTCTCTATTTGCCCTGTCTGTTGCTACTACACGTCTAGCTCCTTCCTGTTTCAAGATAAATGACACTATTCCGTCTGCTGCACCGATGTCTATACAATCCATGTCACGGATGTTTATGTTTTCTAAGAAATAGTACACGGGAAAAAGGGTCCAATTTGCAGGAGTATCGCCAGAAAACCTGCCTGGAGTCGTTATCCCCTCACCAAGACTTACTGCATGAAACCACTTATACTGTTCAATTTGCGCTTGCAAGTTCATGTGATCTCACCCCGATTCACCGCTCAGTTCGTCTTTCCAGCATCGCTGGATAGAGCCATTCATCACCTTCTCTGCGTCACCAATTGTAACAATTATGCCCTTGCTTGGCAATGATGATCTCTGGCACAGCGCCTTCACGGCATCCAAGGCATGGGAGACGAAAACTATGGTCTTGCCCTCACTTTTGAACTGGTCCATTTTGTCCCGGCATTTTTTTCTGAAGGATTCATCACCCACGGCGAGGACTTCATCTATGAGCAGGGTGTCGGGGATGGCGTAGATGGCAGTGGAAAAGGCCAACCGCACGGTCATGCCGGAGGAAAAGTTTTTCAGCTTCATGTTTTCAAACTTCCTGAGCTCGGCGAAGTCGAAGATGTCATCGTATATCTTGTCCACCTGCTTGCGTCTCAGGCCCATTATGGAGGAGTAGAGGTAAACGTTCTCCCGGGCAGTAAGCTCCGGCTGAAAGCCGACGCCCAACTGGAGAAAGGAGGCCACTTTGCCGTTCAGGCTGACCGAGCCGCTATCGGGGTATAAGACCCTGGCCAGTATTTTGAGAAGCGTGCTCTTTCCCGAACCGTTCCTGCCAATTATGCCGAAGGCTTCGCCTTTGTTGACCTCGAAGCTGACATCTTTCAGCGCCCACAACTCTTCATAGGTGAACTGCCTTTTAATCAGGCCGACTATGTTCTGGAAGACTGTATTCTTTTTTTCGTGGGGGATGCGGAATTTCTTGGAGATGTTGTCGACGATTATGGCACTCATTGGTTTATTTCACCCTCACCTTAATCCTCTCCCATCAAGGGAGAGGGAGATTGCCACGTCCCGATGAATCGGGACTCGCAATGACAGATTGACAGTGATGTCTATGATTATGGCACTCATCATATCTCCTCGGCGAAGCGGCGCTGCAATTTGCTGAAAACAAGGCTGCCCACGAGATAGGCAGCGATGGCGAAACTGGTGACAACCACAATGCTGAACAATGAAGGTAAATTGCCGGTGACTATTACATCGCGGTACATGATTATAAACTGAGTTACCGGGTTGAGCCGGTAATAGGGCATTATACTAGCGGGAATTATGGTCAGGGGATAGATAATGGGTGAGCAGAAGAAGAGGACCTGGGTCACGACCTGCCATATCTGGTGGAGGTCACGGAAGTAAACGAAAAGGGAGGACAGGAGCAGCCCGGCGCCGTAAATAAACCAGAAGTAGATGATGTGAATTAGAGGGAACAGGAACACTGTGACGGGCAGATATCCGAGCAGGATAAATAGTATAGGCAGCAGGGCTATGAACTCGAGCAGGGAGCTTATGATGTTGGCCAGGGTATTGCTCAAGACCAGTATCTGCCGGGGTATATAGACCCTGGTCACCAAACTGGCCTTGCCGACGATAGCGCGAAGGGAGGAGGAGGTGCCGTTGGCGAAGAACCGCCAGGCCATAATGCCCACCAGCAAATTTATGGCGAAATCCAGTTCACGACCCCAGAGGTGCCTGAAGATAAAGTACAGAACAAGTGCCAGCAGAAGTGGGCTGAGCAGAGACCAGAAAAAGCCGAGGGCGGTGTTCTGGTAACGATTTTTCAGGTCGGTTGCGGTCAGGTTCCAGAC
>Ga0209121_10002491_pt1 | contig 18706 bp, 17 predicted proteins | sample Cruoilmetagenom3_FD_187292 | JGI IMG/M metagenome (GOLD analysis project Ga0209121, IMG submission 187292) | Oil polluted marine microbial communities from Coal Oil Point, Santa Barbara, California, USA - Sample 3 (SPAdes) (version 2) | ecosystem: Environmental > Aquatic > Marine > Oil seeps ... | reverse complement strand
TGGTGGATATTAAAGAAGGAATTAATACAGATGATTTTAAAGTCGCAAAAATGATCAGGGAAAGTAATAAGCCAAGTATATTGGTGGCTAATAAGGGAGATATACGAGGTAGTGAACAAAACTTATATGATTTTTACGAATTGGGATTCGGAGAAGCTACTATTGTTTCAGCAGAACATGGGATAAAAGTTAATCAGTTATTGGATAAGATTGTTTCTTTTTTTCCTGAAGAATGTAATGAAATAGAAGATAAAGAGGATTTAATAAAAATATCCATACTCGGTAAACCAAATGTGGGTAAATCCAGTTTACTGAATAATATTTTAGGAGAAGAAAGATTAATTGTTAGTGATTATCCGGGAACTACCCGGGATGCGATTGAGGTTAAATATAAAAATGGTTCACAGAGAATATTATTCATTGATACTGCCGGATTAAGGCATAAAACCAAAATCAAGGAAGATATCGAATATTACAGTTCATTAAGAGCTATGGAAGCTGTAAAAAAATCTGATATTGTGCTTCTGGTGATTGATTCTACCCAAGGCATTAGTATGCAGGACAAAAAGATAACCGATTTTGTCAGTGAATCAAAAAAAGCCGGTATTATTATTCTGAATAAATTTGATTTAATTAAAGGGCAGGTAGATAAAAAATGGCTGATTGAAGAAATAAAATACGAGCTTCCGTTTGCTAAAAATTTTCCGATTGTATTTACTTCTGCTTTAACCGGATATAACATTAGCGAAATATTTAAAGTAATAAAAAGAGTATCAATGGAGTATTGCAAAGAAATTCCAACTCCTCAATTAAATAATTTCTTTAAGGAAGCAATTCATAAAAATCCTCCAAAATATATCAATCATCATTCTTTAAAAATAAATTATGTTACCCAAATCGGAATAAAACCGCCAAAATTTCTTTTGTTTGTAAATAATCCTAATTTGATGTACAATGCATATCAAAAATATTTAGAAAATACCTTGTATAAAGAATATGGTTTTGAAGGATCTCCGGTAAGTATTAAATTAACCAGAAAAGATAGAAATGAAAGAAAGGTTAAAAAAAGAAAATAAATGTTAGAATCATTAATGATTATTATTTGCTATTTAATTGGTTCAATGCCGTTTGGATATATTGTAGCAAAGTTAGTTAAAAAGATAGATATAAGGGATTACGGAAGCGGGAATATAGGTGCCACCAATGCATTTAGAGTATTAGGACCATGGTTTGCCTCACTGGTGTTAATTGGTGATTTGTTAAAAGGATTTTTAGCGATAGTTCTTTTTTACCAGTTTAACATTGATAGCTTATTCGTTATTATTCTTGGCGGTGTGGCGGTAATTGGCGGTCATGATTGGTCTATATTCTTAAAATTTAAGGGTGGAAAAGGTATTGCCACCACCTATGGAGTTTTTCTTGCCCTTAATCCCAAGATAGCACTGTTATCAGCTTTGATATGGCTTATTGTTATCGCTCTGACCAAATATGCATCATTGGCCTCAATACTATCCCTAAGTGTATTGGTTGTTTTGATGGTATGGTTTAAGCAGCCCCAGGAATATATTATCTTCAGTGTTATTATATTAGCGTTGGGGTTATACAGACATAGGGGCAATATAGTAAGATTAAAAGAGGGCAAAGAAAAAAAGTTTCTGGATAGAGTATCTGCTAAAAAAAATAAGTAATGTGCTATTTTTTTATGAAAAGATAAAATATAATATAAAATAAATTTAAGGATGCAGAAACAATGGCAAAAGTAATCATAAAAAGCACCGATAAAAATACGCTATCTGAAATTATCGGGGAGATATTTGAGAAATATGATGTAAGAAAAAATGTTTCAGGTAAAATCGTTTTAGTAAAACCAAATTTAATTGGTGCTTTTCCTCCTGAAAGGGGTGTGACGACTGATCCAAGAGTTGTTGGCGCAATCATCAAAGAACTAGAAAAATGCAATACAAAAGAAATCATTGTGGGAGATAATTCAGGCAGCATACATTTCGACCCCATGAAAATAGCGAAAATAACCGGGATGCTTAAAGTATCTAACGGTCATTTGAAAAATATTGCCAGAGAAATAGAAAAAGTAAAACTGAAATCGAAATTTATAGAGAATCTTTACATTTCCAAAATTGTATTACATGCAGATTATATTATCAATGTTCCAAAATTCAAAACACATAGCCTAACTACTATCACTGGAGCTATAAAAAATATGTTCGGGATAATTCCCGGAGGTAAAAAAGCAAAATTACATACTGTGACACATTTTGTTGATGAATTTGCTGAATTAATTATAGATATATATCAAATAAGAATACCTGATTTGCACATCATGGATGCAATCGTTGGAATGGAAGGTATGGGTCCGACAAATGGTAGTACCAGGGAAATTAATAAAATTATCAGCAGTGATAATGGAATTTCTTTGGATGCGGTAGTAGCTTTCATGATGGGTATTAATCCAAGATTAATTGAATTATTGCAAATAGCGAATAATAGAAATTTAGGTGAGATTAATCCGTCAAATATTGAAATTGACGGGGAGTTGAAGAAAATACCTGGATTTAAAGTTCCGAAAAGCGGTGTTGTGCAGAAGATAATAAAAATGGCTGTACCCCATATTTTTAATTTTGCATCAATAAAACCGATCGTTAACCATAAAAAGTGTAAAATTTGTAAAAAATGCGTAGAAGTATGCCCTGTATCAGCAATGAAGATAAAAGATAAATATCCTGAAGCAGATAGAAAAAAGTGTATTTCCTGTTTTTGTTGTGATGAACATTGTCCGTATGGAGCAATTATTCTGCCTTCATGGCAGATGGATTTATTTAATAGGCTAATTGGGAAATAAAGAAAACCTAATTTACAGAGGTAATAAAATGTGCAAATTTCTTGTTATAGTGGAATCACCAACCAAAGAAAAGACTTTAAAAAAAATATTAGGAAAAAATTATTTGATAAAATCAAGCAAAGGACATTTAATCGATTTGCCTAAAACAAAATTAGGTATTGATGTAAAAGATAATTTTAAACCAAAATATGTGGTTGTTCCCAAGCAGAGGGTCACTTTAAAAGAATTGGAAAAATCTATAAAAGGAAAAGAAAAAGTTTTTTTAGCGACTGACCCGGACAGGGAAGGGGAGGCTATTGCCTGGCATATTGCACAAAAATTAAACATAAAGGATTTAAACAACCGGGTAAGTTTTAACGAAATAACAGAAAAAGCTGTTTTAAAAGCCGTAAGTACTCCTCGTGAAATTGATTTAAATATGGTTAATTCACAAAAAACAAGAAGATTATTAGACAGATTGGTCGGGTACAAAATAAGTCCTCTGTTGTGGAAAAAAATAAAGGGAGGATTAAGTGCAGGAAGAGTACAATCTGCCGCTTTAAAAATTATCTGTGATAAAGAAGAGGAAATAGAAAAATTTAACAAGGAAGAGTATTGGCTGATAACCGCATTATTCAAAGAAAGTGAAAATAAAAAAGCAAAACCTTTTGAAGCCAAATTATTTTCCGTCAAAGCAAAAAAAGTAAAATTAGAAAATGAAAAGGATGCTAAAAAAGTTGTAGAAGAAGTCAAAAAAGGAGATGCACAGGTTAAAAAAGTAAATATAAAGGAAGAACTTAAAAAACCACCCTTTCCCTTTATAACAAGTAGTTTACAACAGGAAGCCTTCAGTAAGTTAAATTTTTCCATTAAAAAGACCATGCATGTTGCTCAAAAACTTTATGAAGGGATTAATCTGGGGAAAAAGGGAACTACCGGATTAATAACCTATATGCGAACAGATTCAACAAGAGTATCTGATGAAGCAAAAATTAATGCAAATGAATTTATAAAAAAATATTTTGGAGAGGAATATGCTAAACCTTTTGGAAGGTCGAAAAAGGAAGTTAAAAAAGCAAAAAATAAAAAAATTCAAGATGCCCATGAAGCAATCAGGCCGACTTCTATTAATAATGATCCTGAATCCATATCTGAATATTTAGATAGGGATAAATACAGGCTTTATAAACTTATCTGGAATAAATTCGTTGCCAGTAGAATGAATGAAGCCAGATTGAAAAAAATGTCGATTGATATAGAAATAGGAAAATATATTTTTAAGACCGCCGGTTCAGAAATATTATTTGACGGTTTTTTAAAGATTTACAGCCAAAATAATATAAGCAATATCGATTTCCCTCCACTTAAAAAAGGAGACAAGCTTGATTTAGCAGATATAAAGAAAGAACAGTTTTTCACAAAACCGCCTTTAAGATATTCCGAGGCAAGTCTGGTGAAAAGAATGGAAAAAGAAGGAATTGGTCGCCCAAGTACATATGTTCCCATTATAGATACCATTCAGAGAAGGAAGTATGTAGAAAAAATTAAAAAGAAATTTTTCCCAACTGACATGGGAAAAAAGGTTAATTCATTTTTAAATAATTATTTCTCAAATATTATGGATATTTACTTTACTGCGAAAATGGAAAAACAATTAGATGAAATTGAAGTCAAAGGGAAGGAATGGGTTGAAGTATTAAGAAAATTTTACTTGTCTCTGTCAAAAGATCTGGAAAAAGCAAATAATGCCCAAAAATTGAAATTAGAGCCGGTGTATAGTGAAGAAATTTGCGAGAAGTGTGGAAAACAAATGTTGATTAAACATGGGAGATTCGGAAAATTCCTTGCATGTTCGGGATTTCCGGAATGTAAGAACACAAAACCCTTTTTGGATAAAATTGGTGTTCCCTGCCCGAAAAAAGATTGCAATGGAGAAATTATAAAAAGAAAAACTAAAAAAGGCAGGATATTTTATGGATGCAGTAATTACCCTGAATGTTCTTTTGTGTCCTGGAAAAAACCTGTAAACAAAAAATGCCCGGAATGCCATTCCATTTTGGTTATAACTCGAGATAAGAAAAATGGAAATTATTATGAATGTTCTAGTTCTGAATGTAATTATAAAGAATTATTAGAAAAAAAAATAGAAGATGAATAAAATGAAAAAATTGATTAATGATTTCATAAATTATTTAAAAAATGAAAAAAATTATTCAAAACATACTATATTGTCTTACGAAAATGATTTATTGCAATTTCTAAAATATTTATTTATGTTGAATAAAATTGTAAAAATAAAAGAGATTAACCATATCGTTTTAAGAAAATACGTTGTGCATTTAAAAGAAAGTAAATATTCCAGAAGAAGTATTGCCAGGAAGACATCAACAGTTCGTTCTTTTTTTAAATATTTACTAAAAGAAAGATTAGTTGATTCTAATCCTGCGTTAAACCTGGTGACACCAAAAATAGATAAGAAATTACCTTACTTTCTATATATACAAGAAGTCAACCGATTAATTGATTCAACAGAATCGGGAAAACCTCAAGGTATAAGAGATAAAGCTATTCTCGAAATGCTTTATGGAACCGGTATGAGAGTCAATGAAATAGTTAACCTGAATATTGGCGATATTGATATGGACGAACAAATTGTAAGAGTTTTTGGAAAGGGTTCAAAAGAAAGAATTTTGCCATTAAGTAATCCATGCATGAAAGCGATAAAGAAGTATCTTTTTATCAGGAAAAAATATTATACGAAAATTAATTCAAGTAGAAAAGAGGATAAGGCTTTTTTGCTAAATCGTTTTGGAGGAAGATTGACCGCAAGAAGCATATGCCGAATCCTCAACAAATATATGGAGGTATCCGGATTAAATAAAAAAATAAGTCCCCATGTATTAAGACATACATTCGCAACACATCTTTTGGGGGGAGGCGCGGATTTACGTTCAGTGCAAGAATTATTGGGACATGAAAGCCTTTCGACAACGCAAATATATACCCATATTACCAAAGAAAGGTTAAAATCTATATATCAAAAATCACATCCAAGATCATAGAATGAATATGAAAAATAAAATACGAACTTCGCTGATTATTCATGGATATCATAATAAGATAAAGATAAAAATAATAAATTATAAGATTTAAAAAAGATTGAAAAGGAGATGACTTAAAAAAAATGTTTAGAGGAACTACTATTTTGGCAATAAAACATAAAGGTGAGGTAGCAATCTCCGGTGACGGACAAATCAGTATGGGGAATACTATTATGAAAAATAATACAAACAAGCTTCGCAAATTATATAATGGTGGTGTTCTAACCGGTTTCGCAGGAGCCACTGCAGATGCCATTACACTATTTGAAAGACTTGAAAAAAAGATCGACGAATTTCATGGAAATTTACCTAAAGCAGTAATAACTTTAGCTAAAGAATGGCGAACAGACAAGATATTGAGAAAATTGGAAGCCATTCTCATCGTTGCAGATAAAAAAAACATGTACGTTGTATCCGGAACGGGAGATATCATAGAACCTGATGATAATATTGCTGCTATTGGCTCTGGCGGTTCTTATGCATTGGCTGCAGCAAAAGCATTAATAAAACATTCTGATTTATCGGCTTCCGAAATAGCCTTGGAAGCTTTAAAGATTGCTGCATCAATATGCATATATACAAACAATCAAATAAAATTGGAAAAATTATAAAATTAGGAGGGATAAAATTGATTAATGATTTAACACCTTTACAAATTGTAGAAGAACTCGATAAATATATTGTGGGACAGGATAATGCAAAGAAAGCCGTTGCTATTGCTTTGAGAAATAGAATAAGAAGAAAAAAACTCTCCCCGGAATTGATGGATGAGGTTACACCTAAAAACATCATCATGATTGGTCCTACCGGTGTTGGAAAAACTGAAATTGTAAGAAGACTTTCTAAATTAGTTAAGGCTCCTCTGGTAAAAGTTGAGGCAACGAAATATACGGAAGTAGGTTATGTCGGAAGAGATGTAGAATCAATCATTAGAGACTTGACAGAAGTTAGTGTTCAGTTATCCCGTAAGGAGTGGGCAAAGAAGGTAAAAAATAAAGCCGAAGAAATGGCAGAAGAAAAGATTATAAGCTATCTATTTCCGGTTATTCCTAAAAAGAACAATAAGGAAACAGATATATATAAATCTGATGATAATACTTTTGTCGAAAAAGAAAAAACAATCGATTTGGTCAATAAAGATCGTCAAAAAGAAGACAGGTTTATAAAAACCAGGGAAAAATTCAGGGAAAAACTAAGAAATGGCGAACTTGAAAATAGAATCATTGAAATTTCAGTTGAAGAAAAGACTCAATCTACAGTAGAAGTATTTTCAAATACAGGAATAGAAGGAATGGGTTTTAACTTTAAGGATATTCTGGGTAAAATGTTTCCTCAAAAAAAGAAAAAACAGAAGGTGACGATCGCAGAAGCTCGAAAAATATTGACTTACAATGAAACACAAAAATTAATTGACATGGATGAAGTAATAAGATCGGCAATAGATAAGGTTGAAAATTTAGGTATTGTATTTATTGATGAATTGGATAAAATCGCGAGACAGGAAAAATCTTACGGTCCTGATGTATCAAGAGGCGGAGTACAAAGGGATATATTACCTATCGTTGAAGGTTCCACTGTAATGACCAAATATGGCGCAGTAAAAACTGATCACATTTTATTTATTGCTGCCGGTGCCTTTACTGTATCAAAACCTTCAGATTTAATACCCGAACTCCAGGGAAGATTTCCTATCAGAGTTGAATTGAATCATTTGACAAAGGAAGATTTAAAAAGAATATTAACTGAACCCTGTAATTCATTGATTAAACAATATGTTTCTTTGATAGGCACAGAGGGCGTAGAGATTAAATTTCTTGATGAAGCGATTGATGAGATTGCAAATATTGCTTTTCTAGTTAATGAACAAACTGAAAATATCGGTGCGAGGAGAATATATACAATTTTAGAAAAACTATTGGAAGATATTTCTTTCAATGCACCAGATATTAAAGAGAAAAACATAATTATCAGTAGAGAACATGTAGTTAAAAAAATGAAAGACATCATAAAGAGCGAAGATATATCAAGATATATTTTGTAATTAGCCAATTGAAATAGTCGTTAGTGAATAATGAATAGTCATTAGTAAAGAAAATACAAAGAATCAAAAAGAGATAATTTGATTGAGCAATTAGCTTATTAACCAATTGACATATTTGTCAATTGGTTAATTGGTTACGAGATGAAGGAAAAAAAAATAATATTTAATTTAATTTCTCATTATTTTTCTCTTTTTTTCTTTACTCGATATGCGATAATTAATACTTGATACTGACCTGATTTTCGTTCTTGATTTAAAAAATGAACTATGTTATACTATTTTTGATTTTGTGCATTAATCATATTTTTATATTTATAAATAAGTAAAAAAATGGAGGATATAAATGAGTGTAGTTTCAATGAAACAATTACTGGAAGCTGGAGTTCATTTCGGCCACCAGGTACGGAGATGGGACCCAAAAATGAAACCCTATATATTTACAGAAAGAAATAATATATATATAGTCGATCTTCAACAAACGGTTAAGTTAATTGATGTCGCTTATAATTTTGTTAGAGATATATCGAGCAAAGGAGGAAAAGTCCTTTTTGTCGGTACTAAAAAACAAGCTCAGGAATCAATTAAAAACGAAGCAGAAAGATGCAATATGCATTACGTAAATTACAGATGGTTAGGTGGAACACTAACTAATTTTAACACAATAAGAAAAAGAGTAAAAAGGCTTTTTGAACTGGAAAAAATGGAAAGTGATAATATGTTTGAAATTCTTCCTAAAAAAGAGGTCATTAGCCTGAAGAGAGAAAAAGAAAAGCTGAGTAAAGTACTTAATGGAATTAGAAATATGGAAAAATTACCAGATGTTATGTTTGTTGTAGATCCAAAAAAGGAAAAGATTGCTATTGCCGAAGCTGTAAAACTTTCTATACCGGTTGTAGCCATTGTAGATACAAACTGCAATCCAGAGGAAATAAATTATGTTATTCCTGGTAATGATGATGCGATTAGAGCAGTTAAACTTATTTCTTCTGTGATAGCTAGTGCAGTTAATGAAGGAAATAAATCAAGCATAGAAGAACAACAAGTAGAAAAAATATCATAAATAAGTATTTAGTATAAATAAGGAGTAAAGAATGAACATAACTGCAGAAATGGTTCAAGAGCTGAGAAGAAAGACAAGTGCAGGAATCATGGATTGTAAAAAGGCTTTGAAAGAAAATGGTGGAAATTTAGAAAAATCTATAGAATATTTGCGAAAAAAAGGAATTAATGCCGCAGCTTCAAAATTAAGTAGAAAAGCATTAAGCGGTAAAATCCAATCCTACATCCATTTAAACGGAAAGATTGGTGTTTTAATCGAAATAAACTGTGAAACTGATTTTGTTGCAAAAACAGAAATATTTAATGAATTTGTTAAAGATATTTCATTGCAAATCGCAGCTTTGGATCCTAAATATATTAGTAGAGAAGAAGTACAGTCGGATGTACTGGAAAAAGAAAAAGATATATTTAGAACACAAGCCGAAAAATCAAAAAAACCTGCTGCCGTTATCGAGAGAATAGTAAAAGGAAAAATAGAAAAATATTATCAAGAAACCTGTCTGGTAGATCAAACATTTATTAAAGATTCTAGTAAAAACATTAAAACATTATTGTTGGAAACCATTGCAAAATTAGGTGAAAATATAGTTATAAGAAGATTTGCCAGATTTAAACTCGGTGAAGATTTATAAAAAGTCCAAGGAAAAACATAAAATAAATTAAATAAAATAAGACAAAAGGAATAATTGATGAAAAAACCAAAATATAAGCGGGTTCTTTTAAAACTTGGCGGAGAATCATTTTCAGGGGAAAAAGGTTTTGGAATTGACATAAAGAAAATTAACTTTATATCACAGCAATTAGCAGAAATCAGAAAGTTAGGAGTAGAAATCGCAATTGTTATTGGGGGAGGTAATATTTTCCGCGGTCAAGAAGGTAGTGCAAGCGGAATAAATAGGGTATCTGCAGATTATATGGGGATGCTGGCGACTGTAATAAATGCATTAGCTCTTCAAGATTCTCTTGAAAAATTAGGTATTGAAACCAGAGTACAAACTGCAATTGAGATGAAAGCAATAGCAGAACCTTACATTAGAAGAAGAGCCATGAGGCATCTGGAAAAAAACCGAGTTGTTATTTTGGCTTCCGGAACCGGCAATCCTTACTTCACCACTGATACAGCAGCTTCACTGCGTGCAATTGAGCTTAACGCCGAGGCAGTTCTTAAGGCGACAAAAGTGGATGGCATCTATGAATCAGATCCAATGATAAATAAAGAAGCTGTCAAATTTAACAAATTAGGATTTTTAGAATTTTTAAATAAAGGGTTAAAGGTCATGGATGCTACATCAATATCTTTATGCATGGAAAATAATATTCCTGTGATTGTCTTTAATTTAAATTTAACAGGCAACATAAAACGTGTAATACTAGGGGAAAAAATCGGAACAATAGTAAAGGGGGAATAACTGTGTTATCTGAATTTACAGAAAAAACAAATAATAAAATGGATAAGACTATCAAAATTGTAAAAGATGAATTCATACATATTAGAACAGGGAGGGCATCTTCAACATTAATTGATAAGTTAGAAATACCTTATTATGGTGTTTTAACTCCTTTAAAGCAAGTTGCAAATATTTCTATTCCAGAATCAAATTTAATTGTCATACAACCATGGGATAAGAAATGTCTGGCGGATATAGAAAAAGCAATATGGAAATCTGATTTAGGACTAACCCCTTCAAGTGATGGAAATATCATCAGGCTGGCAATACCGGCCCTAAACGAAGAGAGAAGAAAAGAATTAGTGAAATTAGTAAGAAAAGAGGCGGAAAATGGTAAGGTTGCTGTAAGAAATATAAGACGCGAAATTAATGAACTCATTAAAAAAGATGAAAAAAATAAAAATATTTCAGAAGATGAATGTAAAGAATACCAAAAAGAAATTCAAACAATTACAGATGGATATACAAAAAAAATAGATGAATTATTAAAAGTAAAAGAAAAGGAAATCATGGAAGTTTAGTATGAACCATATTCAAAGGAAGGGGGAAACAATAGATGGCTTACAAAATTACAGATGATTGTATAAAATGCGGTATATGTGTGGATGAATGCCCTGTTGAAGCAATATCTGAAGGAGAAGATAAATATATTATCGATAAAGATACTTGTACTGACTGTGGTAGCTGTGCAAACGCCTGTCCAAACGAAGCAATAATTCAGGAATAATTAATTACCCCCTTTAAAATATATACATACTGTATTAAAATAATATTTTAAGGGGGTATTTTTGTAAATGAAAATCATAAAAAAAAATAGTGAAATAACAGATAGAAATTATTTACCCAAACATTTAGCCATTATAATGGATGGAAATGGCAGGTGGGCGATAGAAAGGGGATTGCCCAGAACTTTAGGTCATAAAGAAGGTGCAAAAGCGGTTAGAAGAATAATTAATGACTGTATCAGCTTAAAGATTCCCATACTTACCCTTTATGCATTTTCTACAGAAAATTGGAAAAGACCAAAAAGTGAAGTGCTTTACCTGATTAATTTATTTAAAAACGTATTGATTGAAGAGAAAGAACATTTGATAAATAATAAAATAAAAGTAAATTTTTTGGGCAGGTCTAATTTTCTTCCAAAATCATTGATTGAAAAAATGCAGGAAATTAAAAATGCAACTAATACAAATTCTGTACTGAGTTTAAATATTGCCATTAACTATGGAGGAAGGGCTGAAATTGTAGATGCGATTAAAAAAATAGCATCAAAAGTTGTTGATAGAAAATTGAATATTGACGAAATTGATGAAAATATTGTAAAAGAAAACTTGTATGTAAAGCAATTGCCTGATCCGGATTTGTTAATCAGAACAGGCAATGAAATGAGAATTAGTAATTTTATGCTTTGGCAAATTGCTTATACGGAGCTGTATGTGTCGCCTGTTTACTGGCCTGATTTTGATAGGAATAAATTAATGGAAGCAATTAGTAATTTTCAAAAAAGGACAAGAAAATATGGGGGAAAAGTATAGTACTTTTTTTCAAAGATTATTTGTAGTCATTTTAGGAATACCAATTTTGGGATACATAATCTTTTGGAATGAAATACCTTTTTTAATCACAATAATCATCTTTAATCTTTTGGGTTTATGTGAATTATATAATATGTCACGTAAAAAGGAACACCAACCATCTCTTTTGTTTGGCTCAATATTCTCTCTGTATTTTATATATCTTGCCATTAGTGATATGATTTTTATAAAGTTCGATAATATATTGATCATTACATCGTTAATTTTAATTTTTTTAATTAGCCGGTTATTTAAAAAAAAACATGGCGTCGCTTTAAGTAGTATCGCTGTAACCGTATTCGCTAGCATTTATATTGGATATTTTTCTTCTTTTTTATTAAAAATAAAACTATTGCCTAACGGTAACTTTTATCTTATTTTCCTGTTGGTTATTGTATGGGTTAATGATATTGCAGCCTATATTATAGGCACAGCTATTGGGAAAACAAAATTAGCACCAAAAATTAGTCCGGGAAAAACCATTGAGGGATCAATTGCAGGTATCCTTTTTAGTATAGTAACTATTATATTTTTAAAGCATTGGTTGAATTGTGATTTAAACAAATTAATATATATTGGTATTGCAGTATCGGTATTTGGACAATGTGGGGATCTATTTGAATCCATATTAAAGAGAGGAGCAAAGATCAAAGATTCCGGAAATTTGATACCTGGTCACGGCGGAGTGCTGGATCGCTTTGACAGTCTTTTATTTGCCGCTCCTGTCTTTTATTTTTGTATTATATATATTCTATAAAAAAAGTTATAAATGATTAGAGGTAAAGATGAAAAAAAAGATTGTAATTTTAGGTTCGACAGGTTCAATAGGAAAACAAGCTTTGACAGTCGTTTCAGATAATGTAGAAAAATTTGAGTTGATCGGTTTAAGCGGATGGGAAAATATAAATTTGCTAAAGGAACAAATATTTAAACATAAACCGAAAATTGCCGTAGTAAAAAATGAATATCTTGCAAAGAAACTAAAAAACAGTTTAAGTAAGCATTTTAATATAAAAATTATGTGGGGAATAAGAGGTCTTATAGAATTGACAACCATAGAAGACACTGATTTGGTTGTTATAGCTATCACTGGCATTGCATCGCTTATCCCTACATACGAAGCGATTAAAAAAAGTAAAAATATTGCATTGGCAAGTAAGGAATCAATGGTGGTTGCAGGTGAAATATTAACTCGCGAAGCAAAATCTCGTAACTTGAATATCATTCCGATTGATAGCGAACATAATGCCATTTTTCAATGTATAGGGAATGAAAGAAAAGAAAATATAGCAAAAATTATATTAACTGCTTCAGGAGGCTCTCTTTATAATCTTACTGAATCAGCATTAAATAATGTTACCGTAGAAGAAGCGTTAAATCATCCCAATTGGGAAATGGGGGAAAAAATTACCATTGATTCAGCAACATTAATGAATAAGGGATTGGAAGTGATTGAAGCAAGATGGTTTTTTGATATTCCTGTAGACAAGATAGAAGTTATTATTCATCCTCAGAGCTATATACACTCAATGGTTAAATTTATTGATGGTAGCATCAAGGCACAAATCAGTGAGCATGATATGAAACTGCCAATTCAATATGCAATGACCTATCCGGAGAGAATTAAAAATAATTACCCGGTAATAGATTTAATTAAGATAAAACAATTAACATTTAAAAGTCCCAATTACAAAAAATTTCCCTGTCTAAAATTAGCCTACAAAGCGATTGAAATAGGCGGGACCATGCCGGCAGTATTAAATGCGGCAAATGAAATAGCCGTCAATGCTTTTTTAAATGAAAGAATAAAAATAGTTGAAATACCTGCTATAATTCAAACGACCATGAAAAATCACAAAGTAAAAACAAATCCGGTTATTGCGGATATATTTGATGCTGACTATTGGGCTAGGCAGGAAGCACTTGCATTATGTGTAAAGAATAAATAACGATTCGGAAAGGGAGATATGATCACTTTAATTGCATTTATATTTGTATTTAGCATACTGGTATTTTTCCACGAACTTGGACACTTTCTTTCGGCAAAAGCTTTCGGTGTAAAAGTCTATAAATTTGCTTTTGGGTTTGGACCAAAAATATTTGGCTTCACGAGGCATGAAACGGAATATAATATTTGTATGATTCCTCTAGGAGGATATGTGAAAATGGCCGGAGAGATGGGTCAGGGAGAAGGGGATAAGGAATTAGAACTTATTCCCAAAACGGAGAGATTTGATAAAAAACCTATAAGCATCAGGGCAATCATTGTTGCTTTAGGTCCACTCATGAATATTATTACTTCTATTTTAATTTTCAGTATTATATTTTTATTAAATGGAATTCCCATAACGACTAGTGCGATAGAAACCATAATCGAAAATGGTCCTGCAGATGAAGCTGGGATACTTGCCGGAGATGATATTATAAAAATTAATTCAGAAAATATAAATAATTCAAAAGAAATTATCGATATTGTCAGCAATAATACCGGAAAAGAATTAATAATAACGATCGATAGAAATGGTGAAATTTACGATTTAATCGTTACTCCCGAATATAATGAAGAATATAAAAGGGGCATGATTGGTATCAGTTTAAAAGTTTTAGTAAAAAAGCTGAACATATTTTCAGCTTTAGTTGAAGGATTAAGAACTACCGGTTACATTACAAAATTAATTTTTACCAACACTATGGAAATGATTACCGGAAAAATACCTGTTGAAGTTGCCGGTCCTTTAGGTATTGCACAAATGACAGGAGAATTTGCTAAACTTGGTTTTTTGAGTTTGCTTTATTTTACAGCTATCCTCAGCATATTTATAGGAATATTTAACCTGTTTCCCATTCCCATTTTGGACGGAGGACAAATCATACTTTTATGTATAGAGAAAATAAGGGGTAAACCTCTGGAAGCTGAAAAAATGAATTTTATTTACTTGATAGGAATATCTCTAATGATAGTTCTATTTTTATTTGCCACATATAAGGATATTACAAGAATATTTTTGAAATAAGTGAGAAAATATAATGATTAGAAGAAGGAAAACCAGAAGCGTAAGGATCGGTAAATTGGAAATTGGTGGAAATGCCCCAATTTCCGTACAATCTATGACAAATACAGATACGCGGAATGCTGAGAAGACGATTGAGCAAATAAATAGATTAGAAAATGAAGGTTGTGAATTAGTAAGAATTGCTATCCCGAACATGGAATCCTGCAAAAACATCCCCATTATCAAAGAAAAAATTAAAATTCCTTTGGTTGCAGATATTCATTTTGATTATAGACTAGCCTTAAAATCCATGGATTATGGTGTGGATGGCATAAGAATTAATCCGGGGAATATAAAAATAAAAGAAAATATAAAAGCCATTATAGATTTGGCAAAGAAAAAAAATATCACCATTAGATTTGGCATTAATTCAGGTTCTCTGGATGCCAATATTGTAAAAAAGTTCGAAAGGCCAAATGTAGAAGCTATAATGGAAACATCGGAAAAAATTATAAAAACATTAAAAGAAACCAAATATGAAAATGCTATATTTTCTCTGAAATCTACAAATGTTATGGACACCATTGAAGCAAATAAAGTGTTTTCTAAAAAATATGATTATCCTTTACATGTGGGAATTACAGAGTCTGGATTCTCCTCGCAGGGAATCGTAAAATCTTCCGTGGGTCTGGGAATTTTACTATACAAAGGAATTGGTGATACTATAAGAGTTTCCTTAACAGAAGACCCGGTGAATGAAGTTAAAATAGGTTATGAAATACTGCAATCTTTAGGGATCAGGAAAAAAAGTTTAAATATTATTTCATGTCCTACTTGTGGAAGATGCGAGGTAGATTTGGGTGAGATTGTAAAAGAATTGGACAAAAGGATATTGGATAGGGATAAAACATTGACGGTAGCTGTGATGGGATGTATAGTAAATGGACCGGGAGAAGCAAAGGAAGCAGACATGGGGATAGCCTTTAACAAGAAAATCGGTGTTCTTTTCAGAAAAGGAAAATTAATAGGAAAATACGATAAAAATATTGTTATAAATAAACTGCTCGATGAGATAGCTAAATTTTAAATTTATTTTACTGAATTATAAAAAATGTATATATACAGACCTCTTATCATTTAAAGTTTCATAAGTAAAATGAATCATAAATAGATATTTTGATCTAATAAAATATCTAAATATATCAAAAAATATAGACTTTGGATGATAGTAGATTGAAAATAAGTTATAATTATTTTCTCTTCTTTTCCAAAGTTTTTTTAAATAAATGTAAATTATTATTCGAAATTAATATTGATGATAAACTTTCATCATGTTATAATTATTTTTAGTGCTAAAAATAGTATTTGGTAAAATATTGATAGTGGAGTGAAACATTGATAAACAAAATTTTAAAGGATGTTAAAAAGACCGAATTATCTGCTGAAAATATGATAAAAAATGCTGAAAAAAATGCTAATGAAGTAATAAAAAATGCATTAAGCAAAGTAGAAGAGTTAAAAGAAAAAATGAAAATAGAGGCGATACAAAAGGGCGAAATGCTCATCGTCGAAGATGAAAAAAGAGCAAAAGAAGAATCAGGGAATATCAAAGAAAATTGCGAAAAAGAAAAAGCAGTATTGCAAAAAAAAGCATTGGATAAAATAGAAAATGCAGTAAACTTTATTACTGAAAAGATTGTAGAAGGTAAATAATGGCTGTAAGTAAAATAAAAAAAGCAAATTTTTTTACACATGTTAAGTTAAAAGAAGAATTAATTAAAGAGCTTCAAAAAGCAGGATGCATACAGATTAAAGACGTAACTTCCAAGATAGAAAAATCCTATTTATCTCAATACAAAGAAGTAAAAAATCGTAAAATTGATTCCACACTGTCAGAAGTAAAATACTGTATTGATTATTTTTCTCATTTCAAGAAAAAATCCAAAAAACCTGAAAAATTTATTGAGAAGACAAAAAAGCTTTACGATTTTACTAACTTGAATAAACTGTTTATCAATTATAAATATGAGGTTGTTTACAATGAATGTAAAGCGTTAGATGCCTCAATAAAGGATATTAAAAATAGTGAAAATTATTTGACCAACCTTGAGGATTACTTGTCTGAATGGGAAGACCTAAACATAAAACTGGAAGAACTGAAAGATTCAGAGAAGACCAATGCCATGATAGGAATTATTGAATTAAAATATTTTTCCCTATGCACTCAAGAAATTAATCAAATTGGAAAAGAAATCGAAATAATTGAAATAAGCGAAAGCAAGAAGCATTGTAAAATTGCTGTTATTACTATTAAAGATTATTATGATAATATTAGAAAAATATTAAATAAATATAATTTCAATTATTTTAAAATTCCCGAAGAATATAATGGCAATGTTAAACATATCAAGAAAAAAATACAAAAAGAAATGCTTGAATTAGAGAAAAAACGGGAAATAATTAATGAAAAGAGCATTAAAATATATGAAGAAAATCTATCTCTATATATCATTTTTGATTATTTATCAATTTTAAAAAGCAGGAAAGATGTAGAAAAATATATTAAGCAAACAGATCAGGTTATCATTATGGAAGGATGGGTCCTGGAAAAAGATCAGGAGAGGTTAAAAGAATTTCTCTATAGTAAATATAAAGAATTAGAAATAGTATTTAGCAATCCCGGGAAAAATGACGACATACCTGTTGCTTTAAAAAATAATCATTTTGTAGAACCATTCGAATCAGTAACAGAATTATATGGAATTCCTAAGTATACAGAATTCGATCCTACTCCTTTATTTGCTCCTTTTTACTTTATATTTTTCGGTATGTGTTTATCTGACGCAGGATATGGATTGATAATTACTATATTGTCCTATTTCGCTTTGGTTAAATTCAAATTTGAAGGTATGACAAAGAAATTTTTTGGATTGTTCTTTTTGGGCGGTATATCTACCTTTTTAACTGGGGCGATTATGGGTAGTTGGATGGGTGATGCAGTGAGTTACCTTCCTGAAAGCATGCAATCTATTAGAATATTTTTAGAGGATAAAGTCACTTTACTTAATCCCATTGAAAATCCAATGCCTCTTTTAATTATTTCATTGATTTTAGGAGTAATACAGATATACACCGGATTTATTATTAAATTCTTGGTTAATATCAAAGAAAAGAAGATAACCACAGGATTAATGGATCAGGGTTCATGGTTGCTACTAATTTCAGGAATTATTTTTTATATCATTACAGTTGCAATTCCATCATTTTCCAAAATGAAAATAATTTCGAATTATATTATTTATGCCGGATTATTAGCGTTAGTGCTTACCCAGGGAAGGAGAAACAAAGGATTCATCTTAAAGATTGCCGGCGGGGTTATCAGTTTATATGATCTGATAGGTTATTTTAGTGACATTCTGTCTTATTCACGTTTATTTGCTTTAGGATTGTCAACTGCAGTATTAGCTGTGGTCGTAAATAATTTTGTAATGTTATTTAAAGATATTCCATTTTTGGGGATAATTTTGGCAACTTTAGTGTTTATCATTGGACATGTATTTAATATGGTTATTAGCGGAATGGGAGCTTTTATCCATTCTACACGTTTGCAATATGTAGAATTTTTTACAAAATTTTATGAAGGCGGAGGCTCAA
>Ga0209121_10002490_pt1 | contig 18716 bp, 20 predicted proteins | sample Cruoilmetagenom3_FD_187292 | JGI IMG/M metagenome (GOLD analysis project Ga0209121, IMG submission 187292) | Oil polluted marine microbial communities from Coal Oil Point, Santa Barbara, California, USA - Sample 3 (SPAdes) (version 2) | ecosystem: Environmental > Aquatic > Marine > Oil seeps ... | reverse complement strand
AGGATTGCTTGTCTCTCTGCTTATCAGGGCGGCTTCTCTGATTCCGATCTTTACCCTGGGCCCGATTTTCAGCTTTGTGCTTACCCGGGAATTAGCAGGTAATAAAAACAGGAATGATGATAAATAAAAAGGGGCCTTCTTTTCTTTTCATATCACGTGGCATGATACCATGTACCCTAAAATTCTATACGGATAGGTGACCCCATTCGCCACTCATGCTCAAACCCTATGCCAATTTTCAGTCTTCAATTCTGAAAACGGCTCAAAATTATTAATATTGCGCGTCACTAAAATCAGACTGTTTACACTGGCTATTGCCGCAATTTGTCCATTTACAAATGTCGGTTATAATGCCAAGGACTGCTTGCGTAACTATAGGTAATTATTAGATTCCTGCTTTTGCGGGAATGACAAATCAGTGAGTTCTTGACTTCCAGCTCATTATAGTACTGTATGGCGGCATAGCGGAGCTTTTTACGAAACCATCACGGTTACTATACGGGTGAATATAATCATGTATAAGTATATTGATGAATACCTGAATTTCCTTGCCGTTGAAAAAGGTGTCTCCCTCAATACCCTGGAGGCTTACAGCCGGGATTTAATCAAGTATGTGAAATTTACACAAGACAGGGGAATTAAAACTGTTAAAGATATTACCTCTGATGATGTCATCTCTTACCTGGGAGACTTGAGAAAGGGCGGCCTGACAGCAAATTCTGTCAACAGAGGACTTGCGGCAATCAGAGGCTTCTATAAATATCTCCTTCGTGAAAACATTGTTGATGAAAATCCTGTGGCGAACATTGACCTGGCTAAGGTTTGGATGCGTCTTCCCGATACCCTGAACAGGAATGAAATGGATATTCTTCTAAAGCAGCCGGATACTAAAGTCCCACTTGGCATAAGGGATAAAGCAATGCTGGAACTTATGTATGCAACAGGAATTCGCGTATCGGAATTAATTTCACTGACCATAAATAATATCAACTGGCAGGTAGGATATCTGATCACGATGGGGAAGGGGAGTAAGGAAAGAATTGTGCCTGTCGGCAGGTATGCCATTGATTGTATGACCCGGTATATTGATGCGGTAAGGCCGAAACTTATAAAAGGCAAAACGACAAATATCCTTTTTCTGAACAGATCGGGAGCGGGTTTGACCCGGCAGGGGTTCTGGAAGATCGTAAAAAAATATGCTATTAAGTCTGGATTGTCGAAGAGAGTTCATCCCCATACGTTCAGGCATTCATTTGCAACTCATCTTCTGGAAGGGGGGGCTGACCTTCGTTCCGTTCAGGTTATGCTTGGACATGCCGATATATCAACGACACAGATTTATACACATGTTACGCGGGAAAGATTAAAAGATATCCATAAGAAATATCATCCGAGGGGATAAAAAGAAGTGGATTACTATAAATCTAAAAAAACTGAAGAACACCAGGATGAAAAACGAAAGGGAAGTAAGCCTTTTTATATTCTGCTTATAGTTGCTGCTGTGGTGATATCCTTTACCGGTGGCGTGGTACTCGACCATTTCAACAGGGCAAGGGTTGATGGTTGGCTCTTTTGCGTCTCAAAGGTAAAAAATGTATTTCTTTCCACAGTCCTGGGGCAAAAACCGCAATTTTATTATCTTGATATTGAAAAAAATGGAGAGGAATATAGATTAACAAAAAATGACGTCTTCGAGATTTCCTACCGGGATGAATTAGTAATTAAAGATGTTTCCTCTGATTCCCTCTTTGGCAGGGGAATTACTGTCGATATTGAAGGTCTGGGAGATAGAAATGACTTTAGGGTTCTGCTTAAAGGTCTTGAATTAGTGGATAAAGTAGTCGCAGCAAAGGAAAGCCATTCTGACGCTAACTACAATATTGTTGTCATGTATCATGATGAAGATATTGCGTCAATTCCCCTAAAGGTGAAAATTACACCACAGGATTGGTTGAGATTCGCCAGAAGTTCGAAAAATGAAAGATCGCAGATTGACTATCTCAGGCAGGCGATAAGTATGAATAAGAAGGATACCAATGTCCGCAAGATGCTTGCCCGGGTTTATGTTCGCAAAGGGATGCTAAATAGCGCAATTTCCCAATACCGGGATATCTTGAAGCTAAAGCCTGACGATATGGAAGCTTTAATTGAATTATCGAAGTGTTATATAAAAAAGAAAAAGTACGACAGGTCCCTGCCGATTTACAGAAGGATTATCAGGTTTAACCCTAAGGATGCCTCTGCATATGCGAACATTGCCTTTGCTTATGGAAAACTGGGCAGGTGGGAGAATGCTATTGCAAACTATAACGCATCAATAAGACTTAATCCAAATAACGCAACGGTTTATTACAATTTGGGAAAGTCCTATGAAAAAACCGGCAAAATTAAGAAAGCCATTGAGCAATACAAACATCTTCTGAAAAAAAGACCGGGCGATGTTAATGTGATGACAGCTCTGGCTAATGCTTATCTCAATGCCAGAAACTATGATGAGTCTATTAAACTTTATAAAAAAGTAATAAAGAAGCAGCCCCGAAATGCGTCGGCGTATGCAAATATTGGACTGGCTTATGGGGGCAAGGGATTATGGGAAAAAGAAATAGCAAATTATAAAAAGGCCATATCGCTAAACCCGAAAGATCCGGTGATTCACTTTAATCTGGCCGTAGCGTATGAAAAGAAGAAGCGTTACAGGAAAGCAGTTAACGAATACCAGAAGGTGTTGAAGATCAGACCTGGTGATATTGATGCCATGACCAGACTGGCTGACCATTATCTCAAAACTAAGAAATATGACAGTGCTATCAAGCTTTACAAAAAAATCGTAAAGATTTCACCCAAGAATAGCTCAATCTCTGCCGGCCTTGGCTTTGCGTATGGGCAGATAAAAAAATACAAACAGGCAGTTGAAAACTACAAAAAAGCGATCAAATATGGTTACCATCCAACCATGGAGGAATTAAACCTTCTTGCGGAATATTATCTAAAAATAAAATATTATAACAGCGCCATAAAAATTTATAAAAAGATGATTCAACTGGATCCTAAAAAGGCAGAGATATACTCAAGTCTTGCTCATGTTTACGGTCTCAAGGGGATTGTTGATAAAGAGATCGAATACTATAAAAAGTCGCTGCACTACGATAAAGAAGACTACATTGTATATCTGAACCTGGGAGCAGCTTATGAAAAGAAAAAGATGTACAACGATGCCCTCAGGGAATATAGTTATGCTTATCAACTCAACCCTGATTCGAGCAAGGCTGCCAGGAAGATACCCCAGATGAAAATTAAGCTAATACAGCAGAAGTATGAAAAATAGGAGTCTCTTGTAAATGTAGTGCAACCCTTTAGGGCTGCTATTAGTGAGGAAAATTAATGAAACAGATAATTTTAAAAGATTTTGTCATTGGAAGTGGGGCCCCTTTTGTACTCATCGCCGGTCCCTGTGTAATTGAAGATGAAAAAATAACCAGGGATACAGCAATATTTTTAAAGGAAATTGCCGGTGATATTGGTATACCTTTAATATTTAAGGCTTCCTACGACAAGGCAAACCGTACTTCCATAAATTCGTACAGGGGACCAGGTATGACGAAAGGGCTTGAGATTCTAAAGGAGATCAAGGAAGAACTGAGAATTCCTGTCCTTTCCGATGTTCACCGTTTTGAAGAGATTGAAAAGGCCTCACAGGTTCTGGATGTAATACAGGTGCCGGCGTTTCTCTGCCGGCAGACGGACTTCATAATAGAAATTGCCAGGAGCGCAAGAATAATCAATATAAAAAAGGGGCAGTTTCTCGCACCATGGGATGTGTCCAATATTTTAGCTAAGGTCTCATCGACTGGAAATGAAAATTTTATGATTACAGAAAGAGGAACAAGTTTTGGGTACAACAATCTTGTCTCTGATTTTCGTGCCCTCCCCATCATGAGAGATATGGGATATCCTGTTATTTTTGATGCTACCCATAGTGTACAGCTTCCCGGCGGTTCAGGAAATGTTTCAGGCGGACAGAGAGAAATGGTACCATACCTGTCAAGAGCAGCGGTTGCTGTGGGAATAGACGGTCTGTTTTTAGAAGTCCATCCCGATCCTGAATGTGCACTCTGTGATGGGGCCAACTCTCTTTATCTTGACACCCTTCCAGACCTGCTTGGTACATTGAAGGAGATAGACGAAATAGTTAAAAGATAGTGACAGCCGTCGCGCCTGTTAAAAAAGTTCAGAGGAAAGTTCCATGAATAAATCTATTGATGAGAAATTGCTGAAAAAGATCAAGCGTATTAAGCTTCTAATTTTAGATGTAGATGGTGTCTTAACTGATGGGAAAATAATTATTGACGATTTGGGAAATGAAACAAAGAATTTTGATGTCAGGGACGGGCATGGACTAAGGCTATTAATGAAATATGGAATTGATGTGATCATCCTGACCGGAAGAAGCTCAGAGGTAGTTGAATATCGTGCTAAAGAGCTTGGGATTAACGAAGTTTATCAAAATGCCAAAAATAAAGTGGAAATTTTGGAAGAAATTCTCCGGAGAAGAAATATCGATGATAAGTATGTTGCGTATATGGGGGATGATATTGTGGACATTCCTCTCTTCAAAAAGGTAGGATTTTCAGTAGCCGTGGCGGATGCGATGTTCTATGCGAAGAAATCCGTTGATTATATTACAGAAAAAAGTGGAGGCAGAGGAGCGGTTAGAGAGATATGTGAAATAATTCTTCAGGCTCAGGGAAAATGGGATGAAATCGCTTCAAGATATGGTCTCAATAGTTGACATTTACGTTTCCCTTTACATATCTTAGATAGAGTGGTACATTTCTAATAGCAAAATAAGTGCCAAACGCACATGGGTAGTTGTAATTTAAAAATGTTAAAAGGTTTTTTTAAGTCCAGGAGAAAGACTGTTTTAGTTGGGGGATTATTGGCTTTGATAGTCCTGTCTGTGGTATGCATCTGGCTGAAAGAGGATATTAAAACAGAAAAGGATGTCCTGCTGAAAATAATGTCAAAAAAGGTCGATCTCCAGGTTAAAGATGTTCACTATACAGATGTTGGTGATTCTGATTCCGTATGGGAGATAAACGCAGATACCGCAAGGTATTCAAAGAAGGATGATCTCGTCTTTTTTGATAACATCAGGGTAAAACTCATTATGGGGGGCGGCAGGACCTTTGTCATGATCGGCAATGAAGGTTGTTTACATACAGATACGAGAGATATTAAAGTTTGTGGAAATGTCGAAATAACATCCGATAAAGGTGATCGTTTTAACACGGATCATCTTGATTACTGTTCTTCAGATAAAAGAATGTACACTGATGGACATATTACTATGAGAAACCCGCGTATGGAGATAAGTGGGATTGGAATGTCCCTTTCAATAAAAACTGAAAAAGTAACTCTGTTATCCAGAGTAAAAGCCCTTATAAAATAGAAATAGCATTCAGCCTCCAACTAAAACATAAAGGGTAACTAAAAAGTATAATATGAAAAGAAAAGTGTTTTTGGTATCATTAACAATGTTGCTGGTGATTGGTTCCTTTTCACACATTTATGCTGAAGGGAGTGAGCCCACAAAGAAAACCAGGAATAAAAATAATATGCCGATACAGATCGTATCCGATCGCCTTGATGCATATAATGACAAGGGGCTCGTTGTATTCTCCGGCAGTGTTGTAGCGACCCAGGAAGATAAAGTCATGAAGTCAGACAATCTTTTTCTGTACTACAAGAAAAAGGAAGGAAAGTCGGAGAAGATAGGATCTAAGAGTATTATAAAAGCAGGAGAATTAGAAAAAATCGAGGCGAAAGGAAATGTGACAATAACACAGGGCGAAAAGGTGGTCACGGGTGAGAATGCAGTTTTCTACAACGATGAACAGAAAATCATTGTAACAGGCAATTCGGTTATGAAAGAAGGAGATAACATAATTAAGGGCGAGAGAATAGTTGTTTTTCTTGAGGAAAACAGGGGTATTGTTGAAAGCGCTCCCGGCAGTCGGGTAACAGCGATAATTTATCCTGAAGAGACGAAGAAAAAGTAAAACTAGTTTATGGAAAAACTTTCAGCAACGGGGTTGATAAAAATTTATGGCGGTAGACAGGTCGTTAATAAGATCAATCTGGAGATCAGTCCTGGAGAGGTAGTCGGTCTTCTGGGTCCCAACGGCGCTGGAAAAACAACAACTTTTTATATGATAGTAGGCCTCATAAAACCGGACGGGGGAAGTATTTTTCTCAACGGGGAAGATGTCAGCGGCTATCCAATGTATGTCAGGGCAAGAATGGGTATAAACTATCTACCACAAGAGCCGTCAATATTCAGGAAGCTTACAGTCGAAGAAAACATAATGGCAATCCTTGAAACACTTGATGTGGATAAGGATGAAAGATCGGAAAGGTTAGAGGAACTTCTGGGAGAACTGGACCTCTCTCATCTTGCAAAAAATAAGGCCTATTCGCTTTCCGGTGGAGAGCGAAGGAGGGTAGAGATTACGAGGGCTCTTGTGACATCTCCCAGGTATATACTTCTCGATGAGCCTTTTGCCGGGATTGATCCTCTTGCGGTAGCGGACATTCAGAAAATAATATTTAAACTTCAGTCGAAGGAAATTGGTATAATAATATCTGATCATAATGTCAGGGAAACTCTGTCAGTCTGCGACAGGGCATATATAGTGAATGAGGGTACCATTCTTGTGGAAGGGTATCCCGAGCATATAGCCGGTAGCGAAATTGCAAAGAAAATTTATCTTGGAGATGATTTTCAATTATTGTAAAAAATGGCATTTGAACTCAAACAACATCTTAATCTTAAGCTGACCCAGCAGTTGATAATGACGCCTCAACTGCAACAGGCGATTAAACTTCTTCAGCTATCGAGGTTGGAACTGGTTGATACAATCAATCAGGAAATGGAGGAAAATCCCCTGCTTGAGGAGGGAACGGCTGATGATTATCCTGAGAGTGAGATAGCTCCTGAGATTGATGAAATAAAGGCCATTGATAGAACGGATGAACTTACAGGGGAAGGCGATGGAAAGGAGGAATTTGATTGGGACGGCTATCTTGAGGACTATGGCACTACAGGAGTCACGTACAACCGAGAAGATGCGGTTACCCCCTCATGGGATAATATGCTGACAAAAAAAACCACCCTGACAGATCATCTCATGTGGCAGCTCAATCTCTCGCATCTAAAAGACTCTGAAAGAAGGACTGGTGAACAGATAATAGGAAATCTTGATAACAACGGATACCTGACGGCGTCCCTGGAAGAGATATCTGAACAAGAAGGGGTTGATATTAGTTTTGTTGAAAAGCTTCTTAAGAAAATTCAGGAATTTGATCCTCCCGGTATCGCTGCAAGAGATTTACAGGAATGCCTTCTGATTCAGGCGGATCTTCTTGGCATATCGAATCCTCTGGTAGAAACAATCATAAGAGAACATTTGAGTGATCTCCAAACAAAAAACTATGCTAATATTGCTAAGAAACTTAAGATTCAGCTCTCTGATGTGCTGAAAGCAGTTCCTGTAATAAGCAATATGGACCCAAAACCAGGACTTCCTTATAATGAGGAGAGACCTCTGTACATTACCCCCGACGTATTCGTCTTCAAGATGGATGATGATTACAGGATTGTTCTGAATGACAGTGGTCTACCGAGACTTAAAGTAAGCAATTTCTACAGAGAAATCCTTAGCGGAATAAGTGGACATTCAAAGGCAGATGGTTGCAAGGAGTATATCAAAGAGAAGCTGCAGTCTGCTACATGGCTGATCAAAAGTATACAGCAAAGACAGAGAACGATTTACAGGGTAACAGAAAGCATTGTGAAATTTCAGAAGGAATTCTTTGACAGGGGAATTGATTATTTAAAACCACTGGTTCTAAGAGATGTAGCGGATGATGTGGAGATGCATGAGTCAACAATAAGCAGAGTAACTACCAACAAATATATGCATAGCCCGAGAGGGTTATTTGAGTTAAAATATTTCTTTAACAGCAGCATAAACAGGACAAATGGCGACCCTATAGCGTCAGAAAGCGTTAAAGAAAGGATAAAAAAGATAATCAGTGAAGAAAATCAGAAAAAACCATATAGCGACAATCAAATTGCCGATATTATGAAAGGCCAGGGCATATCCATAGCAAGGAGAACCGTGGCAAAATACAGAGAAACAATGGGTATCCTTCCTTCTTCAAAAAGGAAAATATTCTTTGTAATCCAAAAAACAGATTGACTTTTTGGTTTGACTCAAATAAGGGTGAGCGCTCATCAATCAGCCGTCAGCTATAAGTAAAAACAAGGAATTTTAAAATTTAATAGCAGGAGGAATAATTTATGCGGATTTCTGTAACCGTCAAAAATGTGGAATCGGAAGTTTGGTTTAAAAACTATGCAAAAGAAAGGCTGGCAAAGCTGAAAAAATATATCGATAACCCGGCAGAGGCTTATGTCGTTCTCTCCGTAGAGAAGTTCAGAAATGTGGCTGAGGTTAATTTAGCAGCCAGAGGAGTGAACATAAATGGTAAAGAAGAAGCTAAAGACATGCAGCTTGCTATTGACAATGTTGTTGAGAAAATTGAACGTCAGATAAAAAAACATAAGGACAAAACAAGAAATCGTAAGGGCAGCACCTCAAAAAATAAGGATATCAGCTCGATTGAATTATTGTCTGAAGATTATGAAGATCCGGAGCACTCAAAAGTAGTGGAAACAAGAAAAATTATTTTGAAACCAATGTCTCTTGAAGATGCTGTAATGGAAATAGAAGCATCTAAAAATAGATTTATCATGTATAGAAATTCATCTTCCGAGAAGGTTAGTGTTATATACCGGCGTGATGACGGAAACTTTGGTCTTATAGAAACGAACAATTGAAGTTCGAGGTAAGTTACATGAACATTACAGATATGCTCAAAAAGGAATTTGTAATTGAGGAGCTGAAATCCAGAACCGGGCGGGAAGTTCTCACTGAATTGTCGAAGGTATTTCTACGTTATCATACTAAAATTGATTACGATAATATGGTCGAAGTATTACTCGAGAGAGAGAAACTGGGAAGTACCGGTATAGGTGACGGAATCGCAATACCTCACGGAAAAATTGCCGGGCTTGAAAGTCTTATAGTCTCTTTCGGAAGAAGTAAAAATGGAGTAGATTTTGATTCGATGGACGGCAAACCTGTTCACATTTTCTTCTTATTGATGGCACCGGAGAATTCAGCCGGCCAACACTTGAAAGCACTGGCAAAAATATCACGCATGCTTAAAGACAGTTCCTTCAGGACCAATCTCATGAATGCAAAGTCGGCAGAGGATTTATATAAGACAATCGTAGAAAAGGGTAAAGTTTCTTAAGAAAACTATGGAGAAATTGCATGTCCTGATAATAACAGGGCTTTCTGGTTCAGGCAAGAGTACGGCACTCCGCACACTGGAAGATATAGGGTTTTTCTGCGTGGATAATCTGCCTGTTGTCCTCCTCCCTAAGTTTTTAGAGATACAAACCGGCTCCCCGAATGGAATATCAAAAATTGCGCTGGTTATGGATTTAAGGCAGAAATCTTTTCTGGAGAAATATCCGGAAATATTTGCCCATCTGAAAGAAAAAGAATACAAGATTGAGATATTGTTTCTCGATGCAAGCAATGATGCTCTTATACGCAGATTCAGCGAAACAAGGCGGGTGCACCCACTTTCTGAAAAGTGTTCTGTCCTGGATGGTATAACCTCAGAAAGAAAAAAATTGTCTCCACTGAAAGAGATGGCAGATAAGGTTATCGAAACGTCATCTTATAATGTTCATCAGCTAAAAGATGCTATACAGAGATTTTATCTCTCCCCCTCAACCGTTAAAAGACCTGTGATTAATCTGACTTCATTCGGATATCACCATGGACTACCTCTCGATTCGGATGTCGTTTTAGATGTCAGATTTCTCCCTAACCCTTATTTTATAAAAGACTTGAAGGATTTGGATGGTAACAATAAAAAAGTCGAAAATTATGTCATAGGATGGAAGGAGAGCAAGACATTTCTCCAACAATTATTTAAACTAATGGAGTATCTAATGCCCCTCTATAAAAAGGAGGGGAAGGCAAACATCAATATCGCTCTTGGATGCACCGGTGGAAAACATAGATCTGTTGTAATGTTGAACCAGCTTGGGAAATATTTTTTAGATAAGGATTATCTGGTAAATATAAAACACAGGGATATCGACAGAAGTTAATGAGACAGTAGTCAGGAATCAGGGGTCAGAATAGGTTTGACTGGGTTTTTTCATTCTGACTTCTGACTCCTGGCTTCTGACTTCTGGTAATTAATCTTCCTTTCCACATTATCTTTTATCCAGTGAGGGTCCCACCATTCCCGGGGATCCACAAACTTACCCCCGATCAGAATACTGAAGTGCAGATGATCTCCACCGGCAAGACCCGACGTGTCACTGTTACCTATCAATTCACCTTTCGTTACCATCTGCCCTTCCTTGACTTTTATCATTCCCAGATGACCATAAAGGCTGAAAAGGCCAAGACCATGGTCTATTATTATGGTATCACCATAAATCCCGAGATAACCGGTGAAAACCACCACGCCGCTATTTGATACAACAATTTCGGCATGCCTTGTGGAAGCAAGATCTATCCCCATGTGGATGCTTTTACTCACTTTCTTGCCTTTATAATAATAGGTCCTTTTATCGCCGAAGCGGGCCGTTGTGGCGGCATTTTTCATCCTGAGAAAAGGGCCTTGCCAGAGCTTTTTTTGCTCTGATTTCTTGCAGATCAATTGAATCGTCTTAAAATTATCGTATCGCATCTGCTTGTTTACATATTGAAAAGTTTGCAACAGCGTTGCTTCTCGTAAGCTGGTGTCAATCATTTGAAATTCCGGCATCTTTCTCTTTAAAAAGGTATCGGTAATGTTTATAGTATCTGTACGAAATTTTCTATTCCTTATATAGCATGGAATACTTTTTAACGATTCGTTACCGGCCTTGTCCCTGACAATAATTTCCGCCCTGACATCTTTCTTTTTTGCATCAATAGGAAAGGCAAAGTAGGCTATGTAACAGGATCTACCTTCAAGATTGATCGGATATCCCGGAAAATAATCATTTCCAACATTAACGCCATTTTTCACAACCGCTTCGGGCACATTGTAAATGGTGACGCACGAACCACCAGGACTTATATTATGAGCAGAACTCAGCAGATATATATGAGGCGGGGTAGTGTCAATCATCACCTTGATATTAAGAGTGGTGCTATTTTTACGAAGAGAATAGTCAACCGCCGATATGTTTATCCTTGCCTCTCCATCGTGCAACTTCAGACTTCCGGGATTGACTACAACGTGCAGAGTTTCCTCTTTTGTCCCTTTTTGCGGGTAATCAACAGAGTAAAGAACATGTTTTTTTTTGTCCTGGAATATTGTGACCGATATTTTCCTGAGACCTCTCTTTTTATCTGTGGCGATAATATCAATTATTTTTTTCCGGCCGATTGTATCAATGGTTTCACTCAATTTCAGAACAGGTTTTTCTCCCTCATAACAGGTGCTTAAAAACCACCAGCCTCCGCCGAATAGAAGTATTACAAGCAGAATAATCAGGTATTGTTTAAGGTTTTTCATTGAATATTTCTCCTTATTGTAAGCATTCAGTTATCAGCCGTCGGCTCAAGCGATTGCTGTTCGTAAAGCTTTGTATAGTAGCAATCTATTCGTAATTACAGGTAATTTGAGATTGCTTCATCCGTCTCAGGCGGATTCGCAATGACATTGGCGGTGTTATATAACCGTCTCGTTTGCTGACTGTTGAACGCTTACTAATTATTTACATATTTTGCAAGCTCAATTATGGGTGGCGCAAGCCCTTAACTTCTTGACCTTGTATATTAGAATTGCTATATTTACACAATCAAGTGTTTCTGTATCGAGGAGTTGACACACAGTTCAAAGTTAGAACCCACAAGGAGGATATATACGTGACACCTAAGAAAAAGACGATGGGATTGTTAATATATGTGACTGCTATTCCACTATTTGGATTGGCTTTCTTTTTTTTATTCGGACATCATAACTTTGCTCTCTTTATCATTTTCAGTGTGCTTGCTGCTTCAACTCCTGCAATTATTCTATTTATTTGCCTTCCGAAATGTTCTAACTGCGGTAAACCAGTTGCTAAAGGGTGGGAGTTCCTTACTTACCATGGAGACCAAAATCTTTGTTCGGACTGTAAGAAGAATGCTTCAAGAAATATAGAGGGTTAAGATTGTGATGCGACATGTATTTTAAGGCAAATAAATTTTACATAAGAAGCTGAAATTTGGAAAAACTTGCAGCCATATTTATATCCTCTTTTATAATCGCCATGTCGGGTGCAATGATGCCTGGACCGGTATTAACTGTAACCATTAGTGAAAGCACAAAAAGAGGTTTTCTTGCGGGTCCCATGATAGTTCTTGGCCATGGCATTCTCGAAATATCATTACTTCTGCTCCTTGTTCTGGGATTTGCAAATCTTATTAACAATCCTAAAGTGTTAGGAATTGCCGGTATAGCGGGAGGCATTGTTCTGTTCTGGATGTCTTTCGATATGTTAAAAGGAATAAAACAACTGAGACTTGATTTTTCAAGTGGAAAAAGCGCCTGGGGCGGTCCCGTAATAGCGGGTATTTTAACGAGTCTGGCAAATCCATACTGGATAATATGGTGGGCAACAATCGGCCTTGGTTATGTTATAATTTCAATGAAATTGGGATTCATCGGGCTGGCGGTTTTTTTTACAGGACATATACTGGCTGATCTCCTGTGGTACAGCACCGTGTCACTGTTCGTTTCACGGGGGAAGAAATATATAAGCACTAAGATATATCGGGGAGTTATCGGCAGTTGTGCCATTATACTAATCTTTTTCGGTATATATTTTGGAGTATCGGGAATAAGGTGTTTTGTATGAAAGTGACTAAAGTTAGAGATCTCTTTGTTTTTTTATAGAAAATCTCTGCGTTCTCTGCGACCTCTGCGGTGAGTGATTATAGATGGGGCTTATATAAAGGAGATACATAAAATGTTGAAGGGTAAGAAGATTGTCCTCGGAATAACCGGGGGTATTGCCGCCTATAAATCGGCCGAGCTGACAAGAGAATTTGTAAAGAGGGGGGCTGATGTGAAGGTTATCATGACCAAAAACGCAACCAGATTCATAACTCCCCTCACAATGCAGACTCTCTCCGGAAATCCCGTCTATACGGATATGTTCTCCCTGATAGAAGAATTTGAAATTAGCCATATATCTCTTGCCGAAGAAGCAAACATATTAATTATAGCACCCGCAACTGCCAATATCATCGGGAAGATTGCATACGGACTGGCAGACGACCTGCTTTCAACTACTGTTATGGCCACAAATGCCCCGGTTCTCATCTGTCCTGCCATGAATTCAAATATGTACACCAATAATATTGTGAAGGAGAACATAAGCAAGCTGACTTCAAGAAATTATTTTTTTATTGAACCGGAGTACGGGGAGCTGGCCTCCAGGGAAGAAGGATCTGGAAGGCTTCCTTCACTGGATGATATCGTAGAAGAAGTTGAATCGATTTTGACGGAAAGTGATTTAACTGATGAAAAAATACTGATTACCGCGGGCCCTACACGGGAGCCCTTTGACCCAGTGAGGTATATAACCAATTATTCTTCAGGGAAAATGGGTTATGCCCTGACAACAATGGCGAGGAGAAGAGGGGCTGAGGTTACGTTGATCAGCGGTCCTTCATCACTAACAGAACCCTTCGGTGTAAAGTTCCTGCAGGTATCAAGTGCCAAAGAGATGAGAGATGCGGTGACGAACAATATGGAAGATTCAACAGTTATCATAAAGGCCGCTGCAGTGGCTGATTTTCGCCCTGTTAACTCCTCCGATGATAAAATAAAAAAGGAAGATGCTCTGCTCAATATTCGTCTTGAGAGAAATCCCGACATTATTTCAGAGATTGGCCGGAAGAAGGGGGATCGCATCTTGATTGGATTTGCCGTGGAGACGGAAAATCTCATTGAAAATGCCCGTAACAAAATGGTTGAAAAAAATATGGATCTCATAGTGGCTAATGATGTAACCCAGCACGGTGCCGGATTCCAAACTGACACAAACATAGTAAAAATCTTAGACAGGGAAGGGGGGGTAGAGGAATTACCCATCCTGGATAAAATAGAGGTAGCTAACAGGATACTGGACAGAATCAGGGCAATGAGGGCAAACATAAGGTGAAAGGTGAAAGGTAAAGGGTGAACGGCACGAGTGACTGTAGCGCAGGACTTTAGCCCTGCATAAACAATGGCAAGGCTAAAGCCTTGCCCTACATTGTATTTCCCTGTTAGGGTAAGAATTATGGATTCAAAGCAAGGTATGAGAGACGAACTTCGCAGGATCGTAAGAGGGTTTAAAGGTTATATTAATGCAGGAATGGATTCTCCAGGGGGGTTGTCTAATTTATACTTGAAAGGAGTGGATATTCCTGGAGAGGCAGCCGATAAACCGGTGACCCTTGAAGATATAAGAAAAGAACTCGGTGATTGTCAGAGATGTCCTTTACATCAGACGAGAAATAAACTCGTTTTTGGCGAGGGAAACCCAGGTGCAGATCTTGTGTTTGTAGGCGAGGCCCCTGGCGGGGATGAAGATATTCAGGGAAGGCCTTTTGTCGGTCGTGCGGGACAACTCCTCACAAAAATTATTAAAGCCATGGGGTTGACAAGGAAAGAAGTTTATATATGCAACATACTGAAATGTCGTCCTCCCGGAAACCGGAATCCCAAACCGGAGGAAATACGAGCCTGTGAACCCTTTCTGATAAAACAGCTTCAGGCAATCAGGCCTGAGGTTATCTGCGCCCTCGGTACATTTGCTGCTCATAGACTGCTCAATACGGATGTTCCCATTTCATTGCTTAGAGGGAAATTTCACTCTTATCAGGGGATAAAATTTATGCCTACATATCATCCGGCTTACCTTCTGAGAAATCCCGGTGCAAAAAAACAGGTATGGGAAGATGTCCAGATGATAATGAAGGTATTAAAAGGTTAAAGGTTAAAGGTTGAAGGTTAAAGGTTAAAGGTTGAAGGCATATGTCAAGAAACAAATTTAAATTTCTTACTATACTTTTAGTAATTACGTTGCTTTTCGTCATGGGATCATCCCAATCTTCTGCGGAGGACAGGAAACCGGTCTTTGATGTCATCACGATAAATTTCGCAATTACACCTCCCGTTGCCAAATATATTGTCCATGCCATAGACCAATCTTCAAATGAAGGTTCTGATGGCCTGATAATTCTTCTGGATACGCCAGGGGGGCTTGATCTTGCCATGAGAGATATAGCAAAGGGGCTTTTGAATTCTCCTATACCTGTTATTGTCTTTGTTTACCCGTCAGGAGCGAGAGCTGCCTCTGCAGGTGTCATTATAACCATGGCGGCCCATGTAGCTGCAATGGCCCCCGGTACCAACATCGGAGCCGCCCATCCGGTAGCCCTCGGTGTAGGTAAGATGGACGAGACAATGATCAAAAAGGTGGAAAACGACTTTGTTGCCTATGCCAAGAGTATCGCAAAAAAAAGGGGGCGTGATGTAAAGTGGGTTGAACAGGCCATCAGAAAAAGCGAATCAATTACTGCTGAAGAAGCGCTCAAGCAGGATGTTATTGACCTCGTTGCTGTCGATATCAACCAGTTACTGGAAAAAATAGATGGAAAGGAGGTAACTCTGACTTCGGGGAAAGTCGTCCTTAAAACAAAAGGGGCGGTTATCAATCAAAAGAAGATGGGATTACGCGGAAAAATATTGACAGCTCTCTCCAATCCCAATATAGCATATCTGTTATTGATGATAGGTCTGGCAGGACTCTATTTTGAATTTGCCCATCCCGGTGTGATACTTCCGGGGGTTATCGGGGGAATCGCCCTGATACTCTCTTTTTACGCTATGCAGACCCTTCCTGTAAATTACGCGGGAATATTGCTGATCATCTTTGGTATAATACTCTTTATTGCGGAAATAAAAATAGTCAGTCATGGGATGCTCACCGTTGCCGGCGTCATTTCTCTTATTTTGGGTTCTGTCATGCTCTTTGAATCTCCTTCCCCGGCTCTCAGGGTCTCTTTAAATGTGATGATCCCGACAGTTGTTATCACATCTCTGTTTTTTGCGGGGGTGATTACCCTTGCCATGAAGGCACAGATGAGAAAGCCGGTCACAGGTCTGGAAGGTATGATGGGCGAAGAGGGGGATGCAATTACTGAAATTTATAAAGATGGGAAGGTTTTTGTCAGGGGAGAATACTGGAATGCCTTCAGCCGGAAATTGGTAGGTAAGGGCAAAAGAGTAAAGGTGATCGGAGTCAAGGGCCTCAATGTAGAGATAGAAGAAGTGAGAAAAGAAAAGGAGGAATAAAGTGTGATGATGATGTACACAATTATTGCTTTAGTAATCCTGGTAATATTATTCCTGGCATCGGCTATTAGAATACTCAATGAGTATGAGAGGGGTGTCATCTTTCGTCTGGGAAGGCTAATTGCCACAAAGGGACCCGGCCTTATTATTCTGATACCGGTAATTGATAAGATGGTCAAGGTAGATTTGAGAATAGTAGCTATGGATGTCCCTCCCCAGGATGTTATTACGCGTGATAACGTTTCTATCAAAGTAAATGCCGTTATCTATTTCAGGGTAATGGATTCCGACAAGGCTGTTGTAGAGGTGGAAAACTTTCTCTATGCAACGTCTCAGCTTGCACAGACTACTCTGCGAAGCGTCTGCGGGCAGGTTGAGCTGGACGAGATTTTATCGGAGAGAGAAAAGATTAACGCGAATCTGCAGGAAATTCTTGATCGTAGCACCGATCCCTGGGGTATTAAGGTATCCACAGTAGAAGTAAAACATATTGATCTCCCCCAGGAGATGCAGCGGGCAATGGCCAAGCAGGCAGAGGCTGAGAGAGAACGACGAGCGAAGGTTATCAATGCCGAAGGTGAGTTTCAGGCCGCACAAAAGCTGGCGGATGCAGCTTCTGTCATTTCCGAGCATCCGATGGCATTGCAGCTTAGATACCTTCAAACCTTGAATCAGGTTGCCGCTGAAAATAATTCGACAACAATATTCCCTGTGCCGATCGATCTGTTCCGGCCATTTCTGAAGCTGATGGAAAAGTAGTAGTATGAAAGGAGTCAAAAGATGGACGTAAAAGAAAAGACAAAGATAATTACGGGTGGAGTTATTCTTATCGCATTGGGAGTTCTGATTTTCCTGAATAGTATGACCGGCTGTGGATTTGATAAGAGCTGGCCCATTTTGCTGATAGTTATTTCTATATGTACTTTAGTCCAGCGAATTAAGGATGTAGGGGGATGGTTGATAGGTGTTGTTGGTATCGTCTTTCTTGTGATAAAGAATTATAGCACCGATTTTGATAAAATTATTGTATACGCCCTGCCGTCACTTCTGATACTTCTCGGTATTTTCGTACTATTTAATCATTTCAGGAAACGTAAATCAGAATAAAAGAGGTTGTAAACGGTGGCATGTAAAATGCCACCCTACAGCAGAATCCTGCGGTATAAATAAAAAGGGGGACTCTCACAAGAGCCCCCCTTCATAGTTAAAATGTTATTAATTTTTCAATAAGACATCTTAAGCCGCCGGTCCAACGTACGCCTCACCACACGGCAGCACATCGCGGCCGAACATCTGGGCGAAGATGGCAGAGAACATAACATACCAGGCACCAAGGGCACAAAGCATGAGAGTCCATCCAGCAACTTTGGTGAAGTATCCCATACCCGGTACGAGATGGCTGATATCTAAGAAAACAAAACCAAGGAAAAGCAGGACGAAGACCCAGAAAAGCATTTTACTGGTCCTTAGAGCGCCAATCATGTAACCAAAAGTTATGATAGTGAAGGTGACCAGGAACCAGCCGAGGTCAGCCGCCGTGCATGCAAAGATTTGATATTTCATGCCGATAAAGATACCTCCCAGGCACATCCAGAAGGCGCCATAACAGGTGAAGGCAGAGAACCCGAAATTGTTATTATGCAACATTTCCAGGTAACCGGCAACCAACTGCATCAAACCGCCGTAAAAAAAGCCGCACCACAAAACCGCACCAACACCGCACCAGCCAAGATTATGAAACTGGAGCAACAAGGTGGTGCCACCAAAACCTGACAATCCAATAACTGCAGGATTAGCTAATTTCATTTTTCCCTCCTAAGTTTATTAATGTTTATTATTAATAATTGAAAAAATACGAAGAAAAGCAATCCTCAAATATGATAAGAACCAGCTTTCCGTTATGAAGGTCTAACGATACGGGTTGGACACACCCTGTGCAACCCCTATCATAGACATTCCCACCTTTATAATCGTCTTACCTGAACTCACCTCCTTTCCTTGCTATTTCTTTAATAGATGCTGATATCAAAACCTTTTTATAAAATAACAAACTTCCTATCATGGTCAAACTTACAGATATCGGCATTCTGACGCATTATATTGACCTGTTTCTGAATTGTCAAGAAAAAAATGAGGTACGAATTGCCTCACATTAAATGTTACCCAAGGGGGTGAATAAAAAGGATCGTTGACTCATAATTCGATGTTACCAAACATCGACTTCCAAAAGGAGGGAT
>Ga0209121_10002489_pt1 | contig 18727 bp, 14 predicted proteins | sample Cruoilmetagenom3_FD_187292 | JGI IMG/M metagenome (GOLD analysis project Ga0209121, IMG submission 187292) | Oil polluted marine microbial communities from Coal Oil Point, Santa Barbara, California, USA - Sample 3 (SPAdes) (version 2) | ecosystem: Environmental > Aquatic > Marine > Oil seeps ... | reverse complement strand
TGCTCAGGTACTGCGCGGCAGTCTCTGCCTGCCGGCGCCACGCGGTCACCCGGAACCACACCGTCTCCTCACCTTTGGATCCGTCCTGGTTAGTCCATTGTCGATTAGTGGCCACATTGAGATTTGTCACAGGCGTGCCATCGGCAGTGTAACGCATCTCCGGATCCCGTCCCAGATTCCCGACAATGATCACTTTTTGGTAGGACATAGCGACTGACTCCTTTCAAGAGCGGCTTACAGGGCTGCAGCGGCTTGAGATATTATATATATTCTACTCCAGACGGCGCTAGAACGCAAACCAAGCGGCGAGACTCGAGGGAGTTGTCCGGTCGCCTATATGGGTAGCGCAGACAGGCGGTGGCCTAACTGCTCCGGGGTATCGGCAGACACCGGCAACACGCGTGCACCCGGGTAATGGGTCTCGAAAAATGTCGTCATATCCCCGCCCCAGCTGTCGGGGTTGATCACAATGGCGCACCGGTCATCGAGATCTCCTATTCCGGCGTCATCGGCGCTGCCACCGATCGTGAAGCGGTGAGTGTCCCACGTCGCCCGGACCGCAGCCTGCGCCCACGGTTTGCCGGCGTCCGGCGGCAACAGCACGTAGGTGCGCCGGTAGGGCTCGCGAGGCAACCCCGAGGTCCGGCAAAAAAAGGCCGCCGAAGAGGGGCTCGGCATCGACGGCAGCGTCACCAGCCGCTCCCCCAGCTCTGCCGGGGTCTCCGCTGTCACAGAGACAATGAGTATATCGGGGTAGTGCATCTCAAAGAATGCGACAAGATCTGCACCCCACCGATCAAGGTTAACCGCAACCACGCGGCGCAGCTCCAACGCTCCGATACCAGCATCGTCAGCACTGCCCCCAAGTGTAAACCGGTGGTCATCCCAGCACGCCTCCACCACCGCCTCAGCCCAGTAAGCATCGGCGTCAGGCGGCAACAACACATAGGTCCTTGCATACGGTTCTCTTGGCCACCCTCGCGGCGGACAGTCCAGATAGGGGCGTGCATTGAGCGCATCGTAGACCTGGGGAAGGACCACGCCGCTCACATACATCCCCAGATGCAAATGAGGTCCCGTAGAAGCACCTGTCGAGCCCGCCCATCCAAGCAGGTCCCCTCGGACGACTAATGTACCGGTGGTGACCTCAATGCTCGAGAGATGCGCATACAGCAGGGTGATTTCCTCTCCTCGGGGGCCATAGCTGCGCACACGCACATGTTGTCCATAGCCTAGTTCATCTAAAGCCACCTGGGTGACCGTGCCGGCCATCGCGACCGTAACCGGCGACGTCTCCGGCGAGGCAACATCAACTGCGAGATCGACGCCGTTGTGGCCCCCGGTCATCTTGGCGGAATCGTAATAGCCGCGTTGGTCTGCGCCAAATGCCTGCGTATACCGGTGGACCTCAGTCGGCCAGGCGAACCAGACCTGTCTGGGATCCGGCAGCCGGGGTCGATCGGCGAGCGCTGTGATCACAGCGGTCGGCATCCCCTCCGGCTTGAGCCACGCCAAGGGACTATACCGGGGATCATTCGACCGGAGCAGGAAACCTGACGTGCCCAAGATGCGGTCATATTGCGCCATCAGAGTCGTGAACTCGGCATACTGACGCCCACGCGCATCGGCCGCAAGCTCTGGGTTAACGTTCGCGAACTCCGTTACAATGAAGTTCTTCGTCTGAAAAGCTTCCAGGTATTCGCAAAGAGAGCGCATCACACCGTCAAGCGCCCGCATCTCCTCCAGCGTGCGCCAATAGACGTGCAGCGCGACCCAATCAGCCAACTCCACTGCGGGTCGGCACTGGCTCAAGAACGTTGCTGCGTCGATCGGCGCCGACGGGTCAGGTCGAGGCATACCTGTAGGCGCGAGTCCGGGGAACCCCACGCGCAGATCTTCGCCAAATCGCGCTCGCAGACCCCGCAGCACCTTCTCAAACCAAATGCCGAAGGCGGCCCCATCGCGCCAGGACACGCCTGCGCCACGGTCTGGCCGATTGGGCTCGTCATGAATCTCGATGTCGCGGACCCCGGTCGCCAGGAAGGCCTCCAGGTCGGACGAGAAATACTCGACGAAGGCTTCGGGAGTGAGTGGACTCTGAGCCCCCCAAGGACTCAGCAGTTGAAGCACAAAGAAAGAGGCGCCGGCATCGCGCCACTTGGCCACATCCTCAGCGAGGTTGACAAGACCGCGCAGACGGATCAGACTCAAACCACAATCGGCGAACGCAGTCAGATCCAGCCGGCGTGCGGGGCCCACGCCCGCCAACACCCCCGTGGCACAGCCGGTGTGGCTCAAGGGGTCGAGCCTTCAATGAAACAGATCAAACCATCCGCAATCCCTCGCGCCACCACATCGGATCGCTCCGTGAGCAGCTCCCGATCGTCCAACATGAAGCCGGTCTCAATGATCGCCGCTGGGGTTTGGGGGTCGATCTCGTAATAAGCATGGTAGCGCGTCATATCGTACGTGATGGTATAGGCATCAAACTGCAGCCCCGTCGCCTCGGCGTAGCTCTTGCTGACACAATCGACCAAGCGATCCTCCGAGCCGGGAACATAGCTGGATTCTGCACGCGCCATCTTGAAGCCCGACTTACCAGGGACGCCACACGAATCAGCGTGGATGGAGAGCAGCGCATCAGCCCGGTATTGATTCAACCGGACATCGAACTCCTCCAATAGCTGGACATCCCAGCCGCGAGCAGAGAGAAGCGCGACAACTTGCTGCGCCACATTCAGGTTGATATCAACCTCCATGAGCCCATCTTCACATATAGCACCGCTGTCACTTCCACGGTGTCCGGCAATGATGCCGATGCGGGGGATGTGAGGGGTCGACGTAGCCTGTGGCCCGGGGGGCCTGAGCGTCGGCGTCGGTACGGGCGTGTTCAAGGAGATGGTGATCGGGCCCTGGACCTGAGTCAACTCGCCACCCTCATCGGTAGCAACGGCGACAATAGGAAGAAGTCCGGTAGGTACCGCAAACGCGGCAAGGAACGCAATGACAACCAGAGATCGAACCGTCCATGCGACTGCCCAGGGATCTGAATCCTGTTTTCTCTTCATTTATTCCGGCCCCATTCACATCAAACAGCCTATCTCATACGACGCTTCCACTCATCCTTGACGTTAATCTTGTCCCAATCGTCGCGGTAAGTAAGAAAATCTCTCAAGAGACGATTGAACTTACTTGTCTCATCCAGCATCGGATAGTGTTGCGCGTTTTCAAATGTGTATGCAGAGACATTGTAGTCAAGCTCGGCAAGTGCGCCATCGTCAGGTGCCAGGATGATAGGATCTTCCTGCCCACTGACGAGCAGGACCGGAAGATCGAGATCATTGAGCAGCTTGACCAAGTCCTGCTCCATAACAGAGCGAACACTGCTCACCACAGCGCCGCCATCCGTCTTGGCAGCCTCAATATCAACTTCCTCGTAGGCTTTCAGACGCCGCCCCAGGATGGCTTTGGCAGGGTTCTCTCCCCCACCAAACCCACTCAGCGCACGTCCGATATGCCGGGACATCAGCGGCACGTTGGTTACCAAGACCTGCTCCACACGGTCAGGATGAGTCAGTGCAAAGTGGATACCGACCACGCCGCCGAGGCCGTGCCCAACCAAGGGCACCGAACTGATGCCCATCTGGTCCATAAACAGTACTACCTGATCCACATAGCCCTGGACGCTGTAGTGTGCCGAGACCTTGTCAGAATCTCCAAACCCCCAGAAATCCAGCGCATATGTCCGGTAGGAGGATGATAAATCCACCATAGTCGGCACCCAGTAGCGCCAAGATCCCAACCAGCCATGGAGAAAGAGCAAAGGCTTCCCCCGGCCGAGGGCCTCGTAGTGTACAAGGCTGCTTTCAAGAATAATCGCACTCATAGGTTGGAATCCATCGTAGCGGCAACTATGCTTTGCCCAATTCCTCCAGGACCTGCTTGACCTGTAGGGTCAGGTCATCCGGCGCGAAGGGCTTCAAAATGTATTTGACCGCACCGGCACCCAATCCTTCCTGAATCTCACTCTCCTGCCCCTTCGCGGACAGGAAAACGACCGGGATGTTCTGGGTTTCGGGTACCTGTTTGAGCGCTTCACATGCCTGGTAGCCGGTCATTCGCGGCATGCGTACATCCATCAGAATCAGATCAGGATGCTCACGCGTGGCCAACTCGACGGCCTCAACCCCGTCCGGCGCCAATACTACCTCAAAGCCTGCGAATTGAAGGGTAAAAGAAATCAACTCGCGGATATCGCGCTCATTTTCAGCGACCAGGATCTTAACCATGTGCAGACTCCTTATCATCGCTATGCCCACCACTCACAGCAGAAATGCCGTCTATCAATGCCTCGACAGATGATGAGTCGGACACAAAGTGTACTTTGTCGAAGTTCCATGCGCGCTGAGCACCATTCTCACCAAACTCACCAGGCGTCATTGTTAACACGACAGGTATCTCAGCTGTACGCCGGTCGCGTCTCAACGCGTCCAGCATTTGGACACCATCAATATCAGGTAGTCGGGGGTCAATCAACACTACCCGTGGCCGGATATCACGCACCAGACGTAGGACGCGGTCTCCCCGCGTCGTCGTGCGTACGGAGAGTCCCTTCAATTGCAGCGTCGTACGCAGGCGATTCACAACCTCACGGTCGGAATGCGCAATGAGGATGATCTCCCCTTGAGCCAGAGTCCGGTTGATCACTGCCAAGAGCTGGGCCGCATCCAGGGGTTTGCTCAGGAAGTCCAAAGCCCCCAGCATATGGCCTCTCTCCCGGTCCGGGACCACTGAGACAATAACGACGGGGATATCCGCCGTCTCCGGATCGCGCTTGAGCAACTGCAGCACCTCAAATCCATCCAGGTCCGGCAGACGGATATCGAGGGAGATAAAATCGGGCAGCTTCTGTCGAGCCATCCGCAGTGCTTCCTCACCCGAAGAAGCGCTCAGCACATGGAACCCTTCGGATTCCAGCGCCATCACCAGCATCGTGGAGATTTCCCGATCATCCTCAACCACCAATATCGTGGGTGCAGAGGTCGCCGTCAAAGGTTCCGGCGGTTCACCGACATCCTGCGTGTTCTCTCCCTCAACCAGAGGCACAGAGAACGTGAAGATGCTGCCCTCCCCCAACTCACTCTCCAGCCAGATACTGCCTTCGTGCATCTGAATCAGCGATAGAGAGATTGCCAACCCCAGGCCCGTTCCCGACACCTCGTAAACGGCGGGGTCGCCCTCAACACGGTAGAAGCGCTCAAAGATCTTTTTCTGGTTTTCGAGCGCAATGCCGATGCCGGTATCGGCAACAGCGACACGCATCATCCCCTCACGGACATAGGCCTGTACCGTGATCTGCCCCCCGATCGGAGTGTACTTGTAAGCATTGCTCACCAAGTTGGTGAGAATCTGTGTCAGCCTATCGGGATCACCGTAGACCTTGGGCAGATCCGCAGGCACAATCGCCCTCAAGATCTGCGACTTCTCCTGGACTTTGGGACGCACAAGATCCTCAACCTGCGTCACCAGCATCGGCATTGACATGGGCCGGCGCAACAACTCGATGCGCCCCTGCTCGATGCGCGAGATATCGAGCAGATCGTTGACAAGGTTTGTCAAACGGTCAGCATTCGTCTTCACCTTCTTGAGGAATGACAACTGCATCTCCGGAAGTTGCCCGACTGCGCCGCTGACCATTAAGTCAACGTAACCAACGATTGATGTCATCGGGGTGCGCAACTCGTGGGACACAGTCGATACAAAGTCACTCTTGGCGCGATCAGCCTCAATCTCCGGCGTTATGTCCCTGAAGACCGAAACCACGCCGAGGAACTCCCCGGTAACGGCGGTAACCGGCGACAGGCGCACGCTCACAAAGCGACGCCCCACCTCCAAACGGTGCGACAGGAACGCCCCCAGACCATAGGCGTCCGGGTCATGACGCCATTGCTCTATTTGCGATAGCCATTCGTGGACTTCACTGCTATACAGTCCCAGGATTTCCTCTAGAGACCGTCCCCCCGTCTGTTCGCGCGTGATCGACAAAATGCGCTCGGCCGCGGCGTTGAACAGAATCACACGCCCCGTGGCATCCGCAAACATAACTCCATCGGCAATGCCTTCAAGGATCGCCTGGTTCTTGGCAACATCAATCTGCTGCGCGCGCAGCATCGTGCCAAGTCGCTCCGCCTGCTCTCGGATCATCCCATAGAGCTCAGCATTGTTCAGAGCATTGCCCAACTGAACCGCCGCAGCCTCTACCAGCTGGAGTTGGGTCTCGTCAAAGACATCCACGATGGGCGACTCAAATAACAACACGCCCAACGACTCTCCGGCGCCGCCCACCACGGGGACGGCCATGATCGAGCGAATGCCGGACATCGTGTCTGAGTAGAACTCGTCTGACAGCTCGACATCGGGAAGCACCAACGCCTCACGCTGCCTCAACACCCAGCCCACAACGCCGCGATCTCGCGCAAAGGGCGCCGGCATGCCTCCCGGCGGGATTGGCTGTGTGCGGCCGATCTCCGCACGGTAAACCAACTGCCCCGTGCTGTGGTCCAGTAGGATCACAGAGCTGCGGGAAGCCTTCACGGCACGCTGCAACAGGAGCAGCGCTTGGCTGAGAACACGGTCCATATCCAGGCTCGCGACCAACTCAGAGGCGATATGGTAGAGGACCTCAGAGCGGTCCCGCTGAAGGCGCAAACCCTCAAGAGCATCGGCCAGCTCCTGCGTGCGTTCCACCACACGCGCCTCGAGCTCTTCGTTGAAACGCTTGACCTCCTCAAAGAGTCGTGCGTTCTCCACAGCCACGGTGACCTGATCCGCCAGGGCCATCAGCGCGGCCACATCAGCCGGCGAGAACTCCCCCAGCATTTTGCGATCGGCGGTCAGAATACCCACAGAGCGTCCCTCCACCATCAAGGGCACCACGATCGAGGAGCCCACCGGCACCCGCGCGGTATCAAACCGCGGATCGGCCGGGGCGTCATCGACAACCAACGGCATACCCGTTCGCACGACGTCACGGATAAGGCCTGCCCCGGCGCCCAGCGGCGTGTCGGCCAACAGGTCCAACGCGTATCCTGAGGAGGCCAGCGGGACAAAGTGCTCCTCATTCTGTTCCCGCAGGTAGATCGTTGAAAAATCGTAACCAAGGAGATTCGTCACGGACTGCACAACGGTGTTCAGGACCACCGGTAGGTCGAGATTCGTCGTGATGGAGCGGTTCAACTCATTGAACAACTGCAACGTTGTGACCTGCCGCTGCAGGTTTCCCACCAAACGATGGGTCTCAATCGTCTGCGCCACTTGAGACGCGAAGAGCTCCACAACCTCGGATGTCATAGGGGTCGGTGCCATGCCGTCGCGTGGCCGGTCCAGCGACATCACTCCGAGAACGTCACCGCCACTGCTGCGCAGCGGCACGAAGTAGGTATCCTCGGTGTGCCAAGACGTCTCACCCCCGCCCGGCAAAACTGCCTCTAACACATGGAAGGCTATGTCTTGCGTCAAATCGCGATGCCGCTCGGGAATATAATAGCAGTGCCCAAGCCGGAACCGTTCCTCGCACAGCCTCCGTAGACGATCCCAACGAAGGCGCACGGCACGGTGTTCCTCGAACTCGGCCACCGAAATCCCCGCACAGGCGGCCCGGCGGAGAAAGTTGCCCTCCAGGATGCTGATCAGGACAATGTCAAACCCAGTTCCCTCCTGGACGGCATAGGCAACATCCGCCAGGATTTCGTCCAGAGGACGGTCCGACCGCATCGTACGACTGATCTCGAGCAACAAAGACATCTGCTCGGCGCGGCGCCGCATCTGCTCACGATAGCGCCGTGCGTTGCCAACAGCAATTGCGGCCTGCCCGGCCAAAGCCTTGCAGAACTCAATGGTGGCGGTGCTGAACTGATCCGCGGTTGTTGACTGAATCAGAATCGCAGCGGCCAGCAATTGCTCATAAAACACAGGAACAACCAGTAGTGAAACCACAGATGGCAGACGAGCTGCCGCCGGCGTCGAAGCCGCATATGGGATGTAGACGGTTTCCTGCCGGCTCAATTGCTGCAAGAAAGGGAATTGGTCTTCCGGCTCGTCGAGCGCTGCGGTGATTGCGACCAACGCCTCATCATCGTAACCTTGCCAGGCGCGTAACTCGGCGCCCTGTTGAGGAAACAAAACCACCAGACCGGCATCTGCCGCGGTGAAACGGACCGCTTCATCCAGTACGACGCGCAGAATGGTATCGAGATCAAGCGTCGAGTTGATCTCGCTCGTGACACGCTGAAGCGCCTCAAGCGCACCGAAACGACGCCATAGCTCACTATCGGCCTCAGTGCGAGACTTGGCAGCGTCCGGCGTCTCTACCACCTGATCGCCATATCGCATCGGGTCTTGGTCAACCGTCACTCCCGCTCCTTCGCCGGGCCTCAGCTACCGCCTCGGTGATCTCACGGATATCCGTAAAGGGTCCCTCCTCTGCCGTGAGTGACCCCACCGATATCGTCATCAGCGGCACTCGGACCTCGCTACCCATATCGTCTTCAACCACGAGATACCCCTGCATCCGCGTCATAAAATCGTAGTGCGTGCCGACAGCTTTGTTGAACCGCTCGACGATCTCCTCACGCAGCAGATCGACCTTGGATGCCGCTGTCGTGATGATAAAGTCATCGCCGCCAATGTGGCCGATAAAGTCGTCCAAGGTGCCCAGTTCATCGATGGCCCCGTTCAAAACCATCCCAGCAAACCGGAGGACATCCTCGCCGGCAACGAACCCATAGGCCTCATTGAACGCATCAAGTCCCTTAATGCCGATATAGAGGAGTCCCCACTCGTCCTGATCCATCAGTTTGCGGAGCTGCTGCTCAATCAGACGCCCGCTGGCCAGACCGGTGCTCGGGCTGGTCAAGCTCGCGATCTCCGCACTCCTGATCGTGTTTCTAACCCGCAGACGAAGTTCCTCGACATCAAAGGGCTTCGTGATGTAATCATCCGCCCCCAACTCCAACCCATGGATCTTGTCACTTCGATCATCCTTCTGCGTCAGAAAGATAATCGGGATATGGCTGGTACGCAGGTTCGTCCGCAAACGCCGGCAGACCTCGTAGCCGTCAATGTCCGGCAACATAATGTCCAGTACAATCACGTTGGGCATCTTCTGCCGCGTCAAGTCCAGAGCCACATGGCCTTCAGGGGCGACAAAAACCTCATATCCCTGAGACTTGAAGTAGAGTTGCAGCATGTTAGAGATATCTGCGTCGTCTTCTACCACCAGGATGCGACCTTCACTCATCCTCGACCTCCTGACTGGGCTTTTGCCTTGATCCTCTGTATAACAGCATCATCAAGCTTATGCTCAAAACTGCGCAGAGCGGCCAGCTTGAATCCGTGTTTGTCCGCCATCTCGTCTATCTGCCGGATCTGTTCCAGGGCCAGATCCTTACCCAATGAGTAGTCCTCAAAGAAACTCTCAAACGTCAGCACCATCGTCTCTGCCATACACCCAAAGGTCATTTGCGGCGGCAGACCATAGTCAAAGCCAAAGTCCACGCCTCCGGGAACACTGACCAGACCACCGTCGAAAACCAGTACGTCATCCCGGCTTCGGCTGGTCTGCCACGATACGTCCCGCGGGCGGGATACATCGCAGACAACGGCGCCTGTTTTCAGCAGGTCGGGCTGAAGCAGCCCTCCCCCGGAACTGGTCACGGTAACGACAATATCCGCCTTCCGGATTTCGTCAATACCCGTCGTACAGGCAACTTCGGAGGATGCGGCGGCAGCCATTCTGCCGGCCACCAGATCCAGGCGTTCCTGGTTACGCCCAACCAGCAATGTACGGCCCATATGTGGCGCCAGCAACTGCGCCACGGCACCACCGATGGCGCCTGAGGCGCCCACCACCGCTAGAAGCGCCTCGGAAAGATCGATCTCCATCCGGCGCGCCGCCTCTAAGGTTGCGGAGACCGAGAGTGCTGTGGTATAGCTGTCGCCGGCTGTGACCGCAATATCCAACTCCCGGGCGATGGTCTTTCCGCCATCACCAACGACGGAGGTATAGGCCCCCAGCCCCAGCATCTTAGCCCCCAACCGTTCGGCCAAGTGCCCCGCAGCGATGATCTTGCGATAGACCTCCGCCGGACGCAGCGCCAACATGCGCTATGCTGTATAGGGTATGGCGATGAGCCAGCCCTCGATCTCCTTGCCTGTAGCTGCCGACTTCACGCCGGTTATGTGAGAGATCCGGATCGGTGGCCAGAACCGAGATGCAAAATGGATGGCGGGTTCGGGCAGCACCTTCCCCAATAACGGATACTTCCGTGCAACATCTCGCTTAGGATCAATGGGATGAATGACGAATGCAAATGAATCCATGGCAGTGTCAGTCACGGGGATAAAGCCGTGGGTGCAAACGCTCCCCTCCTTCTAGCTTCAGGTGGTCACTATCCTCCCACATGACGTTCTTGCGGACGACGCTCCGCTCAGGAGACGGGAGGAGAATCACATCCGAATCAACCATGCGCGCGGGGAAGATCACGAAACCGGACCCAATTCTGACATTGTGTCCTACTGCGCCCCCCAACGCAGTCATGCCTGTCGCCTCAAGCTTTCCGCCGAAGTGTGAGCGAATCGGGCGATCAACCAGGTTAAAATCGGTGAACGTGTTCCCCGCGCCGATAAACGAACCGCGACCGACCACGCACATCTGCAAACAGGAGTTCTGCGCAATCATACAGTCCTCCATCACGACGCTGCGGTACAACGATGCGCGGAAGGGCAGGAATGAACCATCCCCTACCACGCTCAGCATCAGCTGGCAGCCCTGATCAATCGTGACATTGTCGCCGATGTAGCAATTGCTCAGAACCACACCGGGGCCGATAGAGACGTTGTTCCCAATAAAACTGGGGCCCTGTATCGTCACCGTTGGGTCGATACTGCAGTTTCTGCCGACTCTCACCATCGCCGAGGAGGTGAGCACCTGCTTGCGCTCCAACATCCCCTGCCATAGCAGCTTCAAGTTCAGCCAAAGGTCGCGCTCCAAGGCTTTCTCAAAACGGGCACCGATGGCGAAGATGCCAAAGTCGATATTGGCGTGAAGTACATGGAGCCAGTGCTCTATAGATAGAAACGGCTTGGTAGGAAGATTGTAAACCAGGTCGCCACGCTGATCGGACATATGCGTCGGCACGTGGTAAAACCCCACCTCGCGCGGCTCGGTATGCATCACCATAGGGCGCACCACCGGCTCGGTACCATAAGGGTAATACCACAGATCCGCCACGTAGTAGCGACCCTGCCGGCGGATGCCGCGCTGCAGAAATAGCGCCTGTCCGGAGATGGCCGGGTCGTCAAGCTCAAATGCCACCCGACAGGCCTTGCCGGCAGCCTTGGCCCGCTTGACGAACTCGTCAATGAAGACCTCGTCAAAATAGAGATTATCGCGATAGACCAACGTCTCTTCGCGGTCCTGATCGATCTCGAGAAGTGTCTCGACCTCTTGTTCTTTGGTTGTGTAGGGGGAGAGAATATCACGTTGATGCAGCCATAGCGGCTTCGTGAGAACACTTAGCTCACGGGCCGGCTCGTTGAATGGCGGTATCTTGCGCCGATCTCGTAGAATAACCTTGCGCACGTTATAGCTTCCTAGGCGGGCTGCTCCTGTGGCTCTTTTCCAATGCAGATCGTGCACACAGGATCCCCGCAAGCAATACAGCTCGTCTCCTCAACCGAGAAGCGGTTGCCGCGGCTTACCCAGAAGAGCGTTTCCTCCAGCAGGCCGACCGGGAAAGCGCAGATAGGTACATCCGCTCTCCGCCCCTCACAGAAACCACATCTCTCCAGCACAACAAAGTAGCTGTCACGGTTCTCTCCAAGCACAAGCCTCTGTCCGGAGTAGCGGTTGGAAATCTCTGCCACAACCTCAATGCCGATCTTAACACGCAGCTTGAGCGGCAAAATCCGAAAAACAACGTCCGTCAGGCCGACAATAGTGCCAAAGCCCTCAACCCAGTACTTGAAACTGGCCTGTCCGGCCTGTCGCACGAGCCGCCGACCGCCGCTTTCGCCGTAGATGCTCTCAATTGCCTCAAACAGCCTGCCGACTTCGACATACGTAAGGCCGGGTTCGAAATCCGCAGGCGGCAGGCCCTCGATCAGCTCAGGCAACCGTGCGGTGGTGAGAACCGCCTGGCTGCCGCTTTCGCCGATGACATCCTGAACCGCGCGCAATAGAATACGCGACATCCTGTTGGGAAACGCGTTCCCCTGATGGGCGTGGTAGTCACTCACCGTCGGCCAGGAAGTCGAGAAGCGCTTGATGAAAGTGCTCTGTTTCATCCAGCATTGGGAAATGGCCGGACTTCTCAAAGTAGTGCACAGTGTGCTTGTCCACCCCCTTGCGCAGGACTTCACCCTGTTTGGGACTGACAATGTTGTCGCTGCGACCATAGATACCCATCACAGGCACCTCGCACTCCTTCAAACGCGGGCTCAGATCCGTATGGTGCAGATCGTTGATGCTCCGCGAGAACGACTCCATCGTCGTCCGCGAGAGATCCTGTTTCAACATTCCCCACAGCTTGCGCCAGTCTCTCGCGTAGGTCAGGGACAAGAGCTTGATTGAGAGATTCAGCAGCCCCGGAATCCTGTACAGCAACCCGGCGAACCATTGCCGGCCCGACAACTTGAGCAACAATGCCAGACCGGAGCCCTGGATGGGAGAACCAACCACAGCCACTTTGGTCACACGCTCCGGATGCGTGAGCATGAGCGAGAGCGAAACAGTACCGCCCATAGAATGTCCCATAACGTGGGCCTGCCGCAGTCCCATACGTTCCATGAACTGCACGACCATCTCCACGTACTCACTCACCGTATAGGTGCCCTGCTTCGCGGACTCGCCGAAGCCCCAGAAGTCGAGTGCGTACGTCTTATAGTCATATTCAGCCAGGAACTCCATTGTCGACAACCAGTAGTTCCACGAACCAAGCCAGCAGTGCAATAACACCACTGGCTTGCCACGACCAAAGGTCTCATAGTGGACGATGCCCCTGTTCGTGACGATGGAACTCATAGTTGATGACCTGAAACCCCGCTATGTCCACGGCCGGCTGGACATAGTGGCCCGTGATCCAAAGACCTTACCCAGCATCCATTAGCTCTAGGATCGAGTACAGCAACTCCAATAAAACATGCTTGACCGATTCCCTATCACTGGCCACGCACGGCACAACTTTGACTCCGGATTCCACACGTAGGACGATGCGCAAGTCCTCAGCCGGCCAGGCGTCATCCAGGTCTTGCTTATTGGCCGCCACAACATACGGCACCGGTGAATAGCTACGGAATGTATCCAAAATCCGTCGCGCCTCCCGGAAAGTCTCAGGGCGCGTGCTGTCCACCATCACCACAAATCCCAGCATTCCCTCCGAGAGTACCTCCCACATAAAATCAAAACGTTTCTGCCCGGGCGTACCGAACAGATAGAGGATCAAATCCTCATCAACCGTGATGCGCCCAAAGTCCATCGCTACGGTAGTCTGATTCTTGATGCGTTCGGACTCACGCGTGATCTTGCGTTCAGTCGAGACGACGTCAATCTCACTAATAGACTGAATCAGCTCGGTCTTCCCGGAGGAAAAGGGACCCGTAACGACCATCTTCAACGTCTGCATCAACTATAACTCCCGGATGCGACGAATAAGTCTCTGGATGATACCGCGTTTGACGGCTGGACGACGGATCTGGGGTTCTGCCTGCGGATCCGGCTTGGCGGCCTTTCCGCTCGCCGTTGCCTGCGCAGCCGCTGGTGCAGAGAGAGACCGTGGGCGATGCACTATCTCGACCAGGCCGGCCTGCAGCAAGCTGTAGACGATCCTCCGAATCTGCACCTCATCCATGTTATTGTAACTGGCGATCTGTCGGATCGTATTGCGGGGATTGACAAAGGAAATCACGCGCCACTCTTCAACACTCAAGTTGATGTCGCGCAAGGGCGTGGTGGGCCGTTCCGCGAACTTGAGCGAGATACCCAGATCGGGAAGTTCATCGCTCAGCAGCTCCCACTCCTTCAACCTGCGGCTGCCCTCCATAATGACGTTCTCCAGGGCAATCGAGGTCGTGATGCGCCCCTGAACCGGCAGTTCCGAGGGCTCAAACCTGAACGCGCCTTGGTTCCACGAGAACACCTGATACACAAGGCCGAGGATGTGCTCGCGAACGTGCTGCAGAAGGACCTGCTGCTTGAAGTGACCACTCGTAATCAGAACTTTGGCAATGTCTTGATCGGGTTTTCCGGGCATATTCATCTTGATCATACGGACGTGATCTTCCGTAAAAATGCCGGCACGCTGGAGAATCACCGGTAGATAGTCGTCAGCGCCGGCCATCGACGCGTAGACCAGTTTGCCCTCACGGAAACAAAGATAAGCCTTTTGTTCCGACCCGTCCAAGTAGAGAGTGCCTGTCTTGCGAGCCAGGTTGATAAGGTTCAGCAACTGGGTGATCCCAAAATCTTCGAGCTTACCTTTAAGCGCCATATGCGACCGTCCTTATTCTGACCTGATGAAACAGGAAGAAGAGCGGAACCCAATCACGAAACGAACCTCTGCCTGAAATGATTCATCTATTCCCATCAATAATCACATTATAATGGTCTTCTAACATTCAGCAAACCCATAAATCTCAGGGTTCCGCCGGGCACTTCACCGATCGAGCTTGTTCCAATATCGCACGAGCACCGCTTTCAGCAGAAGCGCCGTGCGTGCCCAGCATCTGTGCCAGCTCAGCAACCCTATCATCAGCCGGTAGCTGCCTCACGTGCGTCACGGTTCGGCTATCGACCACGTCCTTGACCACTTTGAAATGGGCATCAGCAAAGCCTGCTAACTGCGGCAGGTGGGTGACGCAGAGGACCTGGTGATCGATGTGGTCGCCGACAGCGTCGGCTCCATCAGTCGCCGTCAGATGCCACAGCTTGGCGCCCACCACCGCGCCGATCCGACCGCCGATCCCCTGATCGATCTCATCGAAAATCAGCGTCGGCATGCGGTCTGCGCGAGAGAGTACCGCCTTGAGCGCCAACATCAACCGGGAGGTCTCGCCCCCCGATGCCGTGCGGATCAGTGACTTCAGGCCCTCACCCACGTTGAGAGCCACAAGGAATTCAATCCTATCTATACCCGTAGGGTCAAACGCCGCAGATTGGACCGGCGCAGCCTTCACCACCTCGGCGCCGGCGCTGGTCACGACAACACCGCTGGGCAGTGCGCCATCGATCAACAACCCCTCGTTCGCTTCCTCACGCTTGAAGGCGACGCCGAATCGCGCCCCCACCATCCGCAGATCGTTGAGTTCCGCCTCAACAGCAGCGCTCAACCGTACAGCAGCTTCCAGGCGGCACGATGACAGCTCAATCGCGAGTTCCCGGCATGCCGACAAGAGCCTGGACTCCTCTTGCTGCAGCTCGGTGATCCGCTCATCACTATGCTCCAGCGTGCCGAGCTCAGCGGTAGCGCGTTCGGCGTGGGCCAGAATGTCGGACACTTCACCACCATACTTGCGTGCCAGGTGGCGAATCAGAATCAAACGCTCCTCTACCCACGCTTGGCGTGTGGGATTGAACTCAATCTCGGCAGAATAGTCGCGCAGCACCTGTACCAGATCCTCGATCTGGTAACCTACCTCTTCCAATATCCGCGACTGCGGCTCCAAGCTTCCATCAATCCGCACGAGAGATGCCACTTCCCGCTGGCTCTTCCCCAGCAAGTCCAACACCGCGGGGGTGTCGTCCGGTCCCTCTTCCAGGAGAGCGACAACACCGGAGGCCAGCGTCACCAACTGCTCGGCATTCGAAAGACGCACCAGCTCAGCCTCAAGCTCTTCCTTCTCACCGAGCCTAAGCTCGGCCTGGTCGATCTCGTCAACCTGGAAACGGAGCAGATCGATCCGCTGCATCCTGTCCCGCTCGTTGCTCAGCAGATCAGCCAACTCACGCTGGACTTGCCGGATCTTGCGCACCAGATGGGCGACCCGCTGTCGGAGCGATCCCAGATTGGCAAAGCGGTCCAGTAGATTGACGTGTTCACGAACCCGCAGGAGGCTAAGGTGATCTCCCTGGCCATGCACATCGATGAGGAGTTCTGCGATCTCGCGGAGCAGCGAAACGGAGACAGCGCGACCATTGACCCGGGCTACCGTGCGCCCGGAAGCACGCAGTTCACGAGCCAACCACAGTGTATCTGCCGCGTCCCCTTCCAACCTTTCACGCTCGAGGATCGGCGCCACAGCCGCCTGGAGTTCGGGGGAGAGGAGAAACATGCCCTCGACAGACCCGCGATCAGCCCCTCGGCGTATCGCGCCGATGTCGGCACGCTGACCCAAGATAAGCGTGACAGCATCGATCAGAATCGATTTGCCTGCGCCCGTCTCACCTGTAAGGATGTTGAATCCCGGCTCCAGGGCAAGATGGAGTTCATCGATAATGGCGAAGTCTTCGATGTGCAGTTCCCTCAGCACCGGTAACGCACGCCCCTTACTCGTGTCAGTTGGTCGCTCACTTGAAAGAAGATAGTCTGCTGCAGAATAGCCCAAACCGGAAAGAAAGCAAGCCGCCCTCACACCAAGAACAGCGACTCTGGTATGAAATCAGTGAGAAAATGCGACCTGATAGCTTTTGAGAGAGTGCCTATGCTATGATGTACTCGTTGAGAAGGAGGTAAGAGGCCCACTATGCCAACAAACGTCAATTCACGCCTGGCCGGATTCTACAAGCTCCCCCTCGAGACGCGTTTGGACCTCATTCAGCAACAGATACCACTGTCGGATGAAGAGGCACGCGGTCTGGGTGAAGGCACGAGCCTGAGCTTGGAACAGGCCGGCCACATGACTGAGAACACAGTTGGCCTGTATGCACTGCCGCTGGGCATCGCGACGAATTTCAGGATCAATGGCAAGGATGTCCTGATACCCATGGTCATCGAGGAGCCATCCGTGATTGCGGGCGCCTCCCTGGCAGCCAAGCTGGTGCGGGCCGGCGGCGGGTTCGAGGCGGAGACCGATGATCCGGTTATGATCGGCCAGATCCAGCTGGTGGGCTTGAGCGATGTCGCGGCGGCCCACAACCAGGTGCTGGCGCACAAAGACAAGCTTATGCAGCTCGCCAACGCCGTCGACCCCGTCCTCGTTCGCCTGGGCGGCGGGGCCCGCGACATCCGAGCACGCGCGCTGGAGACGCACAAGGGGCCGATGCTCATCGTGCACCTGCACTTCGACGTCCGTGATGCTATGGGCGCCAACGCCGTGAATACAGCGTGCGAGCGGCTGGCACCGGTCCTCGCGTCCATCACGGGCGGACAGGCATACCTTAGAATACTCACCAACCTGGCAGATCAACGTCTGGCGCGCGCACGCGCCGTCATACCGGAAGAAGCCCTCGCCTTTGGCGACTTCTCCGGAGAGCAGGTCGCCGAGGGGATTGAGCTCGCCGGGGCCTTCGCGGCCGCCGATCCCTACCGTGCGACAACCCATAACAAGGGGATTATGAACGGCATTGATGCCGTGACCTTAGCGACGGGCAACGACTGGCGCGCCATCGAGGCCGGTGCCCACGCCTACGCCGCGCGCGAGGGACGGTACACGACCCTCAGCACCTGGCGCAGGGACGGTCAGGGCAATCTGGTCGGCACGTTGGAACTACCGATGGCGCTGGGCACGATCGGGGGCGCCACTCGGGTCCATCCGACCGCCCGGGTCGCGCTCAAACTGCTCAATGTGAGCAGCGCCAGGGAGTTGGCCGAAGTTGTCGTCAGCGTCGGTTTGGCCCAGAATCTGGCGGCCATTCGGGCCCTGGCCACCGAGGGCATCCAGAAGGGACATATGAGCCTCCACGCGCGCCAGGTAGCCATGGCTGCGGGAGCCGAAGGCCAGGACATTGAGCGCATTGCTCAGACGATGGTTGACAAAGGCACTATCCGTATCGACTATGCAGAATCGCTGCTGTCAGAGTAGAAACGCTCTTTCGTGTATGATGGCCAAATCAACCAGAAGCCGGCTTCCAGCCACGAACCTTCACGAGTGCTCGCTGATCTTCCCGGATTTCGCGAAGATCGACGACAATTCGCGGTTAGAACTCTGCCGGCTGTGCCGGATCCCAAGGAAACGAAATTGGAGAACTCCGTGAGTGATAGCCCTATCATGAAACCCGAACGCCCGGTGGGCATCGTGGGGTACGGCACCTACATCCCTATGTATCGCTTGCCCAGCGCGGAGATCGCCAGGGTCTGGTTCGGCGGTGGACGTGGACCGGTTAAGGAGAAGGCTGTCGCGGGCCTTGATGAAGACACCGTGACCATCGCGATTGAAGCCGCACGGAATGCCGTCAACCGTGCCGAGATTGAGGCCTGCGAACTACGCGCCATCTGGGTGGGCAGTGAGTCGCCCCCCTATGCGGTGAAGCCTTCGTCCACGCTCGTCGCAGAAGCCCTGGGAGCGACGCCCTATCTGCTGGCGGCTGACTTCGAGTTCGCCTGCAAGGCCGGCTCCGAGGCGCTCCAGTCAGCAATGGGGATCGTGGGCTCCGGCATGGGCGAGTACGCGATGGCCATCGGCGCGGACACGGCGCAGGGACGTCCGGGGGACGTGCTGGAGTACACCGCTGCCAGCGGCGGCACGGCCTTCATTGTCGGGCCGGCAGATCGGGCCGTGGCCACCTCTCTGGGCT
>Ga0209121_10002488_pt1 | contig 18728 bp, 18 predicted proteins | sample Cruoilmetagenom3_FD_187292 | JGI IMG/M metagenome (GOLD analysis project Ga0209121, IMG submission 187292) | Oil polluted marine microbial communities from Coal Oil Point, Santa Barbara, California, USA - Sample 3 (SPAdes) (version 2) | ecosystem: Environmental > Aquatic > Marine > Oil seeps ... | reverse complement strand
ATAAAGGATAAATATGATCCGAATTTCTCGAATATTAGAATCTTTACATCTGAAATCAGAACGGTTCCCAATTTTATAGAATCCGATATATTGAATATCCTTGCAATGTTACCCGGTGCTACAAGAAAAAATGATATTTCGAGCGCTCTTTATGTCCGTGGAGGAAAACCCGATCAAAATTTAATATTACTCGATGGGGCTGTATTATTCAGTCCGTATCATCTCGGAGGTATATTTAGCACATTCAATACCGATGCAATAAAGAGTGTAAATTTTATGCCTGGAGGTTATCCTGCGGAATATGGCGGAAGATTATCATCGGTTCTTGATATTGCCACAAAAGAGGGAAGAAAGGATAAATATACAGGCATATTTGAAATAGGTCTCTTGAGTTCCAAGTTTTTTGTCGAAGGACCGATATGGAAAAATGGATCACTATTCCTATCTTATAGAAGAACATATTTTGATATAATTGTTGATGCTTTCACGAAAACATATAATAAATTTGTCGATACGACAAAAAAAACAGATTTTATATTCCCTTACTATTTTCATGATTTTAACGGGAAGGGAACTTACTATATCGATAATAAAACGAAAATTGCAGTAAGCGGATTATATGGTGAAGATGTAATACATTTTGATATTCCGGAATATGAAGATACTACGGAAGGTTTTACGGGAAAAGTCAGATTATTGTGGAGTAATAGAATGGTAAGTGGGGAACTTTCAAGAATAATTAATCCGCTGAATATCGTTAAGTTTCAAACTACATATTCATCATATTTGAATATATTCGATTTGGGTGGTTTATACAACATTGATAATGAGATACATAATTTTTCTACAAATATCAAATATGTTTGCAATAGTTATAGTAATAATAGTATTACACTAAAAGGAGAATTTTCACGAACAAAGTTTATTTATAAAAATAGAATTAGTCCGATAGAGGGAATAGATTCTACCGAAAATTATTCCCAAAGAGTATTTTCTTCTAATATATCTGTCGGGGATGTTATTAGGATAGGAGAAATGTTCGTATTTAATCCGGGACTTAGACTTAACTATTTTTCAGAAAGTAATAGATTCTTCTTATCGCCAAGATTAAATATAAAATATCTTTTACAGCAAGATCTTTCGATTAATATAGCTTATGGGTACTATTCTCAAAATATAGCAACATTTAAAAAAAGTGAGAATATTTTTTCTCAGTTCTTTGGTGATCTTTGGTTTCCCGTTATGGCAAAATACAAAGAACCGAAGTCAATGATATTAGTAACGGGTCTTGAATATTGGTTTAATAAAGAATACCCTCTTAATTTACAGTTGTATACAAAGAGATTTTACAATATTCTATCATTTGCTAATAATTCATATAGTCTTGATTCACTTATTTCTGAGGATGGACTTTCAACAGGAGCTGAGATTTTGATAAGAAAAGACCAGGGTAGAATTACGGGATGGTTAGGATATACATTTAGTATAACAGAGATACAGGGAGCTGATGGATGGTATTACCCAGAGAATGATCAGAGACACAATATCCAATTGGTAGGGAATTATAATTTTTCAAAAACTTTCAGGATGGGTTTTTCACTTTCATATGCTACGGGGATGCCTTATACGGGACCAGCGGGGATGTATCCCGATTATATTTATATGTACGATCCGATAAATGACAATTATAATGGTTTTGACCAGGGGATGGAGCAATCCGATTGTGGTGTAGTTGTAGTCAATGGAAAATATAATACGCTTAGATTTCAATCATATAAAAAGATAGATCTGAGCTTATCCAAAGATTTCCATATATTTAAAATGAAAAGTAGAATATCGTTAAGTATTATAAATGTATTGAACTTCAATAATCCTATACTATATTACTATGATACATTTACGAATCCTCCTACTAAACATTCATTTTATTTGCCTATTTTCCCATCCATAAGTTTTAGAGGTGAATTTTGAGAAAGAAGATAATTTTGTTAATTATAGTATTAATGTTTTCGGGCTGCGTGAAGATCGATGAAACAAATATTTTAAGAAAATTAGTATTGTATTCGATTTTGAATAATAAAAATCCTTATCATACTATTATTTTGGATTCTATATACTCATTGGAAGATTCGATTGTAATCGATAGTTGCGGAATAAGAGGTGCTAATATCGTATTAAGAGACAATGAAGGTAACGAATACCCATTTGATAGTGTTGACCAAAACAAGCATTATGTTAATAGTACACCATTTTATCCCGAACCGTCCAAAGAATATTCGATATATTTGAAATATAAAGACTTTTATGAAATAAATACAATTACGAAATGTCCCGAACCTGTAATATTTAACAAGACAGAGTATTATGCAGATACGATAAATAGTGATACGATCTACTGGAATTATAATTCTGACTATCTCTATCAAGTTATCGTATACTGGGATACTTTATACGGTTATACCGATTTCAATGAATATTCTACCGATACAGCTTATTTAACATCATCCTTGCGGGAGTATTTATCAAGTTCACCCGATACATCGGATACTTCCGTATATAAGACAGTAAAATTCTATATTTATAGTTATGATTCGAATTACAAGGATTGGTATATAAATTTATACGAATATGGAATGTTTAATCCAATGGAGGATACACTTTCTTATTTCGGATATTTCGCTTCGATTGCCGTTGAAAGTGTAAATGTATTTATTCAAAGATAATATGGTTTGAGATAGAAAATAGAATTTAATAATTATTTATTTTATTTCCATTCACATACAAATTCTGTTAATTTATCACCTTTAGCAAGAGATTTCGTTATATCGATTTTTACATTTCTACAACCACTAATTTCAAGTGCTCTTTCAATCCAACCACAAATTCTAAGATCAATTAATTCATGAGGTTTGGGAAATTTTGATATATGCATAATTGCTTTATTGTCAGAGATTTCAATAAGTTCGATTTCGCTTTGACTGTAATATGTCGAAAATATCATACTAGCTCTCTTTAATAGGAATTTAGGGGATCCTATACGAACGAATATTTTATAAACACCTCTCAAACCCATATCTGCACTATACATACCTAATTCTTTTGCTCCAATAGTATTACCATTATAAAAAAGCTCACACACTTTCTGTGTCGGTTCGATAAATGCATCCTTTATCGGATACCACATACTTATTAATATGTTATCGGTCATAATTTTTCTTGAATTTTCGGACAGTGAATTTAACCATTCTATGTATCGATTACTAAATTTCTCTCTAACAAATGTTTTGGTAGGTTCTACTGCTGTACCTTTTATTTCCAAAAATACCTCCTCTATTTAATATATAAAGCATATTCTATTAAATAGAATATAGCAAAACAGACATTAGGTCAAATAGTAGATTATATAGATGTGTAAACAAGGATAGACATATTTTAGTTGCCAGTAGCAAGTTACAAGAGCCAATAGCATTGCTATTTAGGGAAAGCCAACGCCAAAGAGAGTGTAAATCGTTAATTGTAAATTGAAAATCCAATTTTGTCATGCTGGACTTGATTCAGCATCTCATACCAGATCCTGAAATAAATTCAGGATGACACATTCGCAATTCGTGTTTATTTTTCTATATCCCCTCTCGGCTGAAGTCTGATGTCTGGCGTCTGATGTCTATTCCCTATTATTCGTGTAATCCTCTGTTATCTCTCCCTACCATGGTATTTCTATAATATCAATAATATTTCTCGTATTATTTTTGAAGCTGTAGACGCTGAAATACCCGAATGGTCATATGGGGGAGAGAACTCAACTATATCCAGTCCGACAATATTCTTATTTTCAAGCAGGTAAATATAATCCATAAGTTCATTATAACTAAATCCACCGGCCTCGGGGGTTCCTGTTCCCGGAAAAATTGAAGGATCAAGTATATCCAGATCAATTGTTATATAAACGGGAGATAATATATTTCTTAAATAATTTTCGAAATCATTTTTGCTTTTAATCAATACTGTATCATTCATTATTTCCCATTCCTTTTCTGTCCCTGATCGAACACCTATCTGGATAATATTATTAAGACCACAGAGATCCGAACATCTTCTCATAACAGTCGCATGTGAGAGTTTTTCTCCAATATAATCGTCCCTTAAGTCTGCATGAGCATCAAATTGAATTATTTTAACATCAGGATATCTTTCATATATCGTTTTAAAAATGCCAAAAGTGATAAGATGTTCCCCTCCAATAGCCACTGGGATAGATTTATCATCAAGAATATGTCTGGTAAAATCGGTTATTATGTTGACGGATTTATTCGTATTCCCAAAAGGGAGATCAAGATTACCCATATCGAAAAAATCAACATCATATAGATTTCTCTTTAAAATTGGACTGTATGATTCAAGATTATATGAGAATTTTCTTATTTCATCGGGAGCGAATCTGGAACCTGCCCGGAAACTTGATGTCGAATCGAATGGAATACCCAAAAGTTTTATCTTTGTATTACTATTCTCTCTGGAGTCCATAAATTTCATTATTCCAGAAGCTCCTTTACAAATTCAGGATGAGCAAAACTTGCGATATGTATCTCTTTATTATAATATTTTGTATTAAAGTTCTTTTTTCTCACAGGTTTAGTAATATCCATCCCATCCTTTCTCGCATATCCAAGTGACCACATACCAGAAGGATATGTAGGGATAAATGCAAAATAGGGTTTTGAAAATGAAAAAATGGCTTTTAATTCCCTATTTATATCAATAAAACTTTTTCTACTATAGCCATAATATGGAGACTCGCCTTGAACGACAAGAATTCCTTCTTTAGTTAAAATATCATAGATTGATTTATAAAATTCCCTTTGAAACAATCCCACTGCCGGACCTATGGGATCGGTAGAATCAACAATTGCTATATCATATTTTATATTTGTGTTCTCTACGAATTTTATACCATCACATATATTGATTGTGACTTTTGGATTTTTTAATTCGGATGAAATATGAGGAAAGTATTCGATAGAAGCCCTGATTACCATTTCATCTATCTCAACGAGATCAATATGCTTAACCGATTTATGCTTCAATACTTCTCTCACCGCACCACCATCTCCTCCCCCGATTATAAGTATATTTTCAGGATTTTTATGGGAAAAAAGAGGAACATGAGCAATCATTTCATGATATATAAATTCATCCGTATCCGTTAGCATAATGCATCCATCGAGTATCATAATTTTACCAAATTCATATGTGTCAATAATTGACATTTCTTGAAAATCACTGTTTTCAGAAGCTATTTCTTTCTTTACTTTTATTGTAATGCCAGCATTTTTAGAGTATTTTTCAGTAAACCATAATTCCATATTATATCTTTAATCCCATAACACAACAGCTGCAAAGGCAGTACCTATATGTTTGATGTTGAACTCAATACTTTTAATGAGAATGTCTTTTATATTTTCATTCCTAACTTTCATTCCCTCTTCAGCCATTTTCCTAACTATATTTTCAACATTTTCCTTTTTTCCACGAGAGGAATATTCCATTATAAGTCCGGGATAATCATCTCTTTCCGGTATGGCAACAGCAATAGCAGCAGATATAATTTCACCGGGTTGATCACTGGTAATGGAGGCATAGGCTGCAGGAACCAAACAGCCATAAGGAAGCCGTAAAGGTTCAATCCTTTTACATTTAGGGGGAAGTATACTACTCATCTTTAAAATATTCGTATTCCCAATACCCGAATCGAGAAGAGCACAATCAAACGAATTAAGTTTGCTGAAACCTTCACTAGCTCCTGTTACCAGAAAGAATTTTGTCGGTGTTTGGATTATCATATTATCCCTTCACTAAGGAGTGTGTTTATCTCGTTCTTACGCATCTCTTTCCCTTTCAATACCGAATCCATTTGTCCCCTTTTCATTTCGACAGTTGAAGTATATTGTGCTTTGAATATCTTTTCCAAATATTCATATGCTGTCCATGGGTTAACATCGTCACCGCATGTGAAAAGATCAACGGCTGCATAACCATATTCGGGCCATGTGTGTATTGCAAGGTGAGATTCGGCGATTACTACTACTCCGCTTATACCGTAAGGACTAAACATATGAAAGGAGGTATCAACAATTGTTGCTCCTGATTTTGCAGTTGCATTTTTCATCTCAGTCTCAATTGCTTCGATGCTATTTAAGATGTACGGGTCACACCCGTATAATTCAACCAGAATATGATGCCCTAATGATTTCACATATACCTCCTTAATAAGAAATAGGGGAGAATATTAAAAGTATTTTTGCATTCTTCTTACCACAACATGATATTGAGTGCTTAACATTACTGTCGAAATAGAAGCATTCACCCTTTTTTGCTTTATAATGTTTATCATCAAGTTTTAAATCTATACAGCCATCAAGAACATATCCGAACTCTTCGCCCTCATGAGGATTTTCGGATAATCCGCTATTTTCAGGTGTTAAAACTATCAACACAGGATCCATACTCCAATTTTGGGCTCCCGGAATAAGGTATTCATACCTTGATAAATTATTCTTGTTTGTTACTATTCTGTCTTTCTTCTTAAAGACAATGTTTTCTTCATCTGATTCTGAAAAGAAATCCGTTATATCTTCATCAAGTGCATTTAACAACAATATTAAACTTTCAATAGAAATAGATGTAAGTCCTCTTTCGATTTGTGATATGAATCCCTTAGTTAAACCAGCTCTATCTGCCAATTCTTCCTGAGTCAATCCCTGCGCATTACGAAGTGCTTGTAGTTTGCTTCCGATCTTACTTATGATTTCTATAGATGTCATAGTAACTCCATATAAAATAAAATGTTTAATATATTAAACACGCATTATATATAAAATAATAAATTTGTCAAGAAGAAAATTACATTGTGAGGTAAATAGGTATAGACATATTAATTAGTTTAATGATAGATAAAAGGATTAGACCTTTTCCTCTCTGTTTTAATTGTTCCCCCCTCCCTTCAATTCCCTCCCGCGATGGGGCGGGAAAGTTAAAGGATATTTCCCTTTTGTGAAATTCTCCTTAATTCGTGAAATAGAGTTGTAATTTATTCCCCTCCATTTCCCCTTCTTGTAATTCGTCTTAATTAGTGAAATTAAAGCAAAAAAATTCCCCTTCTCTTAGTGAAATTCGTTACAAATTAGTGCATTAGTGGTGATTCTCTCCCTCAATCTCCCCCCTCCCTTCAATTCCCTCCCGCGATGGGGCGGGAAAGTTAAAGGATATTTCTCTTTTGTGAAATTCTCCTTAATTCGTGAAATTGTAGGGGCAGACCCCTGTGTCTGCCCTATATCCCTTTCTTGTCATGCTGAACTCGTTTCAGCATCTCATACCAGATCCTGAAATAAATTCAGGATGACACATTTGTAATTAGTTAATTCGTCTTTATTTCTTTTTCCCCTCTCACCTGATGTCTGTCGTCTGATGTCAGGTGTCTATTCCCATTTATTCGTGTAATTCGTGATTATTCCCCCTAATTTCCTCGCCCTTGATGGGAGAGGATTAAGGTGAGGGTGATTATTTAGATAAGCAATATATTAAATAGTTTTCAAATTAAGAGTAACGAATAAATCTATTCTGTTTTGCAGGGACAAGAGATGAGCAGCTATATTTGAATATATTTGTAGCAAAAGTGGTAAATATGTCTATACCAAGTGCCAAAATTACATTGTGAAGTGACATTTCGTTCAGTAAAAACATATGACATTTGACTTTGAAATAACAGAAGAAAAAATTATTTAACTATTCCAGGTATTTAACATATTGACTGTGAATGTACTATTTATTATAATATATTAGGAGGTTAAAATGTTATATAAGAGAATCGAAATAAAATTATTTATTATATGTTTGCTCTTAATACTATTGATATTATCAGGTTGTACAAATAAAAAGGATAATCCTTTGGAGGAACCGGGAACGATTTTTTTCGAGGATGATTTTGAAGATGGAAATTATGATGATTGGTTCGATGCATATGGACCTCCTGAGGTTATCGATAATATACAGACTGCTCATTCGGGAAGTAAGGCACTAAGATGTACGGCAGTTTACAACAATGAAAACTCCTCTACTTCAAGTATAAAGTACTGGTTTCATCCGGGCTATGACAAGGTTCACTTCAGGTGGTATTGTAAATTCGATTCTACATTCGATCAGGGTTGGGGTATGCATTTCTGTTCTTTATATGCAGTTGAAGGGGATAATAAGTGGAATCAAATGGGTATGGCAGGCATAAAGCCTGATGGAGACGAAAGATTCGGTTCGGGATTTGAACCATGGAGTAGTTGGGAGACTTTAACCCCACCGGGGAGAATGCAATTTTATGCTTACTGGCATGAAATGCTTCCCGATAATAGTGGTCCATATTGGGGAAATGTATTTTACCCGGATTCTATTATTATTCCTGAACGAGGTCGTTGGTATTGTATGGAAATGATGATAAAAGCAAATGATGCAGGGGATGATAATGGAGAAATGGCTGCATGGATTGACGGAAAACTATATTTACACCTGACCGGTTTTAATTGGAGAACAACAAACGAATTAAAGATAAAGCGTATCAGTTTAGGGATATATATTCATAACAATCCAAAAGATAATATTTGCTGGTTCGATGATATTGTATTAAGTACAGGGTATATCGGTCCATAAATTAAGAAATATTTATATTCTAAATTCTAAAGATTTATTTTTCAGATTTCAATAAAACATATAGTGGTAAGTTTTTGCTTACCACTATACTTGATATCATCTTTAAAATTTTAAAACCAACAACTAACTATAACACTATTTAATATTTAAGAGAGGTGTTAGTCCTTTATCGAATGGCATTATTACCGTAGAATTATTTTTGCCTTTAGCAACTTCTTGCAAATTTTGAATGTAATACCATTGCAAATATTTTGGCGTGAGAGAGTGTGTTATAATTTTCTGATAATCGGCAATGCCGCGTGCTTCGATTCTCTTTCTTTCCGCTTCCTGTGTTGACTTCTGAAGTACATAAACCATTTGCTGTGCTGCCTGTTCGGCTGATAATTTTTCCTCAATGGCATTTCTAACCTTCAGGGGCAACTGCACATTTCTCAGGAGCACCCTTTCGCATATCACTCCTCTGCTTTTAAAAGATTCTATTAGCTCATCTTGTATACTTTTAGTTACCTCTGATCTTTTCTTTGAGTAAATCTCAACTACCGAGTATTTCACAGCAACATCCCTTATGGCAGTTCTTATGGCAGGTCTTACTATTTTGCTTACATAATCAGGACCGATATTTTGATAAACATTTGCAGCTTCACCGGGTATTAATTTGTACCATACAGTAACATCCAGATCGATTGAGAGCCCATCCTTTGTAAGTGCCCGTATAGCATCATCCCCTGTCTTTCGTCCTTCGGTTGACATAATGCTCATTGTATAGGATTGAGTTCTTACATCCATTTTAATTAAATTAACAATAGGGATTACAAGATGCATTCCATTTCTAAGAGCTAATTTATTTACATTACCAAGCAAAACTTTTACGCCAACATATCCGGGTGGAACGATTCTAATCGAGCTGATTAATAAAATCAGTATCACGATGCCTATAATAATCGGAGTAATAACTTTTCTGTTTACCTTGAAATAAATCTTATTTTGAGAAATAAGATTAAAGATAATAATGACAGCGATTATGAATATTATGAATAAAAATAAACCCATTTTTCCTCCTTTTTATAATTTAGTAATATTACATATCATTTGGATACTTGTCAATGTCATTTTAAATTATTTAGTAGATAGGTATGGACATACTTACCAGTTTAAGGAGAGAGGAAAAGATTAAGTCCTTTCCTCTCTCCTTAATTTATTCCCCCTCCCTTCAATTCCCTCCCACCTGTGGAGGGAAAGTTAATTATGGTATATATTTCCCAATATTATTTCCTCGCCCTCTATCACATCCTTTTTCTGTCATGCTGAACTCGTTTCAGCATCTCATACCAGATCCTGAAATAATACTGAATCAAGTTCAGCACAGGACCCAGGATGACACATTCGCAATTCACTTTTATTTTTCTCCCTTCTCTTTTCGGCTGGTGTCTGTCGTCTGATGTCAGATGTCTATTCCCATTTATTCGTGAATTAGTGGTGGATCTCTTTTACTTCCTCTCCCATTCCTAAAAATTATACTTGAAAAGTTCATAGATTGATTATATAATTAAAAAAAATATGGAGGTAAAATGAGAAGATTATTTTTGATTATGATTTTTATACTTATATCTCTATCCCTATTTTCAAGGGATGTCGTAGAAAACAGAGGGGATATTATTATGATTGTAGCCCCTGAAAATTACAGGGATGACGAGTTCCAAATTCCCTATGACTATCTTAAATCGAAAGGCTACAATGTTATTGTTGCATCAAGGACCACAGACAGTATAACGGGTATGTTAGGAGGAAAAATTAAACCCGATTCATTGATTAAAAACATTATTCCAGATTCATTTGATGCACTCATTATACCGGGCGGAAGTGGTGCGAGTGTGTTTTTTAATGATACATTGGTAAAAAATATTGTTTTAAGATTCAATAGAGACAACAAAATTATTTCTGCTATATGCCTTTCCCCTGTAACACTTGCTAAATTTGGTGTTTTAAAAGGTAAAAATGCAACAGTTTGGCCTTCTGTATTTACAAAAGGGGAATTGGAAAAATACGGAGCAAAATATAAAAACAATAATGTAGTCATAGACGGAAATATCATTACGGGGGATGGACCAAAAAGCTCTTTAGAATTTGCAAAGGCAGTTGACTCTTTGATTATTTTAAAAAAGGAGGTAGATAATGTTAAATAAAATTAAATGGTTGGGGCATGATACATTTCTAATAGACTATGAGGGTAAATATATATATATTGATCCTTTTAATATAACAGCTGAAATGCCTGAAGCGGATTATATCTTTGTAACTCATTCTCATTATGACCATTTCTCCAAAGATGATATAAAAAAGATAGAGAAAGAGAATACTGTAATAATTGCCCCTTATGATGTAATCAATCAAATTAGAAATCATAAAACAGTTGTTGCAAAGATAGGTGAAGAAATAGAATTGAAAGATTTTAAATTCAAAACGGTCCCTGCTTACAATATCGATAAATATTTTCACCCAAAGGCAAACAAGTGGGTGGGATACATTCTTAATATCGCTGGGGTTAAGGTTTATCATTCAGGTGATACGGATAGAATTCCGGAGATGCAGGATATGAATGTGGATATTGCCCTTTTGCCTGTTTCCGGAACATATGTTATGACAGCTGAAGAAGCCGCCGAAGCAGCTCTTGATATAAAGCCCGATGTTGCTATACCTATGCACTATGGTTCTATTATAGGCAGTAAAAGCGATGCGGAAAGATTTGCCGAACTCTTGAAAGATAAAATTCAAGTTAAAATATTTGATATTGGTTTATGATGTATGATAAGTAGAGAAGAGATTTTAAAATATCATGAATCCGGAAGAAAGGGCAAGATTGAAGTTATCGCAACCAAACCATTGAACAATTCCAGAGATCTTTCTATTGCCTATACTCCCGGTGTTGCTATTCCTTGTCTTGAAATAGAAAAAAATAGTGAAGATGCTTATAAATATACTGCCAAAGGCAACCTTGTTGCGGTTGTTAGTAACGGAAGTGCGGTTTTAGGACTTGGTAATATCGGAGCCCTTGCGGGAAAACCTGTCATGGAAGGGAAAGGGGTGTTATTTAAAAAACTGGCAGATATCGATGTTTTTGATATCGAAATCGAATCCTCGGATCCCGATGAAATTATTAAAGTAGTAAAACTCATAGAACCTACATTCGGAGGTATCAATCTTGAAGATATAAAGGCTCCGGATTGTTTTTATATTGAAAGTGAGCTTAAGAAGATAATGAATATACCTGTATTCCATGATGACCAGCATGGCACTGCGGTAATATCCGGAGCAGCTTTATTGAATGCCCTTGAAATTGTAGGAAAGAGGATAGAAGAGATAAAAATGGTCGTAAACGGAGCAGGTGCTGCTGGTATTGCATGTGCAAAATACTATAATAAGCTCGGTATAAGGAAAGAAAATATTTTTATGTGTGATTCAAAAGGATTAATTACGAAAAAGAGACAAGATATAAATGGATATAAGATTGAATTTGCTCAGGATACCAATTTATCCACATTAAAGGAGATAATTATAGGTGCGGATTTTTTCTTTGGAGTATCTATTAAGGATATACTCAGCGAAGAGATGATTAAAAGTATGAATAAAAATCCTATTGTTTTTGCAATGGCAAATCCTGATCCCGAAATATCATATGAAAAAGCATTATCTATAAGAGACGATGTAATAATGGCAACAGGAAGATCCGATTCCCCCAATCAAGTTAATAATCTGCTTGGTTTTCCTTACATTTTCAGAGGAGCACTTGATGTTAGAGCAACCGAAATAAATGAAGAAATGAAAATTGCCGCTACAAGAGCCCTCTCTCTTTTGACTCATAAAGATGTTCCCAAATCTATTAGAAATAAATATAATGAAAGGGAATTGAAATTCGGTAAAGACTATATTATACCAAAACCATTAGATCCCAGAGTACTTTATTATGTTGCTCCCGATGTAGCAAAATCTGCGGTTGAAACAGGTGTTGCGAGAAAAATTATTGATATAGATGATTACAGACTCGAACTTAAAAAGAAATCGGAAGCGGGTTTTTAACCCGCTCCTTTCTTATTCGCTTTTAATTTGCTAATCAAGACATAAATAAGGTATATAGATACACCCGAGGTTAAAGCCATATAAACCTTATCAATATGTATATATGATTTGAAAATCGTAGCTATCAAAGCCATTATTGTTCCACCAATAATTGTAAAGGTTGCAGCTCTTGCATTTCTAATGCTGGAGATGTATATACCGAACAATACGATTATTGCAGCAACACCCCTAATCGCGTAGCTTATATATGCCGTATCAAGAATAAATCCTTTCATAGTAAGAGCCAGGGGAATCACGGCAATACCTGTTATAAGTGTAAACATTTGGGACATCTTTAGAAGTTTTTTGTCTTCAACATTGGGATTTATAAAGCGTTGATAAATATCCTTGGATATTATAGTGCTAACTGCAAACATAACAGGAGCGATTGTTGAGAGAATTGCAGCAAGTACACCGGCTATTGCAAGTCCGCCAAGTATGGGGTGTATGAAATTACTGTTCATTAGGAGATTTGGAAGGGCTTGTTTTGCTGTGGGAGGGACGCCAAATTTTCCGGAAGCTGCAATCATCCCGATAGTAGACATTAGAAAACCTATGGGAATAATCAATAAAGCGGTAAAAATGGAACTCTTTTTTGCTGTTTGCCAATCCTTTGCTGCAAAGACAGGTTGGATAGACGCTTGAGAAGCAAATACTCCCATTATACCACCTATCAGCCATGAAAATACTTGTGGAAAGCCAATCCCAAATGGAGAGAAATAGCTTTTTGCGACAGCTGCTCCTTTTGTCGCTGTTAGTAATTGAAAGAGACCGCTATAACCACCGATCTTTACATAACCGATTATAAATACTACAATAATCATTGTGTATAACAGAATTGTATGCATTAGATTCGTAAGGCTAATCGACCATAGTCCACCGAGGGTTATATAAATTGTTATAACTACTCCTGCAATGATTATACCCCAGCAAATAGGAATATTCATCGTGGATGCTATTAATGATCCGGCTCCTTGAACCTGTACATATGCAAGAATGATATATGCAATTATAAATGCAAAGGCAGAATACAATCTTGTTGTTTTATTGTAGACAGATTCAATCATTTCAGCTACCGTATGTACTTTCTTTTTTCTGTATATCGAAGCAAGAGTGAATGCAAATATAAACATACCGGTACCTGTCGCAAAATTATACCATAAAGGAGAAAATCCGACGGCATAAGCTCTTTCGGTAGTCCCGATTGTACTCATAGCACCAAGCCATTCTCCAAGCATTGTTACAGTACATAGCAATACACCAAGGTTCCTGCCGGCAAGAATAAAATCGGTTGATGATTTGGATTTGGTCTTTGCATAGAGACCGACAAGTATTAATAGAACAAAATAAGCTGCAAGAATGTAGAATTGAATAGACAATTTATCCTCCTTATTGTTTGCAGAAACTGATACCGATATCAATTGCTTCTATGTTCATATCCTTTGCTTTTTCAGGAGTATTTTTAAGAACTGCTTTTCTCAAAGCTTCCATTGACACAACATTAGTGGTATATACAATTGATGATAAAGCAATTATATTAGCTATAATCACAAGATTGAATTTTGTTCTTGCTACTCTAATGTAGGGAAATGAAAATACTTCTCCATCATAGTTTTTGGGAACCTTTACAAAATCATCATCTATAAATAATCTACCGCTATCTTTTAATATATCGACATATTTATCAGCAGTCATTTGAGTGAAAGATAATAAAATATCCAGATGTCTAACGCGAGGGAAATATATTTTACTGTCGCTTATAATAATATCCGAGCTGGATTCTCCTCCTCTTGCCTCAACCCCATAGGATGATGTTTGAACAGCGTTTTTTTTATCAAATACCGTAGACGATTCCCCAAGTATAAATCCCGCTTTAATGAGTCCCTGTCCACCTTCACCTGCCAATCTTATTTCCGTGTTCATTTCTTCTCCTTAATTTTATTTACAATTTGCATATATGCTTCATTGTACTCTAAAACATCATTTGTTTCTTTAAGTATGCCTATAGGAATTTTTCCAGTTTCTTTGGCTTTCGAAACAGGTGAGGTTATCTCCTTTAGATACTTTACCAATTTTGGAGCTGATGATAATTTATTGTTTTTACCATATTGAGTAGGACACGGACTTAGAATTTCAATAAATGAAAAGCCTTTATGTTGTAATGCCATTTTTATATATTTTTTTAATTGTGCCGTATGAAAAACAGTTGTTCTTGCTACGAATGTTCCACCGGAAGCAATAACCAGTTTACAGAGATCCAATGGTCTTTCGGGAAAACCGTAAGGACTTGTTGCTGTAATACTGAGATAGGGGGTTGTGGGGGAGTATTGTCCGCCTGTCATGCCATAGTTCATATTATTAGATACTATAGCTGTAATACCTACATTTCTACGAGCAGCATGTATCAGATGATTGCCCCCTATTGCTGCCGAATCACCATCACCCATCATAGCAACCACTGTTAGTTCGGGGTTTGCTACCTTTACACCTGTGGCATAGGCAAGAGCCCTTCCGTGAACTGTATGCATTGTATTAGTATCGATATAATCATCGGCTTTTCCATAACATCCTATACCTGTTACCGTTACGATGTTGTTTTTAGGAATATTCAGTTCATCAAAAGTTTCGGTGAGCATTTTTATTGATATTCCATGACCACATCCTGCACAGAAGAAGAATGGCAAACGTTCTTTTATTATATAGTCGTTTATTCTCATAATACCTTCTCGATTATCTCTTCTGGTGTAATCATTGTGCCATCTACATGGTTAATTTTAACAATTTCAATATTATCATTCACCAATTTTTTAATTTCCTCGGATATTTGGCCCCATGAAATTTCAGGAACAACTATTCTTTCAATACCTCTAAGAATTTCTTTAAGTTCTTTATCAGGGAAAGGCCATAATATGATTGGACGGAATAATGATACTTTCTTACCAGCCTTTCTTGCTTCTATTATAGCTTGTTTTGATGAACGGAATGAACAGCCGAAGCTTACTACCAGTGTTTTTGCTTCTACATCGATATCTGTTTCATACATAACGATATCATCTCTATTGCCCATTATTTTATTATATAATCTTCCGTGAAGGAAATTTATATCACTTTGATTTTTTGTTGCCCATCCGCGTTTATCATGTGTTGTAGTAGAAACCCTTGTAAGATGTTTTCCTCCGAAATCAACCATAGGAGGGACACCTTTCGGGTCAGATGTATTATAAGTTAAAAATTTATCATTGCTATTGTGACGCTTCCTATTTATAATTGTTGGCAGTGATATGGTGGTGAAATCAATATTCTCTTTCATATGACTGATAACTTCATCGCTTAATACAAAAACGGGAACTCTATACCGTTCTGCAAAATTAAATGCATGCATGGTATAGATATAACATTCCTCGACTGTTGACGGTGATATAGCTATTATAGGATAACCGCCATGACTGCCCCATCTTGCCTGCATAACATCACCCTGTCCTACTTTTGTAGCTTGTCCTGTCGAAGGACCTCCCCTTTGTGCATTAATAATAACAACAGGGGCTTCTGTCATAATTGCAACTCCTATACCCTCGGTCATTAGTGAAATTCCCGGTCCGCTTGTAGCTGTCATTGTTTTTTTTCCTGCAAATGATGCTCCGATACATGCAGCCAAACTTGCAATTTCATCTTCCATCTGAATAAATTTACCATATATCTTTGGCAGTTCGAAAGACATTATTGTTGCCACTTCAGAGGATGGTGTAATAGGATACCCAGCAAAGAAATCACAGCCTGCTTTTAAAGCCCCGAGAGCAATTGCTTCATTGCCTTGTAGGAATTTTATATTTTCCATATTACCTCACTTATAAGTCTAATAAATATAGCATATTTAACACAATAATATATATAAAGTCAAGCAGGATTATTTGGAGACAGTAGCATAGAAATCTAACCAGTTTCATTAAACCTATAATTGTCGTTGCAAGGAGTGAAACGACCTGTCTGCGTGCGAACACGCACATGTAGGCAAAGCAATCCAATTTTACTCTTGCATTTTTCTTCGTATATGTCATGCTATACGAAGTGCAAACTACTCATTGCTCAGATTCCTCCATCTTTATCAGTTCTTTGCAATCATGACATCGCTTGGGACGGCTAAGTCCATGTTTTTGATACCATTTTTGTTCGCTGCTTGTGAACAAAAATGTTTTGCCGCAAATTATACATTTTATCTCAATATCTTCTTGCATAGGATATTTTCGAGATTCGCCAATACCTAACTCACATTTGCGTGCAAGAAAACGACTCACATTGAAAGATGTCCAGAGCATATCAATAGGTGACTTAAAAAACATTTTTTCATCATATTCAAAATCAGGATATACCCTTAAGTGATGTGGTTGACCGCACCCTGGAACAGAGCAGTCAATAGATCGCACAGGACATTCCCTACGGTGGCAGACTCTACCTAATAGCATCAGAACTTCATTAAAGAGAAAAACTTCCCATGCATGGTAGTGTTTGCTCATTTGTCGTGCATACTTCGCTATAAATTCAATCTCATCAAGATTATGAACGATGATTGCCAAATCAAGATCATTGGGATGAGGATCATTACCAGCGACTGAACCTACAATGGCAATTTCGAGAACACTTGATAGTTTTTGTGATTTTTCAGCAAACTCATTAGCAGCAACTCTAAGGATTTCGTTTTTATTTATCTTTTTCATTACAATAAATTATAATTCAAACCTATGAAAAGTCAAGTGATGCTACAATTTTCTTGTATATAGGTATAGACCAAGTGCCAATATCAATCCCATATATTTTTAGCAAATCGATCTTCATAAGGATGGTAAAACATAGAGTAAATAGCAACAATATTAATAAAATTTACAACACCACTCACAAATCCCAAATATATAGATTCTAATAAAAATATCGTTAAAAGAGATATAATTAAAATCAGAGTTCTTTTTCTATTCATATAGAGATATATAAATTCAGGCCATATTACCTTATCACACACCGGACAAATTACTCTATTAATAGGAATATTTGCCCCGCAATATTTACAAACTTGCGATTTATTTATATTGTATTCCGTTTTTCTTTTTATCGATTCCATTTTGGATTCTATTCTATCTTTAGACATATCACTATAATTACATTTGTTATCTTCCAATATTTGATAAGCTTTTTCATATTGATGCATCTTTATATGTTCATCAACAATATTAAACAAATCAATATAATTTCTTATATTTCTACTTAGTTTCATAGTATTATTCTTGTAATTTTTTAAGAGATTTTTAAACATTATTTTCCTTTTCAATATAATAAATATTCTGAACATTATAATAATTGCCGATAATAATAAAATATCATATCTATGAACCGGACTCGGTTTAACATAGAAATTAAGAGGTAGATAAAATAATTTTGCCAATACACTACCCATCTGTATCCCAACAACAACACTTAAAATCATACATAATATTTTCAACAAATACATATTGGTTTTTATGGATATTGAAATTAAATTCAAAATTATTATTGCTAATAAAATCAAATATGAGATATGATAATAAATATATGAAATAATAAATATCATATGGGATCAACCGACATCCTTCATATTATTTCTAAATTTTCAATTATAAAATATTAAAGCAATTGCCATTAAATGTCAAGACAAGGATTAATTTATTGATTTTAGAAAAGATTTGATAGTGCTTAATTATTAAATATAAAAACATTCTTTTTGGATTTTATTTTTTTAAGTTCTTTTAAAATAACCGGTTTTTGCTTCTTTGGATCCTACTTTTTGAACTGTTTCCAAAATGGAAAAAGTGATTTTGCTTGCCAAGTTGGTATTTTTTCCACCCCGTCGACTTCGTCGCCACCCCTCAAGAGGGGAATTTCCACACTGTTAGTTT
>Ga0209121_10002487_pt1 | contig 18728 bp, 13 predicted proteins | sample Cruoilmetagenom3_FD_187292 | JGI IMG/M metagenome (GOLD analysis project Ga0209121, IMG submission 187292) | Oil polluted marine microbial communities from Coal Oil Point, Santa Barbara, California, USA - Sample 3 (SPAdes) (version 2) | ecosystem: Environmental > Aquatic > Marine > Oil seeps ... | reverse complement strand
GAACATATTGCCAGCTTTACTAAAAACAATCAGCAAAAGATGATCGAACTTCAGATCATCAACCCCGAAGGGGAAATCCGCTGGCAACAATGGATCGACAAATATATGAAGAATGAGGAAACGGGTGAATGGGAGTTCCTCTCAACGGGCAGAGATATCACCGACCTCAAACTAGCTGAGCTTGAACTGCAGCGCAGGCATCAATTCGAACATCTCATCACAAAATTATCAATTGATTTTATTAACTTATCTCTGGATGACATTGACAGCCACATAGACATGCTGCTGGCCGAGGTTGGGCATTATGTGCATGTCGATCGAAGTTATATTTTTATCTTCAACCCCGAAACAAACACTATGAGCAATACCCATGAATGGTGTCAGGAGGGGATTGAACCACAAATCGCCCTACTTCAGGACCTGGAATTCGCTTCATACCAATATTGGGTCAACCGAATTAAAAATTATGACACAATCTTAATCTCAGACCTTAATCAACTCCCCGAGGAAGCGCGCGAACTGGGAATAATACTGGAAGAAGGAAACATAAAATCAGTCATTGGCATCCCCCTGGTCAATGCGGGGATCGTCCTTGGATTCATAGGTTTTGATTCCGTTCAGCAGTCACGGGCCTGGAAAGCTGAAGAGATCAATATATTGAAAATTATCAGCGGCATTATTGGGAACGCCATTATTCAACGCCGCAATCAGGAAGAATTGCACCGGCAAAGACAGTTTCTTGAACAAATAAACGAAATTACGATGGCATCTCTCAACACAAAAAATGTGGATGAGATGATCAAGGTTGTTGCCAGCAAAATTCTGACCCTAATTGATGCTGACAACTGCTCCATAGCCCTCTGGGACGAAGTGAAGCGCAAGATCACTGGGTCTGCCTACAATGGTTTTCCCTCAACCAATCAAATCCAATCTGCTATCGATCAGGAAGACTTTTCATTAACCGAACGTGTTCTGTCTCTCGGAAAGCCGATCGTTATTGAAGATGTCAGTGCATCGGACTTGATTTCAAAGAAACTTCAAGAACTTTTCCAGACTAAATCCCTCATTGCTTTACCCTTGATTGCCGACGATCATAAATTAGGCGCTGCGATTTTCGGATTCAACACCACCCATAAATTCACCAAATCGGTAATATCCCTGGCGAAACAGGCATCGTATCAAATCTCGCAAGCCCTTCTTAAACAACGCTTACTTGAAAACGCGCAGAAATCAGCCCAGGAAGCAGAAAAGCTGCATATGGCTGGCGCCATTGTGGCATCCAACCTTGATCCAAATGTCGCCATCTCTTCCATCCTCGATCAATTGGAAGAGGTTGTTCCTTTTGAAAGTGCTTCGATCCAAATTTTGAATGATGATCACCTTGAGATCAAAGACGGCAGGGGATGGCCAGCCAAGATCAACCCAGTTGGCATACGCTTCCCAATTCCCGGCGATAACCCCAACAGCAAAGTCATCCTGACTGGAAAGCCCTATGTCCTTAATAATGCTCCCAATATCTACGGCATATTTGGGGATAAAGACCATTCCTACATCCGTTCCTGGCTGGGAGTCCCTCTAAAAGTCCGGGACCATGTCATCGGCATGCTCACCCTGGATCACTCGCAACCCAATTTTTATGAGAATGAACAATTGGTTGACCTGGTCACTGCTTTTGCTGATCAGGTGGCGATCTCATTGGAAAATGCACGGCTATACGCCAATGAACGACGCAGAGGGGATGAGTTGGAAGCGCTAAGGGCAACCACGGCTGATATCACTAAAGAATTAGGTCTAAAAAACCTATTGCAGTCTATCCTCCAACGGGCCACCGACCTTCTCCATGCGACAGGCGGTGAGTTAGGATTAGTTAATCCCGCGGATAAGACAATTCAAATCCTCGTCAGCCATAATATGGGTACCATTGGCACTGTCGGCACGACGATCAGCATGAACGAAGGGTTGATGGGATATGTTGCTAATACCCAGCAAATAGAAATGATTGAAGATTATAAAAACTGGGAAGGTCAATTGGAAAGCTACCAGGCAAGCCCTATCCATGCTGCCATTGCTGCGCCACTGATGATAGGGAAGAGGTTTCTGGGTGTCATCGGCATCATGAATTCTGATCGCACTAGAAAATTTTCAGAAACTGAAAAAGACCTGATGAGTATGTTCGCTCAACAGGCTGCGATTGCCGTAGAAAACGCCCAGCTATTTGAGGAACGAAAACAGGAAGCCAGGCTGGATATGACAACCGGCATATCCAACCGGCGCGGCCTGAGCGAGCTGGGCAGTCGAGAGATTGATCGCTCAATCCGATTCAAACGCTCTTTAGGCGTAGTTTTCCTCGATATTGATCATTTCAAAGTAGTTAATGATACTTATGGTCACCCCGTGGGAGACCTGGTTTTACAGGAATTAGCTCTCCGGTTGAAAGCCAACCTGCGTTCAATTGATATCCTTAGTCGTTATGGGGGAGAAGAATTCGTCATTCTTCTGCCAGAAACTGACACAGAAGGCGCACTAGATGTTGCTGAAAGGATCAGAAGGACTGTAGAAGAAAAGCCCTTCTCGCCCAACAGCCTTTCACTATGGATCACAGTCAGCCAGGGGGTGACAACATTGAATGGAAATAACAGGAGCCTGAAAGAACTCATTAGGCAGGCTGACGAAGCAACTTATCAATCAAAAGACGCTGGTCGCAATCTGGTGACGCTCTACGATCAGGAATTATAGTTTTTCCTCACTCGAATAAGACATAGTCATAGCCCAAATCATTGAACAGACGCTCCAGAAAGGCTTCTGCATTGACTTGTGCCTGCGCCAATATCCCATCCTCCAGGGCAGCATTCAGAATTTCTTCTTCTGCAGCCTGCCGGACATCCGTTTCCAGATCCGGATCACTTTTACGGAACAATCCCGTCGTCCGATCATAGACATAAGAATCGTCGTTATTGAGTGTTGCAACAAAGACTTCCGCGTCAGGCAATTGCACTCTGAGGACATCCCCATCCAGCTCCAGATCCTCAACCGTCAGCTTTGACAAATCTACCCCGGCAATAACATATCCATGGGCAACAAAAAGCAGCTTATCGCCAAACAAGGGACCAAAAACACCCTGGTTGACCTCTGCTGTGATAACTTTCTCCACGGTATATTGGATGGTCTCCAACCGGGCCATGGATTGGACGTCGCGAATGATGGTCACAGGGTCTGGGATCACCGTTGGCGTGGGATGAAGCAATTGATTAACCTGGTCAGAAATTGTTTGATTGGCATCCTGAATGGGGCTAAAGGTTGATGCAATGGTCTGACGAATACCCACCGTCAGGAATATGATGGCGCCAATGGTTCCCACCAGCAAGGCGATTAATAAGATTATGATTATTGTTCTTCCAATATTTCCTTGTTTTTCCATTTTCTTCCTCTATTTCAATAATAAATCAGGGGAATTTAAAGTTTACCCTGCATAACCCCGCATGTAAAATCCGCCTGAAGAATGAACAAACAACCCCTACCGTCTTGGTAGGGGTTGAAGGTCACATTCTAAAATTAGATATCCCGCTGGTAAACCCGGTGGTTCTTATAGAACCTGACGCCCAGGTTTTTCAAGTCCTTCCGCATCTGTACCGCCGTTTCGGCCACCTGGGTCAGTTCGGCATGGACAAATTGAGTGTTCTGATGCATAGCATTTTCAAGCTCAGCATACATAATCGCATTGCCGCCCAGGCCCTGAAATTCAGGCAGAATACCCACCCCGTTGAAGGAAATCCAATCGGTTTTCTTAATTTCCTGCAGCAGGCGAAGGATGGCGATTGGCCCCAACTTGCCCCCATTCTTTTGCATCGCGGCTGAAACATCCGGGAAGGGGAACACAAACCCAACCACTTCCCCCTCCTTCTTGATGATCTTAATCAAATTCGGGTCCACGACAGTCATGACATTCGTGACCACAAACTCGATCTCACGTTCTGAAAGCGGGTAATATTCCCAGTTTTTCACAAATGCCTTGTTGTAGGCTTGTCCAATCCGGTCCGCCCATTGCTTCAAATGGCGTTTGTTCTTGAATTCAATGACCTCGAATGTTCCGCGTTTCTTCGCAATCCCTGCGGCCTTCCGCACCTTCTCAGAAAGGTTGAATTTCTGAGGGTTAATATAACTGGAGACAAAATCCACAACTTTTGTAAATCCCAGATTTTCAACCAGATCCCTGTAATAGGGATAGTTGTAATTCATCATGTTCATCATCTGGCGATTTTCAAAGCCTTCAATTTGAATGCCATAGCCATCCAGAGGGCCAAATCCCTTGGGGCCGACCAGTTTGGTCAGTCCCCGATCCTTTGCCCAATTGATCACGGTTTCAAATAAGGCATTAGCGACATCCTGATCATTGACACATTCAAAAAGGTAAAATTCAGCATCTTTGGCGTCGTGATAATGATTGAAAGGCTTGTTCTCAAGCGCACCAATCCTGCCCACGACTTTCCCATCCCGTTCAGCGATGAAGAATTCGGCATCTGAATGTTCGTAATAAGGATGCTTGTCAGGATTCATCATCGTTTTTACATCAACAATGAATGGAGGCACCCACTGTGGGTGACCGGCATAAAGATCAAAAGGAAATTGGACGAACCTGTCGATATCAGAACTGGCATTTAAATCAACTTTATGAATAGAAATCATGATAACCTTTCTCATGCAACCAACTGAAATAATCCTGTCATGTTAAACAACTTAGGTATTGGTTGGTTGCGAACAAGAGCAGATGGTGTTTTACAATTAAGATAATTTAACGTCTACGGAAATTATAAACCCTAAATCCACTCAAACACAGCCTGAGACCTCATTATTCCCCAAGGTTTTAGTGAAAAACTCATTCTGTGTCGGACCCCGATAACTCCCCCTGATATTCCCGATCATCAGGATCTGGAAGCCAGCAGCAAATCCAATGCCTCAGCAAGAAAATCCTTCCGTATTTTTTCATCCTGAAAATTTAGCCAGGCTTGACCAGAGGATGTATAGTTGAACAGCCCGGCCATCATTACAGCACTTTGCGGGCGTACAAACAATCCAAATTGGCCAATGTCCTTTTTACCCTGAAGTTCAATCGAAGGATTAGCGCCGCATCTTCTGTAAGAGCCTACGCTGTCGATCCGGGTCTGGTCAATACGAAAATTGGCGCTAAAGATACCAATGGATTCGTAAAATGGTTTTGGGGCCGGCGCAGCAGTCATGGCAATCCCCCAGAGATTGCAGCTGAAACGATTATTTACCTGGCCTGCCGCTCACACATCTCTTACCAAGATCAGTGGTACTTCAAAGAGTGTCACCCCATTGCCCCGAGTCGCTATGCTCAGGAACCTCAACCGGCTGAACGCCTCTGGGACCTTTCAACCCGGCTTTGCGGTCTTGAGGATTTCGACTTTCAATCATAGGTAGCCCAGCCACAGCCCTTTGGATATTTACATCTATATACTTGGTCAGCCTTGTAATCATCCGAGGTCTGGGCTATAATCCTTTTGGTATTTTTCAGTAGTTGAAGAGGATAAGAAGCCCTATGATCGATGTGAATGAACTCCGCAAAGGTGTCACCTTTGAACAAGACAGTAACCTATACAAAGTTCTCGAGTATGCCCACAACAAGCCTGGTCGCGGCTCAGCGACCATCCGGATTAAAGCCCGGGATCTACGTAAAGGCACGACCCTGGAAATGACCTTCATTTCCGGCAATCGGGTGCAGGATGTTCGACTTGAATATCACAACGCCCAATTCCTTTATAAAGATGACCAGTTCTTTTATTTCATGAACACACAGAACTATGAACAATATCCCATCAGCAAGGATATTGCTGGTGATATGGCGAATTACCTGAAAGCAAATCTCGAAGTCAAGCTAATGTTCTATGAAGCCGAAGCGCTCGATATGGAACTTCCTACCTCTGTGGACTTAGAAGTGACCAAGGCTGACCCGTCAATTCGCGGCGACACAGCGACTGGTGTAACGAAAAAAGTTATAACCGAAACCGGTCTCGAGGTAACTGTCCCTTCCTTTGTCGAAGAAGGCACCGTAATCCGGGTGGATACGCGCAATGGCAATTATGTTACTCGGGTGTAATACTAACCGTCTTTAGCTGATAATGATGTTTATTGAATCCCCGAAAGGGGATTCATTAGTAAAGCGAGGTGCTATGAAAGTTCCAACCACCGGAAAAGAATGCCCCTACTTTTATGGCGACTACTATCGCGGTCGGGAACATGAAGAATGCCGTTTGCTGAATAGTCCATCCTCTGTGTGGACTCAGAAGGATTGCCAATCCTGTCCGGTTCCGGACATCCTGCTTGCCAACAGCTGCCCCAACATGATCCTGAGTGGAGAAATCAAAAAGGGACTACTGGGCATCGGCAGAAAGGTGGACGTTTCAGCCTATTGCAAGAAAACCCATCGCGATGTACAAAATCCCTATGTTGGCTGCGGCGAATGTCATCCCATCTTAGACCTTTTCAAGGAAGCTGAATGAGCCTTACCGTACTATCTGACCTGGACGACACCCTGATTTCAACGAACATGGACAGGTTCTTTCCGGACTATTTCATCGGTCTCGGAAATGCCCTAAAAGACCTCGGTTCAACTAAAGCAATTCGAAAACAAATTTTCCACGCTGTAGATCAAATGGAACACAATCAGGATCCCGGCATGCTTTTATCCGAGATTTTCGCTGAGAATTTCTACTCTCCACTGGGAACCACTGAAGCAGCACATAAGGGAAATATCCTCAACTTCTATCGCGAGGAATACCCCAAGCTCAAACACCTCACGACTTTCCGCCCGGAAGCGCCCGAACTTATTGAGTGGTGCGAACAACACAATATCCTTTTCGCCATTGCAACCAACCCCGTCTTCCCCAAAGTGGCAACCCGTGAACGGATCATCTGGGCTGGTTTAAATCCGGAAGCCTTCCCTTACTTCACCACCTATGAGCATTTCCATTTCACCAAGCCGAATATGGCTTACTATGCTGAGTGTCTGGGACGTTTGGGTTGGCCCGAGGGTAAGGTCGTGATGATTGGTGATGACCCGATTCGGGATATAGAGCCAATGCAAGCCCTGGGATTCCCGACCTTCCAAATCCACCATGAGAAGAACGGTTATAAAGGCAATGAAGGAACGATCGCAGATGTGAAGCACTGGTTGGAATCAATCAACAGTCAGCCGGATGCTGAACCGCATTTCTCCCCGGAAGCCAATTTAGCCATCATACGTTCCACACCGGCTGTCATGGATTACTGGATGCGCTTCCTGCCTTCCGAAGTCTTCCGTACCAAGTCCGAATCCACTGAATGGGATCTGACGGAAATCTTCTGGCACCTGGCTAATTTTGAAAATGAGGTTTACTTGCCACAGTGGAAACAACTTGCTACAGATTCCACCATACAGCTCACAGTTCCAGAGACAAGTCGCTGGTCTGAAGAAAGAGCTTACCATTTAAGAGATTCAAAGGAAGCTTTCCAAAAATTTTACCTGGATCGCATGGCATCTCTCGACATTCTGAATTCATTAATTACAAAGGGCATGCTCGACCAGCCCATCCGACATACGGTTTTCGGTCAGCCAACGCTTGCCGAATTGATCTCCTTTGTCTCACGCCATGATCGTATTCACCTCCGACAAGCAAGCAAGACATTGAATATATAATATTTATTAATCTTTATACAGAGCAGTTGGTTTAGTATCTTAAGGTTGGTATAATACCAATTGCATTATCAACGAATGTTCGAAGAATTAATTAGCTGGAGGTTTATGTGAAATCTCGCAATCAATCCTATATCATCTATTTATTGCTCTTCTCATCAATAATCGTGATGATATTTTTTACTGTTAATCAACAGTCCCCTGACTCAACAGAGATTCCTATTAATGAGTTAGCTCAAGATATCATAGCTGGAAAAGTTGATACCATAACCGAAGACGATAGTTATATTGAGATAACCTATAAGAACAGCGATGTTGTTAAGACATCAACGAAAGATCCCAGTACGCCATTAATTGCACAATTGGTGGAGTTAGGCGTCACTCCTGAGCAACTTTCGGCAGAAAACATCACCATCGATATCCTTTTACCCAGCCCATTATTGGCAATTATATCGGTTGCGAGTTATGTTCTGCCCTTCGTAATCCTGATCGGTCTGTTCTTCTTCATCTTCCGGCAGGCCCAGGGCAACAACAACACAGCCATGTCCTTCGGGAAATCCCGCGCAAGGATGTTCTCAGGGGATCATCCCACAGTGACGTTTGATGATGTCGCCGGTGTTGATGAAGCCAAAGAAGAACTTCAAGAGGTTGTGGAATTCCTGCGTGAACCGCAGAAATTCATCGCCCTTGGCGCACGCATACCGAAAGGTGTACTGTTGGTTGGCGCTCCCGGCACCGGCAAGACTCTGATGGCCAAAGCCGTTTCCGGCGAAGCTGGCGTCCCGTTCTTCTCAATTTCCGGTTCTGAATTCGTTGAAATGTTCGTGGGTGTCGGCGCCAGCCGTGTTCGTGACCTTTTTGAACAGGCCAAACGCCATTCCCCGGCGATCGTTTTTGTGGATGAGATTGATGCCGTCGGTCGGCACCGCGGTGCCGGTCTGGGCGGCAGCCATGACGAACGTGAACAGACCCTGAACCAGCTGCTGGTTGAGATGGACGGCTTTGAAACGGATACCAATGTGATCATCATCGCCGCCACCAACCGCCCTGACATTCTCGATCCGGCCCTAATGCGCCCTGGGCGTTTTGACCGGCAGGTCACTCTGGACCGCCCCGACATCAAAGGTCGGGAAGAAATCCTCAATGTCCATGTCAAAGGCAAACCGGTTTCACCCGATGTTGACCTCAACGATCTCGCCCGGTCCACGCCCGGTTTTGTCGGCGCTGACCTGGAAAACCTGGTCAATGAAGCCGCCATTCTTGCAGCCCGCAGGAACAAAAAAGTCATCGAGCAACCAGAATTTATGGAAGCCATTGAACGTGTAATCGCCGGTCCTGAACGCAAGAGCCGTCTGATCAATGAAAACGAAAAGAAGATCATCGCTTACCACGAAGCCGGACACGCTGTTGTGATCAACGCCCTGCCGGAAGCCGATACAGTTCAAAAAGTCTCCATCATCTCCCGAGGCCAGGCAGGCGGTTATACCATAGCTTTCCCCGAAGAAGACCGTGTGCTCAAGTCCCGCAGGCAGATTCTCAGTGATATGATCGGCCTTCTGGGCGGCCGTGCTGCTGAGGAAGTCGTCTTCAACGACATCACCTCCGGCGCATCGAATGACCTTGAAAGGGTGACAAAACTCGCCCGAACCATGGTCACCCGCCTCGGTATGAGCGATGAACTCGGCCCGATGGTCTATGGCAAGAAGGAAGAATTGGTTTTCCTCGGCCGTGAAATTTCCGAGCAGCGGGATTATTCTGAACAGGTTGCTCAGTCAATTGACACCGCAATTCAGAAACTCATCAAGGAAGCCTACTCAGAAGCTAAAGCCATTCTGGTCAAATACCGGGCAGAACTGGACAAAATTGCAGAAAAACTACTTGAGGTGGAAACCCTGGATGCCAAAGAATTCCTGGCAATCTTCCCCACTCCGGTGGACAAAAACGGCGGGATTCCAGTTAAAATCTAAACCATATTTAGAAACCATAACGGCTGCTTCAATTGAAGCAGCCGTTTTTATTATGCCTAATCTTGCTCCTGGGCTACCAACACCCGTCTGAGCACTTTGCCCACACCCGTTTTAGGTAGAGCATCCCGAAATTCCATATATTTGGGAATTTTGTATTGCGTAAGAGAGTTGGCGCAAAAGGCCTTGATCTCCTCTGCTGTGGCCTCCTCCCCCTCAATCAAGACAATCCAGGCTTTGGCAACCTCTGCATCTTCCTCATCCTGAACGCCCGCCACCGCCACTTCGCGGACCTTGGGATGCTGCCCGATCACAGCTTCAATCTCATTCGGCCAAACCTGGAACCCGCCAACCTTGATCACATCCTTTTTGCGATCCACCAGGTAAAAATAGCCCTCTCCATCCATTCGGGCGATATCACCCGTGAAAAGCCAGCCATCCCGCAGGGTTTGGGCTGTATCTTCCGGTCTCTGATGGTAACCCAGCATCACCTGCGGTCCGCGGATAATCAACTCACCCGGCTCACCAACCGGCATCTCCCGAGTACCTGTTTCCAGGTCCACAATCCGGCATTCCACGCCCGGCAAAGGCAAACCGATCGACCCCTCACGGTTTTCGCCCAGGATCGGGTTGCAGTGAGTCGCTGTCGGTGCTTCTGAAAGACCGTAGCCTTCTACCAGATGCCCCTGGGTCAAGGCTTCAAATTCCCGCTTAACCTTCATTGGCAGGGTTGCTGAACCTGAAATACAGGCTTTTACGGATGAAAGATCAAATTTTCCATCGAGGACAGCCGGATAACGGTTGATGGCAGCATAGAGGTTCGGCACCCCGGGGAACACAGTCGCCTGATAGGTCTCAATTGCCCCAAGCATCCCATCCATATCCCGCAGATTGGCGATCAACACCATCCGTGCCCCCAAACGGATCGCTAAATGCATCCCCAGGACCATGCCATAAACATGGTAACAGGGAATGGCAACCAGAACAGTTTCCTGCCCTTCCTGAGTGTTCACCAGCCATTGACGAAACTGGTAGACGTTGGACACCAGGTTACGGTGCAGCCCGATGGCGCATTTCGGTGTACCCGTCGTCCCGCCGGAATATTGAAATACAGCCGGGTCATCCGGGCTGACCAGCACGCTGGTGACCGCATCACCGTTCCCCTCCTTCATCAGTTGGCTCCAGGCAATGTCCTCCCCAGCCAATTCAGACGATGCAGAACCCACGACCAAAAAACGCTCAATTGGGGTCGTTTTTCTGAGAGGCCTAATCTTTTCGTAAGATTGATCGGAAAGTATCAGAAATCCAATCCCTGATTCCTCCGCCAGCCTCTGGATTTCAGTCGGTGTATAGGCCGGATTCAACGCTATCACAACACCGCCGGCTTTCAAGATGCCATAATAGCCCATCACGAATTCAGCCGTATTGGGCAGCAACAGGCCGACCCGCTCCCCTTTTTGAAGACCCTGATCCAAAAGAAAATTCGCCACCCGATTGGAAGCCTGATCCACGTCTCCATAGGACCATTCTTTTCCATCCTGAATGATACAGGTTGATTGGCCATATTTCCCTACAGAGTTGGCAAACAAATCCACCAGGGAAATGGCCGGAATATCCACCGTCGCAGGAACCCCCCGATCGTAATGAGCCAGCCAGGGTTTATCAAGATAATTCATTCAAGACACTCCTTACCGTTAATTCCATTCGACTCAACATTTCATCATCGACATCAAACCAATGGATGCGGGGATCATCGGGTTTGAACCAGTTTGCCTGGCGACGTACGAAGATCCGGGTGTTGCGTTTGATCAGGGTCACCGCCTCATCATACGAGATCTCGCCCTTGAGAAATTGGATGATCTCGCCATATCCAATCGCTGACATCGTCGGCAGGTCTGGGGCATAGCCTCCTTCCAGCAGGTCAGAGACCTCCTCCACCAGTCCGGCTTCCAGCATCTGTTCAATCCGCTGGTCAATCCGCTGGTAAAGTTCTTCCCGCGGCCGAGAAATACCCAGAATAATCGGTTGATAAGGACATTCCTGCTTTCGCCGCAGCTCGGAGAACCGCTCGCCTGTCCTCAGGATGACTTCCATCGCCCGCACCACCCGGCGCACGTTCCGGTAGTCAATTTTCTTAGCAGCTTCCCCGTCAAGCGTCTCCAGCCGCCTGTGGAAGGCCTCTGCGCCAATCTCCTCCGCCCAGTGGTTCAATGCCTCCCGCAGGCCATAATCCGGTGCCTGGGGCGGTATCTGCCAGCCTTCGATTATTGCCCGGACATATTGACCGGTTCCGCCAACCAGAATGGGCAATTTCCCTCTGGCATGGACCTCATCAATCACCCGATAAGCATTCCGCTGGTAAACCGCCAGGCTCCAGGTCTCGTCCGGTTCCGCCATGTCAATAAGATGATGGGGGACATCCCGCTTTTCCTCTGTCGTCGGCTTGGCTGTACCGATATCCATCCCGCGATAGAGTAAACGCGAATCCGCTGAGACAATCTCTCCATCCAGGTGTTCAGCCAGCTCAATGGAAACAGATGTCTTACCCACGGCTGTAGGCCCAACAATGACGATCAGGGGAAGTTTGTCCTGGGTTCTCATTAAACGATATTGATAAAATGCTGAATATCTTGGGGGGCCAATGTCTTATCCATCCGGATGGCGATTGCGTCCACACGCCAGTCATCCGGCTTTTCGGGGTGATCCTGAAGCCATAAAAGGGCTGTGGCATATACCTTTTCCAGTTTTTCAGGCGTCACGCTTTCTTCCGGCAGGCCAAAACTGTCGTTCGTGCGGGTTTTAACCTCCACAAAGATAATACACTGGTCTTTTTCCGCGACCAGATCCAACTCGCCAAATCGTGAGTGGTAATTGCGGTCAAGAATTTCGTAGCCCTGGGCGCGAAGGTAATCAGCGGCGATCTCCTCGCCCTGCTGACCAACCTGCTGCTGATAAGTTCGTTTATCATCCATAACTGGATTAATCCTACGCTAAAGCGAAAGGTGCGTCAAGAATTTTAAACGGGACTGGAAATTCAGGGGCAATATCGGTTAAAATCCTATTGGAGGTAAAATGCCCACTTTAGAGATCATAACCATTGGAACAGAACTATTATTGGGAGAAATCCAGGATACAAATTCAACCTATATCGCCCGGACCCTGCGAGATCACGGAATCGATATCTATAGGATCACTACCATAGGCGACAATGCCGGAAGGATCTCCTCCGCAATTAAAGAAGCCCTCACCAGGGCGGAGATCGTCATCACCACCGGCGGGTTGGGACCTACCGTCGATGACCCCACCCGGGAAGCCGTCGCCAGGGCGACCGATCGCGAATTGGAATATCGAGAGGATCTGTGGGAAGTGATCCTCGATCGATTCAAAGCCTACGGTCATAGCCCCACGGAAAATAACCGCCGGCAGGCTTATATCCCCGAAGGAGCGATCCCGGTTGAAAATCCAGTCGGAACGGCTCCCTGCTATATTGTTGAGATGGGTGAAGCCTGCGTGATTTCCCTGCCAGGCGTCCCCAGTGAGATGAAGTTCATCCTGCACGAATCCATCATCCCCTTCCTGCATCAGAAGTTTGAACTCAAAACCCGGATCATCAAGGCAACGGTACTGCATGCCGCCTCGCTTGGGGAATCAGCCATTGATGAATTGATCGGTGATCTGGAAGAATATGCCAACCCCACCGTTGGCCTGCTGGCGCATCCAGGTCAGGTTGATGTCCGGGTGACCGCAAAAGCTCCTTCAGCAGAGGAAGCTGAAGCACTCTCCAGGCCGGTTCTTCAGGAACTGCTCGACCGTTTGGGCAATAATATTTATGGCCGGGATGAAGAGACGCTGCAAGGCGTAATCAACTCCCTGCTTAATGAAAAAGACCTCAGCCTGGGTGTGGTCGAATTTGGTCTCGATGGCAAGTTGATCGAGCAGCTCCAATCGGAACACCCCGCGAAGTTCAAGAGTTTTATTCTGGATAACCATCCCGAGGACATAGATCTCTTCGAGAACCAGGTCGCTGAATATGCCAGGCAGTTGGATGTGGATGCCTGCCTGGGCGCAGCCCTGATAGTCGATACCAATGTCACTCTTTTTATCGTTTATATCCATGGCGAAGACCATGACAACATCACTCGACATTATGGGGGGCCGAAAGATCATGCACCCTTATGGTCACGGAATGCCAGTCTGGACTTCCTCAGGCGCAAGATCCAGCTCGCTCATAAATAAATATTGTTAAGGAGAATTATGAAAAAAGCAGACCTCATCTTTACGAATGCCACCATCCTGACAATGGATAAGGATTTCCAGATCTACAAACCCGGCGCGCTTGCGGTTGAAGGCGACAGCATTCTGGCGGTCGGGCCGGAAGCGGAAATCCTGGAAGATTTTCAATCGGACAATGTTATGGATTGTGAAAACAAGATCCTGATGCCAGGGTTGATAAATGCACATACGCATGTGCCGATGACATTATTGCGCGGCCTGGCGGATGACCTGCGTTTGGATGTCTGGCTGATGGGTTATATGATGCCCGTGGAACGAGAATTCGTCTCACCGGAATTTGTCCGTTTGGGCACCAAACTGGCCTGCGCCGAATCGATCCGCAGCGGTGTGACCACTTTTGTGGACATGTATTATTTCGAGGCTGATATTGCTGAAGCTACGGCAGAGGCAGGGCTGCGGGCGATCTGCAGTCAATCCATTCTGAAATTCCCCACCCCGGATGCCGCATCTTATGAAGAATCACTGAAATACGCGGAGGAATTCATTGCCTCCTGGAAAGACCATCCCCTCATCATACCCGCCATTGCGCCGCACGCCCCCTACACCTGCACCGATGAGATCCTGCGGGCCTGTACGGACCTGGCGCTGAAATATGATGTACCACTCCACATCCACATAGCTGAAACAGCTGGAGAAGTGGAAAATATCCGTAAAGAATTCGGAATGCCGGTTGTACCCTATGTCAAAAAACTCGGCATTTTTGAAGCTAAGGTGATTGCTGCCCACTGCGTCCATATTGACGAAGGTGAAATGCGTACCATTCAGCACGCTCACGCTGGTATCGCCCATAACCCTTCTTCCAACCTCAAACTCGCCTCGGGTTTTGCCAAGGTCAAGAAAATGCTCGATCACAAGGTCAATGTCGGAATTGGGACTGATGGTCCCGCCTCCAACAATGACCTGGATATGATCGAAGAAATCCGCCTGGCATCCATGGTGGCAAAGTGCGAATCGGGGGACCCCACTGCGCTCCCCGCCAGACAAACGCTGGCCATGGCCACCAGCTTGGGTGCCAAGGCCGTCCATATTGATCACCTGACCGGCTCTCTGGTCCCCGGTAAACGGGCTGACCTGATCCTGTTGGGCATCGATAAGCTTCACAACTCGCCCAACTTCGAGCGGGACCCCAATGGCATCTATGCCCAGATCATTTATGCCGCCAAGGCCACCGATATCAGCGACGTGATGGTCAACGGTCAATGGCTGATGAGGGATCGGGAACTCCTCACGCTGGACGAGGATGAATTAATTGCTGAAGCCCAGGCTTACGCCAGGAAGATCGATACCTTCCTGATCGAACGTGAGCAATCCGTCCTCTCCAAGCTGATCGCCATTGGCGGCGCCATGCAGCAGGAGAGCTTCGAAGTCCAGGCGAAAGTCCATGTCAAAGACCCGGACACCATCATTGAAGCACTCCTGAAAAATTCAATCGAGGTGGTCTACTCCCGCCATTACCACGAGTATGACACCTATTTCTACTTCGAAGATGAGGACCAGGGTCGTCTGAGATACCGTGAAGATGAATTTATTGACGAGTCGGGTGAGATCACCAATGTGCGCGGCCGCCTGACACTGGTTGGCGTGACCCGGGAAGAAGCCTTTGATCATGACGTGATGCTTTCCCGCAGCCGCTACTACGCCCCGGCAACCCACTCTCTTCGGTTCTACCGTGAATACTTCGAGCCTGAAGGTGAGTTGGATATTGAAAAGGATCGTATACGGTTCAAGATCCAGTATAAGGATGTGGATTTCTATATCAATGTCGACACACTCATCAAACCCGATCTGGGACACTTCCTCGAGGTCAAGAGCCGCACTTGGAGCCGCGATGATGCAGAGAAAAAATCGAAAATCATCGCTGAATTGATCGAGTATCTCGGGGCTTCCTCCGAAGCTGCTGAGACTGAGGATTATATTGAGATCGTTGAATCCCATCTTCATTAGGTCAGATCGGAAAACCATTTAATATGACACTCAATGTCCTTTTCCTCGCTGCAGAAGCTGAACCTTTCATCAAGGTGGGCGGCCTCGGCGATGTTGCCGGCGCACTGCCAGAAGCGATCAATCATGCCACCCAACCCGGTTCGGGTTTGCCTGAGGTGGATATCAGGCTGGTGCTCCCATTTCACTATGCCATCAAACAACGCAACTTTGAAACCCAATTAATCGGGGAATTCAAAGTTCCTAAGGTCAAAGGCAGCGAAAAATGCCGGGTCTACCTTTATAACAAAGGCGCAATCCCGGTCTACCTTTTGGATGGCGACCCAATTGATGATAAATCACCGGTCTATTCCATTGATCCCATTTTGGATGGCTATAAATTTGTATTCTTCTCCCTGGCGGCATTGGAATTGCCCAAATTTCTCGACTGGCGGGTGGATATCCTCCAGGCTAATGACTGGCATACCGCCACATCCATTTATGCACTCACCCAAAAACGCTTCCGGAAAGGTCACCTGAAGGATACACGCACGATCCATACCCTTCACAATCTGCCCTTTATGGGATTCGGCGTCCAGCAGGCCCTGACGGATTACGGTCTGCCGCCCATTGATGATCCCATCCTGCCGGAATGGGCCAGGCATGCCCCCCTCCCGATGGGGCTTTATACCGCAGATCGGATCATCGCCGTCTCGCCTCACTATGCCGAAGAGATCATGACCCCGGAATTTGGCTGCGGTCTGGATGATTTCTTAAAAACACGCAGGAATATTATCAGTGGGATCCTCAATGGTCTTGATACGGAAAAATGGAATCCCAAAACAGACCCAAATCTGACTCAAAATTATAATCAGCAGGCTTTGGCCCTACGAAAGCGGAATAAGAAAGCACTGCAGGATCAATTCGGATTGGAAATCAACCCACAAACACCGCTGCTAACCATCGTCAGCCGGATGGATCCCCAAAAGGGCATTGATATCGCCCTGCGGGGGTTGCAATACTGTCAGGATGAAAACTGGCAGGTGATCATTCTGGGTACTGGGATCCCCTATGTGGAAGAGATGGCTCTCCAATTGGAGGCTGACTTCCCCGATAGGGTCAGGAGCGTGATCAAATTTGACGGCAAACTGGCGCACAAGCTTTATGCCGGGGCGGATATCTTCATGATGCCCTCCCGCTATGAACCCTGCGGCCTCTCCCAGCTCATCTCCATGCGCTATGGCTGCGTGCCGATCGCCCGGGCAACCGGTGGGCTGGCTGATACCATCCGTTATGCACCCCGGAAACCTAAAGATTCCACCGGGATACTCTTTACAAAACCCTATCCTTCATCGTTTGCTAACGCGCTAAAACGAATGTGCCGGTTCTATAGACAATCCGATAGTTGGACTCAGATCCAGATCAACGGGATGCAATCTGATTTTTCTTGGGACCAATCCGCCCGAAAATATGTGGCTGTCTATCAGGAATTATTGGCCGAATCAAAATAAGTAAAGCGCCAAGGAGTTTCGTATGGAACAAAACCGCGCAGCAGGCATTCTTCTCCACCCCACCAGCTTACCCGGACCGGACGGGATTGGTGATCTTGGGCCGGAAGCTTTCCGCTGGATAGATTTTCTTCACCAATCAGGCTGCCAATTCTGGCAGGTTCTCCCCCTTGGGCCAACTGGTTACGCTGATTCGCCTTACCAATGCTTTTCCGCTTTCGCCGGCAATCCCTACCTGATCAGCGCAACCATCCTTCTGGATCAGGGGCTCCTCACCAAGGAAGACCTCGCAGACCGCCCTGCTTTCCCACTTGAGAGAGTGGATTACGGCCCAGTCATCGAATGGAAACTGAAGATCATTGCCAGGGCCTATAAAAATTTTTTGACCAGCGGCGATGAAGCTCTGCATAAGGATTTTGAACTGTTCAAGGAAGTTGAGAAAGAATGGCTGGCGCCTTTTGCCGTGTTTATGGCAATCAAGGCCGAACACAACCTCAACCCCTGGGATACCTGGCCGGAAGATTTGCGCCAGCGCAAGCCGGAAGCCTTGAAAAAATTTACCAAATCCCACAAATCTGATATTGAGCTGCAGGCTTTTGCCCAGTTCATCTTCTTCAAACAGTGGCAGGAAGTCAAGAACTACGCCCACGAAAAAGACATCCGGATCATAGGAGATGTCCCGATTTTTATCGCCTATGACAGCGCAGATGTCTGGGTCAATAAGGAACTATTCTATTTGGATGAGAAAGGCCTCCCCGAGGTCGTTGCCGGCGTTCCTCCGGATTATTTCTCAAAAACCGGTCAGCTTTGGGGGAACCCCTTATATAAATGGGATGTCCACAAAGCGCAGGGCTATGCCTGGTGGCTTTCTCGGCTGCAGGCCGTTCTCAAGCAGGTTGATGTTATCCGCCTGGATCATTTCCGCGGCTTCGAGGCCTATTGGGAGATCCCATTTGGTAATGAGACCGCTGAACACGGCCGCTGGGTTAAAGGGCCGGGTAAACACTTCTTCGAGGTGGTTGAAGAAAAACTGGGTGACCTCCCGATCATCGCTGAGGACCTTGGGGTGATCACAGAGGGCGTAACCGAAATGCGAGATGATTACCACCTGCCAGGCATGAAGATCCTGCAATTTGCCTTCGCTTCCGACCCGGACGATGCCTTCCTCCCCCATAATTACCCCGTCAATTGCGTGGCCTACACGGGCACGCATGACAACAACACCACCCGGGGCTGGTATGAGGTCGCGCCGGAACGTGAGAAGGACTTTTGCCGCCGCTACCTTGCTCGTTCGGGTGGGGACATTTCCTGGTCCTTGATCCGGATCCTCTGGCAGTCCGTGGCTGCCTGGGT
>Ga0209121_10002486_pt1 | contig 18728 bp, 17 predicted proteins | sample Cruoilmetagenom3_FD_187292 | JGI IMG/M metagenome (GOLD analysis project Ga0209121, IMG submission 187292) | Oil polluted marine microbial communities from Coal Oil Point, Santa Barbara, California, USA - Sample 3 (SPAdes) (version 2) | ecosystem: Environmental > Aquatic > Marine > Oil seeps ... | reverse complement strand
AAAAATATAGTACAATATCCATATGAATCAAAGAGTAAATTTAAAGATAAAAGATTTAGAAATTTTTGTAACAAATATTCTTAAAAAATGTGGATTAAATGAAGAAGATGCAAAAACAACCTGTGATGTTCTTTTATTAGCAGATAAAAGAGGTATTGGGTCCCATGGAATTGCCAGACTACAAAGATATGTTAATGGTATTAAGCAGGGAACAATTAAAATAACCAATAAGATTAAAATAATAAAAGAAACACCTGTATCCATAGTAGTAGATGGAGAGGGCGGAATGGGTCAGCCTATTGCATATAAAACAATGAAACTGTGTATTGAAAAGGCAAAAAAAAATCTAATCTGTTTTGCAACAATAAGAAACTCAAATCATTATGGAATAGCTGGCTATTACACCTTAATGGCTCTAAAAAAAGATATGATTGGAATTTCACTTACAAACTCAGCTCCTCTTGTTGTGCCAACATTTGCAAAAGATGCAGTAATTGGTACTAACCCTATTTCCGTTGGAATACCCACCAATAAAGAAAAGCCCTTTCTACTTGATATGGCAACATCAACAGTTCCTCGAGGAAAACTGGAAGTACATGCAAGGTTAGGAGAGCCAATATCCAATTTATGGGCAACTGATGAGAATGGAATTGAAACAGATGATGCTTCAAGAGTTCTGGCTAACCTAATTGATAGGCGAGGTGGAGGACTTTCACCTCTTGGAGGAAGTTCCGAACTCACAGGTGGTCATAAAGGTTACGGTTTAGGTGTTTTAGTTGATATATTCTCAGGAATTTTTTCTTCCGGTGCAGTAGGTACAGATGTATATGTAAAAAAGGGAGAGCCTTCTGGAGTTTGCCATTTCTTAGGAGTGATTAACCCTGAGGCTTTTTCAGGCATTGATGTTATTAAAAAGAATATGGACTATTACATAAAAATGCTAAAAAATTCAGAAAAATGTTCCGGCCAGAATAGAATATATATTGCTGGAGAGAAGGAATTTGAATCAGAAAAAAGAAACATAGATAAATTAAGTGTCCAAGATAAAGTTTTTTCAACCTTAAACCTCATTGGAAAAGAATTTAATCTCGAGCTTAAAGCATTATAGTGTACACTCTAAAAACAAAAAATCTAAAAAAAATCTACAACAAAATTGCTGTTGTAAATAATATTAATCTAAGTTTAAATTCAGGAGATATAATAGGCCTTCTTGGTAGAAATGGAGCAGGTAAAACTACTACTTTCTTAATGTTATCTGGAATAATAAAACCAGACTCAGGACACATATTTCTAAATGATGAGTGCATTGACAAATACCCATCTTACGCAAGGGCAAAAATGGGTTTGATATATTTGCCTCAACAACACTCAGTTTTTCTAAAAGCCACGGTTTTTCAAAATCTATATCAAATACTGGAACTTTATTATGAAGAAAATGAATCAAAAAAAAGAGCTGAAGAATTATTGAATGATTTTGGTTTAACATATGTGAAAAATTCAAGAGCATATCAGCTTTCAGGAGGAGAAAAAAGAAGGCTCGAAATTGCTAGAGCAATGATAATGAAACCTCATTTCCTTTTTCTTGATGAGCCATTTACAGGTATTGATCCTATAACTATACTTGATATTCAAAAAATCATATTTAAACTAAAAAAAAGAAAAATAGGAGTCATAATAACAGATCACAATGTGAAAGATACATTTGATATAACTGACAAGGTTTACATTCTTCATAAAGGAAAAATATTAAGCTCAGGTATACCATCTGATGTAGTAAAAGAAGAACAAACGCGAAATCTTTTCCTTGGTTATGACTTTGAATGGACTAAACCTGAAGAAAACGGTATAAATCCTTAACCTAAAAGAATTCCTGCAAGAGTTGCTGTTAATAAAGTTACTAAAGATCCTCCTAAAACAGCTTTCATACCTAAAGCTGAAATATCTTTTCTCCTATGAGGAGCCATTGGGCTGATTCCTCCTATTTGAATTGCAACAGATGAAAAATTAGCAAAACCACATAGAGCATAAGTTGACATTATAATCCCTTTTTCACTGAGAGCTCCTTCTTTTATTAAATTCACAAGATCAATGTAAGCAACAAACTCATTTAGCACAATTTTGGTTCCAAATAAACTTCCGAATTTAAAAGCATCCTGAGCAGGAACGCCAATTCCTATAGCAAGATATTTAAGAGCAACCCCGAGTACCAATTGCATAGAAAGAGGTTGCCCGAACTGTTTTATGAGCCAGGTATTTATTCCAGTAACAGTTCCTACCATTAAAAAAAAATAATTTATAAAATATACAAAAGCAATAAAAGCAATAAGCATAGCTCCAACATTTAAAGCTAATTTCATACCCTCGGAAGCTCCGGAAGCAGCTGCTTCAATAACATTTGATGCGGTTTTCTCAACCTTTAATTTAACGGTTCCACGAGTTTTTGGTTCTTTAGTTTCCGGATATAATATTTTAGCTATTACAATTGATGCTGGTGCTGCCATAACACTTGCAGTAATCAGATGAACTGCAAATTTCAATTGAGCCGGTTGAAGTGCCATTTTATGAACCTCAGCCATTGCTTGGCCCAGCATTTGAATATATATGGCCATCACTCCACCAGCAACCGTTGCCATACCTCCGACCATAATTGTGAGCAATTCCGATTTTGTCATAGTCCCTAGATAAGGTCTAATCAATATCGGTGCTTCAGTCTGCCCAATAAAAATATTTGCTGTATTCGATAAAGATTCAGCACCACTGGTTCCCAAAATTTTTGACATCACATATGCCATCCCTTCTACAATTGTTTGCAAAATACCAAGATAATATAAAACAGCAGTAAGAGAGGCAAAAAAGATAATCGCCGGGAGAGCCTGGAAAGCAAAGAAGTAGCCCAGACTCTCAGAACCAGAGCTAACAGCAAGATTCCCAAAGACAAATTTAGATCCTTCAGTAATAAATTTCAAAAGGGTTATTACTGCTCCTCCAATCCAGTTCACAATATCTTTAGGCCAACCTAATATGAAGAACCAGGAACGCAACTTTTCACCATGAATTATAAAAATAGCAAAGATAAATTGAATTAAAAGACCTTTACCTACTAAGCTCCAGCTTATTCTTTTTTTGTTGTTCGAAAACAAAAAAGCAATTCCTAAAATTAACAAAATACCTAAAAACCCTCTTAAAATTGAAATTGCACTCATAATTTACCTACTTTTTAGAAAATTTTTTTATCTTAAATTATTAAATATTAGCCTTTAATCTTTTAGCTTAAATTGTCTCTCTATTCTGTCATAATAATCAATTATCTGTCTTACATACTTTCTCTTTTCTAAATATGTTCCATAAAAAAAACTTCTTTTAAAGCCATAAATCACTATATCTTTTAAATCTTTTCGATTAATATTAAAAGTTTGTACAGCTTTGAATATTTCATCAGTCACTGTTGTAGAAGAAACTGTGCGATTATCAGTACAAAAAGTCACAGATAATTTTGATTCGCTCATTTTTTTAAAAGGATGATTTTGTAATTCAGCCAAATCCGGGTTTGTTTGCATATTTGAAGTTAAACAGATTTCAATAGTAATTCTACGATCTCCAATATATTCTGCAAGATTCCTTATATATGCTTGTTTATCTTTTATATCTTTATTTTTTATTAGGCCAGGATTATACAGATGGACTCCATGGCCAATGCGGTCAGCATGAAGTTCAGTTATTGCCTGAAAAATACTTTCTGGGCCATAGTCTTCACCAGCATGCACTGTTTTCTTCAAAAAATTTTTGTGTGCAAGGGAATATGCTGATTTATGATCAACTGCAGGATATCCCTTTTCCATTCCTGCCAAATCAAATCCAACAACAGGAATATTGTATTGATCCCTTGCTTCAATTGATGCTTTTACCAGCTCTTGTGAAGCAAGTGAAAATATCCATTTACGTTCTGAATGTTTATGAACATCAAGTAGTTTATCAAAATATTCGGAAAAACCATAATCAAACATTCGCATAGCACAGCTTATAATTCCATACCCAAAAGGAGGTTCTGCACCTGATTTTACTTTATCTGTAGAGTTAAATTCCTTTTTGGCTTTAGCTAATCCTTGGTTTACTGCTATAAAAACATCAATTATATTTAGATTCTTATTTTGATGTAACTGAGGGGCAAATCTCACCTCAATATATCGCACACCCTCTGCTAAATTATCAATAGCAAGTTCATAAGCAACTCTTTCCAGAGAAGATTTATCTTGTAAAACAGCACCAGTATAAGCAAAACCCTTTAAATACTCCCCTAAATTCTCATATTTATCCTTAAACACAAGTTCTTTTAACCCCTCTTCTGTATATGATGGAAGAGAAATTCCATTTTCTTTAGCTAATTCAATCAAAGTTGATATACGAATAGAACCATCTAAATGTAGATGAAGATCAGTTTTAGGTATTCTTTTTATAAACTCTTTTGTAATTTTCAAAATTTTTTTACTCCTTTAAGTAATTTTTTAATAGCAGGTCTATTTTTAAAAATTTCTTCTTCACTCAAACCAGTAAGTTCATGAGGGAAGACCAACCATTTATCTGTTTTATGAATGTAATAGTCAGGTATTCTATCTGTTTGATTATTAACAGATTTATAATAAGTAGTAGCTACTCTAATATCATTGGGTGTATTTCTTCTTGCTTTTTCTTTTAAAGTATCAATAACAGCTTTTATGCTTAATCCAGTATCATACACATCATCTACAATAAGAAGTGAATCTTCAAAATTTATATTTGTTGCAATGTAATCAAGTCCATGAACTCTGATTTTTTTACTTCTTTGAGCAATACCATCATAAGCAGATGTGCGTATTGCAATATGGTCAGTCTTAATCCCAAAATAATCAAGTAATTCTTGAACAGCAATACCAACTGGTGTTCCTCCGCGCCAAATAGCAATTATAAAATTTGGTTTGAATCCACTATTTATAATCTGTATACCAAGCTTAACTGAATCTTCAAGGAGTTGCTGGGCATTTATAAAAATTTTTTCTATCATTATAATAATTCACCTTTTACTTTTTTGACTAAATTTTTCCTTTTTTTAGAATGCTGTTTAATCATTGCCACAATCATATGGGTTGACACAGGGTTATGTCCCTCAGGAATAATAATATCAGCATGTCTGCGACTTGGTTCGACATAAGACAGATGCATAGGCCTTACTGTTTCAAGATATTGATTAATAACAGAATCCATGCTTCGATTTCTTTCAGCTATATCTCTCTTTAATCTTCGAATAAATCTTATATCACTGTTTGTACTAACAAAAATTTTAACATCCATTAATTCTCTAAGTTTTTTCTCAACAAAAATTAAAATTCCTTCAACAATAATAATTTGAGCTGGCTTTTTCCTCTCTCCATGCTTTTTACGAGTATGTGTGGTGAAATCATATATAGGAGTTTCAATTTCCCTACCTGCAATTAATTCTTTTAAATGCTGGACAAACAAATCTGTTTCCAGAGCATCAGGATGATCATAATTGACTTTTTCTCTTTCATAAAAAGGCAGGTTCTTGTTATCTTTATAATATGAATCGTGTTGAAGGGTAACTATATCATAACCTCCCAACTCATCAATAATAGAATTAATAATTGTTGTCTTTCCTGACCCACTTCCACCACCAACTCCAATAACTATAGGTTTACTCTTTGCCATTTGATAATTAATTTAGCATTTTTTAATAAAAGTGTCAACAAACTTTCATTTCACAAATTCTATGATAATTCCCATTAGCAGTACAGTGCAACCAACTATTTATCAGTTAATACACTACAACCACTTGACAAAAACTGGTATATATCATATAAAAATTATTCTTGCCGAAGTGGTGGAATTGGTAGACGCGCAAGTTTCAGGTACTTGTGGGAGTAATCCTGTGGGGGTTCGAGTCCCCCCTTCGGCACATTTTATAATCTTATGAAAAAAGGAAAAGTAGCTGTTTTTCTCTCAGGAAGAGGCTCTAATTTTGAATCAATATACAGGGCATCTTTAAAAAAAGAGTCGAATTATGAGATTGCAATTGTAATAAGTAACAAAAAAAATGCAAGAGGCCTGAAAATAGCTAAAAAATTCAAATTAAAAAACTTTTATGTTTCTTCAAAATCATTCAAATCAAAAAAGGAATATAATCAGTATATAATAAGACTATTGGAAATGAATAAAGTGGATTTAGTCTGCCTTGCAGGGTTTATGAGAATTATTGACCCTGAATTTATAGAGGAATATAAAAACAGAATAATAAATATCCATCCTGCATTACTTCCCTCTTTTCCAGGTCTAAATGCACAAAAACAGGCAATTGACCATGGTGTAAAAGTCAGTGGTTGTACTGTTCACTTTGTTGATTCAGGAATTGATACAGGTCCCATAATACTCCAGAAGCCTGTAAAAATAAAATCAAATGACAATGAGGAATTATTAAGTAAGAGGATTTTGAAGGAGGAACATAAAATATATCCTGATGCAATAAAACTCTTTTTTGAAAATAGATTGAAAATTGATGGAAGAAAAGTTATAATTTTAGAGAGATGAAATTTAAAATATTGATAATTTGTTTATTTGTTTTTAACATATTTTCTTTAGGCTCAGAATTTTCCATTGATAAAGCAACAAAAGTTGATAGATTTTTAAAAAAAATTAGACAAAAACAGAAGAAATCTGTTTTCCTAAGGAAGATTACTTTTACACAACACGAATTAAATTCCTATTTAAATATTATCTATACAAAAAAATATGCTCCTGAAGTAAAATATATAAAATTAAATCTTGAAAATGGAAATTATGTTAATGGGACTATGAAAGTAAAATTAAGAGGTCAAAAATATGAAAAAGTACCTTCTTTTTTAAAAGATATTGAAGTTGAATTTAATGGGAAGGCAGAATGCGAGAATTATAGGATGAGATACTTTTTTGAAGATCTAAAAATAAATGGGACTAATTTTTCACCGGAAATACTTGATGAAGCATTTTCTGCGGCCCAGACAAATTTTAAAATAAAAAAATCTATATTTGATTGGTTTGATCTTCTACCTGGTTTAAAAAATAGTGTGATTGAATATAAAAAAATAACACTCTTCTATTGAATTTAAAACTAAATTCTCCAATAGATGATATAAAAGGAATTGGAGAAAAATATTCTAAAATACTTAAAAAACACAATCTTCTAACTGTTTTTGACCTATTACTTAATTTCCCAGCCTTTTATATTGATTTCAAAAAGATTGACAATAATATTGAAATTAGCAAAAAAAAGGTTTACAAAGCTAAAATAGAAAGAGTTAAATTAACAAGAAACTTCAAAAAGAGATTATCTACATTAAAAGTAGATGCAAACATCTATACAAAAAACAAGTTGAACTCAAAATTGCAGCAAAATTGTAATAATATTCAAATTGTGATTTTCAATAAACCCTATTTATGTGATCTCTTAAAAAAAAATGAGAGTATATATTTTTTTGGAAATATTGAAAATTACAATGATTATCTTCAAGTAAGGAACCCTATGATTTTTAATACTATTGAAAACTGTTATATATTACCTGTATACACAAAAATTTCAACAATAAAATCAGGTTTTTTAAGAAAAATTTTTAAAAATATTTTTGAATCTCTTTATGACAATTTTGAAAATTTACCAGAACAGATTTTAAAAAAATACTCCTTTCGAAATATTGTAGAAACATTAAAAAAGATTCATTTCCCAGGTGTATATAATGAAAAACTAATTTATAATAATAAAAAAAGATTTATATATAAAGAGTTTCTTTTTTTTCAAATTGAGCTCCAATTTGTCAGAAGATATTTTAGAAAAAACATAAGGATCAATAATTATAGAATTAATAATAAACTCAGGGAATCAATAAAACAGAATCTCCAATTTGACCTGACATCTGACCAGATAAGAGTATATGAAGAGATTGTAAATGATCTGAAAAGTAAACATACAATGCAGAGACTTCTTCAAGGAGATGTTGGAAGTGGGAAAACAGTTGTTTCATTTTTGACTTTACTTATAGCAAAAATAAATGGTTTCCAAGGAGCCTTTCTTGTTCCAACCGAAATCCTTGCAAATCAGCATTTTTTAAATGCAAAAGCCTTTTTTAAAAATATAGAAATAGAAATCATAACAGGGTCAATACCTAATAATAAAAAAAGAGAAATTAAAGAAAGATTAAAAAAAGGAGAAATTGACATTATATTTGGTACTCATTCTATTCTAAATGAAAATATTGAATTTAAAAATCTCTCTATAATAATTATTGATGAACAGCAAAGATTTGGGGTGTCTCAGAGGGCTGCTCTTTTTTATAAGGGGAAATCTGTTGATCTTCTTGTAACAACAGCAACTCCAATTCCAAGGACAATGTTACTCACACTCTACAATGACCTTAAGGTTTCAAAGATCATAAATAAACCAAAAGAACGAAAACCAATAATAACAAAAATAGTTGAAACAGAAAAAAGAGATTCATTCTATAAGTGGTTAAAAAATAAAATTGAAAATGGTGAAAAAACTTATATTGTACTTCCTCTAATTGAGAAATCTGATTTTTTCTCACAATTACACTCAATTGAAGAGGATTCCGAATATTTTAAAGAAATTTTCAAACCCTCTCAAATTGGAATTATCTCAGGAAAAACTCCAAATATAGAGAAAAATAAAATATTAAATAAGTTTATAAATGGTGATATTAAAGTTCTTATATCTACTACAGTAATAGAGGTCGGAATAGATGTAAAAGATGCAACCATAATTGTTATTGAAAATGCAGATAGATATGGTCTTTCACAACTTCATCAATTAAGGGGACGTGTTGGCAGGAGTAATTTTCAATCTTTTTGTTATATAATTCCCTCTCAGCAAATAACTGAAAATGGAAAAAAACGCTTAGAAACTATTAACACAACAAATGATGGATTTAAAATAGCTGAAATGGATTTAAGGATGAGAGGAGGTGGTATTATTTCTGGTTTTGAACAATCCGGGTATCTCGATTTTAAAATTGCTGATACAAAAAGAGATTATGAAATACTAAAATTAGCTAAAATTGATGCTGAACAGATATTAAAAAATCCCTCATTACAGAACGATTACATCACAAATAATATATCTTCATTAAAGGAGAAGATAAAAAAAATAAATTTCAGTTGATTAAAAAAAGGAGGTTAAATGAAGCTTTTTTTTACAAAAATATTGTTAGTACTATGTTTTTTGTTTTTTTCAATCTACTCATTTTCATATGACTACAAATCAAATACGAAAAATAAGGAAAAAAACATGATTTCTTTGCCAAACCCTAAATACAACAGCAATACTTCAGTTGAGAATGCTCTATATAAGAGAAGATCAATAAGATCCTATAAAAATGAACCATTAAATATTGAAGAAATCTCACAACTTTTATGGGCAGCTTATGGTATTACTCGTAAAATAGAGAACGGTCCTGCTTATATAAGAGGAGGGTTAAGAACAACACCATCTGCTGGAGCTCTTTATCCTCTTGAAATTTATATAGTAGCTGGAAATGTGACTGGCCTTGAACCAGGGATTTACAAGTATAGATCTAAAAATCATAAGTTAGAAATAATTTTAAAGGGTGACAAAAGAAATGAACTCTGTATTGCAGGGTTTAATCAAAAAATGATAAAAAATGCTCCTGCTGATATTGTATATTCTGCAATTTATAAACGAACATGTAAAAAATATGGTATAAGGGGAAGAGAAAGATATGTTTGTATGGATCTTGGTCATTCCGCCGAAAACGTCTATCTACAAGCATTTTCCTTGAATATCGGCACATGTGCAATTGGATCATTTTCAGATATTAAGGTAAAGAAAGTTTTAAATATGCCAGAAGAAGAAGAACCACTTTATATAATGCCAATTGGCAAACTTAAAAATAGGTAATCTAAAAAAACTCTAAATAAAAGTCAAACATAGACTTGCTTGACCCCTTCTCTTAGCTTAGCCAGCCTAAATAGCGCCCCCAAAAGCTAACTGTGCGAGCACCAATACTAATAGCAATCTCTTTCATTTTTAGAGAACACTTTGCCGGTTGCCGAAGGATATAGAAAAAATCAGCTGCTGTTTTTACACCAATTCCTCCAATTGATACAACCAACCCCCATGTTGCAGCAATAAATTTACTGGAAAAAGTGGGTATTGATTTTCCCAGTTGGTATTTAGCCCTAAATAAATCTCGATAGTTATAATTATGTGAGTGATAAACAAGAGACTTTGACACATAAACAACTTGTAGCCCTTTCTTTTCCACTCGTCTAACCCATTCCTGATCCTCCGCAATTAAAATATCATCTTGAAAAGGAAATCTTTTAAACACCTGTGTTTTAATGGCAGCGCTAACAGTGGAAAACTTCAAGTAGTCAAAAGAATCCAATTTATTCTTTTTCAATTTTTCAGGAGGCATTGATATATGTAGATCCCTGGCCATATAAAAATAGCAACCGTGCTTCGGAAGATGACGGCTAAAGCTCCCAACAATTTTTTCGTTTTCCAATAAAGGATCTATTAACATTTGCAGCCAATTTTCATCTGCTGGGATGGCATCTGCATTTATAAAGACAATAATTTCTCCATTAGCATTCAGCGCTCCCAGATTCCGGGCCCTACCATGACCAAATTCTTCCGAAGGTATTTGCATTAGCATAACATTGGGAAAAGATTTCGCAATTTCAATGGTTTGATCCGTAGACCCAGAATCTATTACAGTAACTTCCAGATCATGCCCTACTTTCTGATTAAAAATTTTCTCCAAGCATTTGCCAATATTTTCTGCTTCATTATACGCAGGAATCACCAAAGAAATGAGCATTAGGAGCCACTCCCGGATGTACTACCATCAATATTTTCGTTTAGATCTTTTACTCCCTGCACCATTTTTTTTAAATTATAATTCCTCTTCATTTATTATCTAAGTTTATAATATATTATAATACACAATAACAAAATCTTTTTTTCATCTTAATAAAATATTAGGGGAATTATTGTTCATTGTCAATAGATTTAAATTTAACAATCATATTATCTTTATAGTACTTTTGTAATTGAAGGCAAAAGGAAAAAATAAAATGTATGTGTTTGATTTTTTTATATTTTAAAGAGTTTTATACTTCCATTAACTGTTTTAATATTTATTTTGTGTTTTCCTTCATTTACTGTTCCTTCCATTCTTGACCCAACAAATCCTCTTGTTATGGAAGTTTCGAAATCACTTTTGATGCTCCCATTTATTGTTGAAGCATTCACAATAAAACTTGAGTTTTTTCTTATTTCTATTTTTACACTTCCATTAACTGTTTCAGCAGAAATATTGCCCTTCAAATCATCTTTTACATGTAAATTTATACTCCCATTTACTGTTTTAAGATTTGTTGAAGTGAAAGAACCTTCAAACATGATTTTTCCATTAACTGTATTTGAATTCATAGTTTCGAATTTACCCATAGTATCAATTTTACCATTAACTGATTCCAATTTTACATATTTTATCTGTTCTGGTAGCTTTACAAAAAAATCAACCTTAAAATTACATATTCCTCTATATTTTTTTGTGTATACTTTTAATTTGTTATCTTTATACTCAAAGTTTACTTTAAGATTATCCAATGTTGATTTTTTTGATGCTGACTTAACTACTTTTATTAAAATCTCATTTTTATTATGAGTTGACAGTATGATTTTCCCATTGATGTTTGACAATTTAAATATAGCATCTTTGTTTAGATTAAAGGATTTTTCAATTTTTTCTTCGTATTTATAACCAAACATAAATGAAAAAAGCAAAAAGAAAGTAACAAGAAAAATTTTTGTTTTCATTCGACCTCCTGAAATAGATAAAACGAAATGATTTATTAAAAGTTCCATTATATTATAATTTTGACTAAAAAGGGAAAAAATGTTAAGAAAATAATATTTATGAGAGGAATTTAGAATGATCTATTATTTATCTCTTGGATCTAATATGGGTGACAGAGAAGATCAGCTCAGGAAAGCAGTATCTTTTCTAAAAAGTATTGGTGATATTAAAAAGATATCATCTGTATATGAAACAACTCCGGTTTCAATGAGCCATGGGTATGGTAATTTTTACAATATTGCTATTTGCATAGAAATAAAGCTTATTCCTGATATTTTACTATCAAAAATAAAAAGGTTTGAAGAGAGTACGGGGAGAAACACTAAGGACTCGCATAACCTGCCAAGAAAGATTGATATTGATATTTTGATGGTTGATGATATGGTTTTGAATGAAAAGGATCTAGTTATTCCTCATAAAGAGATGGTAAACAGAGCTTTTGTTTTAATTCCATTGAATGAAATAGCCCCTGGTCTAGTACACCCTGTTTCTTTTAAGACAATAAGGTATTTATTAAAAAAATTAAAAACAGATGAAACTGTAATAAAAATAAAAGATCTTTATTTATATTGAACTATATTTGGATATTAATAAAGCGCACCCGAAGGGACTCGAACCCCTAACCTGCTGATTAGAAGTCAGCTGCTCTATCCATTGAGCCACGGGTGCACTATAATCTCGGGGCGAGAAGATTCGAACTTCCGACCCTCGGTTCCCAAAACCGATACGCTACCAGACTGCGCTACGCCCCGTTTTGTATTTAATATAGATATAACAGTTTATAAATCTGAGATTTCTCTCTTTATTCTCTTACGCATTCTTTTATGTGCTTGTGCAATTTTCAATCTTTTTCTTTCACCAGGCTTTAGATAAACAGAATGCTTTTTAATATCTTTGATAATAGCTTCCTGCTGAACTTTTCTTTTAAACCTTCTTAAAGCACTTTCAAAAGATTCTCCTTCTTTCAAAATTATTTGAGCCAAATTTTATCACACTCCTTATTGTTTGAAATCTATTTATACATTATTCCGAGCTATGTGTCAATAAAGCATCCGAGTATATGAGATATGTATGCTTAATTATTAATCTTCAATTTCAAGGAGTTTGATTTTTTTCTGAAGTCTTTTCAATCTCTTTTCCATATCCTTTCTCTGTGTTTCAGTTAAATCTATTTTTTCTAATCCTTCTTCTACAAATTTAATTGCTTTAAAATAATCTTTTTCTTTATGTTCGTAATAAATAGACAACTCTCTATATGCAGTTTTTTCACTGTAATCTGATAGAATTTTCCATAATTCAACTGCTTCTTTGTAAAGTTTTTTCTTTTTTTTGATTGCTGATAATCTTTTTATTGCATTTGATATTATATCTTTTCTTGTAGCACTCTCTTGTAAAACTTCATACAATTTATTTGCTTTTTTTAAGTCACCATATTTTTCATAAAGAATTGCAGTACCAAAAATTTCTCCTTCATCATCTGTAAAAGAAATATTTTCTATATACTTTAGTCCAAGTAAAAGAAGAGATGATAATCCAACAATGTCAAGTGCATTGTGTTCAATAACTTTCTCAATTAGAAAAAATCTGTTGTTTCTTAAATAGTTAAAGTAGAGTGCGGGGATCTGGCTACTATCAATATCTTCGTCTCTTGAAATTCCGAGTAAAACATCTCCCAGATACCCCAATTTTCTTGATTCAAAAGTATTCTTCCATATTGTTCTTGCAGGAAACAGAAAATCAAGATGAGGTTTTTTTAAAAGGGGGAACCTCTTCCTGTGTAGTATATACCTGGTTTCCATTAAAGGGAAATCAAAGCATTTACCATTGTAGGTTACTGTTGCAGAAAAATCATGACCTTCCAAAAATCCATCAACTTCCTCTAAGAATTCTTCTTCTCTGTATAGATCGTTTAAAATAAAGACTTTGACTTTAAAGGAATCGCTTTCAAAAAAACCGAAACCTAACATAAATGGAATCGTTCCTGTGCCACCTGAAATCCCGGTAGTTTCAGTATCAAAATATAAAAATTTCATAGGATCCAGTTTAAGAAAATCATTGTCTCCCAAAATAGTTGCAACTGATTTTGAGGTGATACTTGACCATTGTGAGAGTTCAATCTTTCCAAATTTAGATGTTATAGGATATGAGAAATTACGAATAATAACAGGTTCATCCGAGAATGATTCTTTGATCCGAGTTCTTTTTTTATTTATTATCTTATCCTTTTTCAGGTTTAGGTTTACCAGTTTTTCAAGTTTTTCTTTTGTAGAAAATCCTTTCTCAGATTTAATAGAGTCCCATGTTTTTTTTATATTTTTGTCAATTTTGTCACTCATTGGAAAATCAATTTAAATAATATAGGATAACACCATAGTAAAATCCTAATTTGTTATTTAACTGTGATCCCAATCGGTGCTTCGCTTTGCCAAACAAATTCGCATATGAAAACTTTATTTGGAATAGAAAAAACATATTCCACATCATCACTTTTTGGCTGCATAGGTATAAGTAATGACTGCACTCCGCTTCGCCGCCTGTCGTAATACTCACCATTCTCTGAACCTGCACCAATCCAATTATACACATTTCCTGCGGTATCTCTAACCTTTACATCCGTCATAAAAGATTTTTTAATAGGTTTTCCATCCAGCCTCTCTAACTGGATTTTTACCCGTAAAAGGTAGGTGTTAGGATTATTATTTCTGAATATGTATGGTCTCACAGTAAAATACTTGGTTTTTTTAATTAAGTTCCCTGCTTTTGTTGCTGAAAGAACTTTTACATCCCAGCGTTTATATTTAAATTTTTTGCTCATATCATTCTTAAGTTCCTTTTCAACCTGTGGCTTGGGAGATTTATCCAGCAATACTACAATCTCCCTGTAATCGTTTTTGCGAGCCAGGCTGAGCGGAGAATCCCCATTGCTATTTTTTACATTAATATCAGCTCCTTTTTCTATTAAAAGTTTTGCGTTTTCAGATTGCTTAAAATTAATTGCAAATAACAGTGGCGTCCAACCTCCCTTAATACTTACATTAATATCAGCTCCTTTTTTGATTAAAAGTTTTGCATTTTCCGGCTGCTCATATCTTAAAGCAAACATCAATGGTGACCAGGAACCTGATGTTTTAGCATTAATATCCGCACCCTTTTGAATCAAGAGTTTTGCATTTTCCGGTTGGTTATACCGTAAAGCCAACATAAGCGGAGTCCACCCTATCTGGTTTTTTACATTTATCTCAGCTCCTTTGCTTATCAACAATCTGGCATTTTCCTGCTGATTGTACTGTAATGCCAGCATTAGAGGTGTAATTCCATCTGTTGTTTTTGTATTTATATGTGCTCCTTTTTTTATAAGAAGTTGAGCGTTTTCTCGCTGATCATTTCGCAATGCAAAAAGAAGTGGTGTCCATCCACTCCTATTTTTTTCGTGTATATTTGCCTTTTTTTTTATAAGGAGTTTAGCAATTTCTGCTTGCCCGTGTTTTAATGCGATCATTAATGGAGTCCATCCATCACTTTCAACAGAATTCACATCGCTCCCTTTTTCAATAAGTAACTTGGCGTTATCTTTGTACCCATTTCTCAAAGCAAACATCAAGGGAGTCCAGCCATTTATATTCCTGGAATTTATGTCTGCACCTTTTTGTATAAGGAGCCGGGCATTTTCCGGTTGGTTGTATCTTAGTGCCATCATCAAGGGAGTCCATTGATTTTTGTTTTTTATGTTTAAATCTACGCCTTTCTCGATTAATAGTTTGGCGATCTGTTTATGTTCATAGCGCAGGGCATATAAAAGCGGTGTCCAACTCTCATTGTCTTTTACGTTAATATCAGCTCCTTTTGAAATTAATAAACCTGCAATATCTCCATGATCGTAGCATAATGCAAACATAAGAGGTGTCCACAAATCATTGTTTTGTACGTTTATCTTTGCACCTTTTTCAATTAATAACCTGGCAATTTCCATTTGCTTATACCTAAGAGCAAACATTAGAGCTGTCCAATTATTTTTGGTTTTTAAATTAATATTAACTCCCTCTTTTAATAATAGTTCAGATATCTCCTTTTGATGGCTAAATAATGCAAACATAAACGGAGTCCAACCTTGATTATCCTGAATATTAATGTTAAATTTCTCCTTTATAAAAGATCTTAAACTGGACAGATCACCATTTTCTGCGGCTTTAAATAAAGTTTTGGAATCAGTAAATGAAGCTTTGGGAGCATTATTCCATTTGGGGATAAATAAGTCAAACGTAGATTTTCCCTGGGAATCCTGTGGATAAACTGCATGAATGAAGGCTCTTAGTTTTTCATCTCTTGTAAACATATATTTATTGAATCTGGAAATTATTTCGATATTATAGGAATATTCTTTAAGGGATTCTTTATAAAGTTTTACTTTTATAATTCCCAGGTCAGTTAGATTATCTTTTAACATATCAAAGGTTTTCCCTATCTTATAATACTTCCCATTGAAGAAAATATCTTTGATTTTATATTTCCCAGGAACAGCTTCCAGAATAAAAGAACTACCATTATTAACTTCAATGATATTTTTTGTATTGGGTGAGTCGGTTTTTAATAGGCGAATCTTAACTATACTATTCTCTTTTATCGCTTTTTTCTTTTTAAAAAATTGAATTTTTCCATAACATATTGAATTAAATTTCTTTTCGGAAAAGGAATTTTTGGAAATTTTTTTAATAAAGCAGGTGTTTCCTTTGTTGGTATTGCTATTTTCCCCGATACCTGCGGATATTTCTACCCCTGTTAAACCAAACATAATAAAAAAAATAGTAATAAAAATTTCGGGATTAAATGTTTTCATTTTCTATTTTCCTCCATAAAAAGCTTATTTATGTTTCTGATAATTTCAAAGTTTTTTTGGGTCCTTTACTCAAAGCAGTTAAAACGCAATTGAAATATTAAGAATAGGATAAGTTTTAATCAATAATATAGTTTAAAGGGTTTTGGGCTTTTCCAAAAACCCTTACTTCATAATGAAGATGTGGTGCTGTACTCCTTCCAGTATTTCCTACAAATCCTATTACCTGGCCTCTCTTAACTCTATCTCCCTCTTTTACATTAAAACCTGAAAGATGGGCATAACGAGTTGTAAATCCAAATCCATGATCTATTACAATAAGATTTCCCAAAGCATTTTGATGTGCTACAACGAGTACAAACCCATCAGCAGTAGCAACTATATCATTGCCAAGTTGAGTTGCTATATCCTGCCCATAGTGAAAATTTCTTTTACCTGTAAAAGGATGAGTCCTCCAGCCAAAACCATCAGTCAAATAACCCTTTGTAGGCCATATTGATGGAGTTGAAGCTAACCTGACTTTTTGTAAATCTATTACACTATTTACATATTTAAGTGTATTTTCAACCTTTTTTGCATTTCTAGTTAGTTTAAGGGCTTTATCTAATATGTTATTATTTGAAGGCTTATCGATTAAAATATTATCTGTAGTTGATTTTAAAGTACTTGAGTCGATTATTGGTCCACCTCCACTTCCAACTTCTTTTAATGCAAGTGGAGATTTCAAGCCTGAAGCAATTAATATCCTCTCTTTATAATCAGCCATTTTTTTTAAACTAATACTAAACTCCTCCATTTTTAGGCTTAATCCTGTTATTATTTTCTCTTTTTTTTTATTATCTGTTTTTAGGTTTATCATTTTTTCTTTATCAAAGGATATGCTAAGATAATCAAAAATAATAAATCCAAAAATAAAGAGGAGTACAAATACTGAAATCAAGACTTTTTTTATAAATTTTGAAGAAATTGAGAACTCTTTATTTGTTGATGTGGCATCTGAAATAATTATAATTGAATAGAATTTATTTTTCTTTTTCATGTTCTCTAATTCTACAAAAACATATTATTATACAAATTTTTGTTTAAAGTCAAGTAAATATTCGATATTTTCATAAATTATATATAAAAATAATCTAAATTTTATAGAAAATAATAGAAATATATACTATAATAGATATAATATTGCTTTTATTTTTATTTGTTTTTACTTGACAATAATATAATAAAGATGTTAAAAGGAAAACATAAATGAAAGGAGGATATATGGAAACGAAAAAAGTTGTTCTTGCAGATAGTAGTTACACGATTCGTAGAATAACAGAATTATCATTTTCGGAAGAGGAAGGCATTGAACTTATCACTTTAGAAAATGGTTTTAATATAAAGGAAAAACTAATAGAATTAAAACCAGCGGTTGTTCTTGTTGACATAAAACTGTCTGGATTTAATGGGTATGATACTTGTAAATTTATAAATGAAACTGAATCTTTAAAAGAAACAATGGTGTTTTTAATGAAAGGTGGATTTGAGCCGGTTAATGAGGGACTATTGAAAGGCCTAAAGTATATAGATATTATAACAAAACCTTTTGATTCAAACGAACTTGTTTCATCTATTAAGGAGATGTTGGATAAAGATAGTGTTAAGGCACCTCCTATTGTACCAGATGATTTACCCGAAATTGATAGTATTGAGGAAGCCGAAGATGGGATCTCTTTTTCAGATATAGAAGAAGAATTGAAATCTGAGAAAATTATTTCGGAGGATTTGGAAAAAGAAGAATTGTATAGTGAAGAAGTATTACCGTCTGAAGAGATAACTCAAGGCACTCAAATTGATAAAGAAAGCTCTCTTGATGTTAATACTTTTGATACTGATGAAATTGAAAATCCATTCAAGGAAGAAACTGAGGAGAAACCAGAGGTTGAGAAAGAGGAAGAGAAAATAGAAGAAGAGGTTAAGGAAGAAATTAAATT
>Ga0209121_10002485_pt1 | contig 18734 bp, 14 predicted proteins | sample Cruoilmetagenom3_FD_187292 | JGI IMG/M metagenome (GOLD analysis project Ga0209121, IMG submission 187292) | Oil polluted marine microbial communities from Coal Oil Point, Santa Barbara, California, USA - Sample 3 (SPAdes) (version 2) | ecosystem: Environmental > Aquatic > Marine > Oil seeps ... | reverse complement strand
CGCCGACCTTGATATGGTCTATCAATATTTCCCCCGTTTGAAGGAACGCCGCCGCTCTCAGGCTGGCTATACCTCGGGCGGCGAACAGCAGATGGTGGCAATTGGCCGCGCGCTGATGTCCAAGCCGGAAACCATCCTGTTGGACGAACCCAGCATGGGGCTTGCTCCGCAGCTGGTCGAAGAGATTTTCGGGATCGTCAAGGATCTCAACGAAAAGGAAAGTGTGTCCTTTCTGTTGGCCGAGCAGAATACAAATGTGGCGCTGCGGTTCGCCCACTATGGGTATATTCTGGAAAGTGGCCGGGTGGTGATGGACGGCCCTGCAGATGAACTGCGCGAAAACCCGGACGTTAAAGAGTTTTATCTCGGCATGTCGGATGAGGGGCGCAAATCTTTCCGCGATGTCCGTTCATACCGTCGCCGTAAGCGGTGGTTAAGCTGATGATGGACAAATCCATGGATTTTTTTGATGGCCTTGAAACACGATCCGCGGATGAACGTGCGGCCGATCTGACCGGCAAGCTGCCTGTTCAGGTGGCCCGCGCCATGTCCGCACCGGGCTATGCTGACCTTTGGGATGGTGTTGATGCCGCGGCGATCACCTCATCCGAGGCGCTGACTGCGCTGCCGGTGCTGCGCAAGTCGGACCTGAGCCGGGCCCAGGGTGAAAACGCCCCTTTTGGCGGGTTCACTGTGAAACCGGCCGCCGGCTTTGCACATATCTTTCAATCGCCCGGCCCGATTTATGAACCGGGCGGTGTTGATCACGACTGGTGGCGCATGGGCCGGTTTCTGCACGCAGCGGGGATTGGCAAGGGTGATATTGTCCAGAACTGCTTTGGCTATCACCTGACACCGGCTGGCATGATCTTTGAGAACGGCGCGCGCGCCGTTGGCGCGGCTGTATTGCCGGCAGGCACTGGTCAGACCGAGTTGCAGGTGCGCGCGGCGCATGATGTGGGCGTTACCGCCTATGCTGGCACGCCGGATTACCTCAAGGTGATTCTGGACCGGGCCGACGACATGGGCGTTGAGCTGGGTATCACCAAGGCGGCTGTGGGCGGTGGGGCGTTGTTCCCGTCGCTGCGGGCGGCTTACGCTGATCGCGGCATTGCCTGCCTGCAATCCTACGCCACAGCCGATCTGGGCAGCATTGCCTATGAAAGTGCAGCGATGAACGGCATGATCGTCGACGAGCATGTGATCGTTGAGATTGTCACCCCCGGCACCGGTAACCCGGTTGCTCCGGGCGAGGTGGGCGAGGTTGTTGTGACCACGCTGAACGCGGATTACCCGTTGATCCGTTTTGCCACCGGTGATCTCAGCGCCATGATGCCGGGGCAAAGCCCCTGTGGCCGGACCAACATCAGGATCAAGGGCTGGATGGGCCGGGCTGATCAGACCACCAAGATCAAGGGCATGTTTGTACGCCCCGAACAGGTGGCCGCACTGGTCGAAAAGCACGGCGAGATCGTCAAGGCGCGGGTCATCGCCAGCCGTGAAGGCGAAATGGATGCAATGAAAGTGCAGATTGAGGCACAAGGATGTGATGCCGCGACTTTTGCACCCAGCGTTGCCGAAATCCTCAAGCTGAAGGGGGCCGTCGAGGTGGTGGCACCGGGCAGCCTTCCCAAGGATGGTTTGGTGATCGAGGATCAGCGCAGCTACGATTAAGCGCAGTTTTGCAACTGGTCTTCCTGACAAAAATGGTCGAATAAGAACGGGGCGCGAGGTATCGCGCCCCGTTTTATGTGCGTCAAGCAAGGCAGACCCAACGTGGCCGATACCCAGACCTACGCCCCTCATGGCTCCCGTCGCCGCAGTACTAGAGGCACCCGTGTTCTGGGCGGTTTGGTCTATCTGATTGCCGGAGCCTGTCTTTTGCCGATGATCGCCGTGGCTCTGGCTGCGGTCACCGGGGGGACCGACACGATATCCCACCTCTTTGACACGGTTCTGCCGCGCTATGGGGCGACCACTTTGGTGCTGGTGGGGCTGGTGGCCGTGGGGACATTCACCATTGGAGTGGGCGCGGCCTGGCTGGTGACGATGACCCGATTTCCCGGTGTGCGACTGCTTGAGATCGCGCTGGTGTTGCCGCTGGCCTTTCCGGCATATGTGCTGGCGTATGCCTATACCTATGTGCTGGACCACCCTGGTATTGTGCAGGCAACCCTGCGGGATGTGACCGGATGGGGGCCGCGAGATTATTGGTTCCCCGAGATCCGTTCGATCGGCGGGGCGGCGGTGATGCTGATCCTGGTGCTTTATCCTTACGTCTACCTGCTGGCCCGCGCCGCGTTTCTGCAACAAAGTGCAACGGCCTTTCTGGCTGCCCGGGCGTTGGGCAACAACGCGCTTCAGGCGTTCTGGAAGGTCAGCCTGCCAATGGCCCGCCCGGCCATTGCCGCAGGAGTGTTGCTGGCGGTGATGGAAACCATCGCTGATTTTGGCACGGTGGCCTATTTCGGCGTGCAGACATTCGCCACCGGTATTTACACCAGTTGGTTTTCGATGGCCGACCGGGCCGCTGCGGCGCAACTGGCCCTGTGCCTGTTGGGGTTTGCACTGATTCTGGCCGTGGCCGAGCGTTCGCAGCGCGGGCGCGCGAAATACTATTCCGCGGGCAAGGCGCATATTTCCATGCCGCCGGCAGAGTTGAAAGGCTGGCACGCGGTATTGGCGCTGGCCCTGTGTGTGATCCCGGTGGTGCTTGGGTTTGTGCTTCCGGTGATGATCCTGACGGGGATGGGACTGGAATCCGAGCAAGACCTGTTCAGCCGGCGGTATGTGGGATTTCTGTCCAACTCGCTCACTCTGGCGGGGACGGCGGCGGTGATTACGGTCTTTGCGGCGATCTGTGTCGGGTTTTTCCAGCGGCTCAGGCCGGGGCGAGAATCAGCCATGGCGGCATATGTGGCGCGACTGGGATATGCGGTGCCGGGCGGGGTGATCGCCATCGGGCTGATGGTGCCGTTTGCCGCGTTTGACAACGCGCTGGATGCCTGGATGCGGGCGACATTCGATATCTCGACAGGGTTGCTGATTACCGGGTCGATCTGGTTGCTCGTGGGGGCCTATATGGTGCGGTTTCTGGCGGCAGCACTGGGGGCCTATGAGGGCGGGCAGAGCATGGTGCATGCCAATATGGATGCTGCCGCCAGATCGCTTGGGGAAACGCCGATTGGTACGTTGCGCCGGGTGCATCTGCCGATCCTGACTCCCAGCCTTTTGACCGCCCTGTTGATTGTGTTTGTCGATGTGATGAAGGAACTGCCCGCAACCCTGATCATGCGTCCGTTCAACTTTGATACGCTGGCGGTGCAAGCCTATCGGCTGGCCTCGGACGAACGGCTTGAAGGGGCGGCGGTGCCGTCGTTGGTGATTGTCGCGGTGGGCCTGTTGCCGGTGATCCTGATTTGTCGTCAGGTCGGGCGGCGAAAGTAGCCGGGCGTTCGGCCCTGCCTTGTGTTGCTCAATATCTGAAACAAAAGAAGCGCGGACAATTGCCCGCGCCTCGGTCGAAACCGTTACCTGTATTTGGGACTACTCCCAATCAACCTCGTTAAAGATTTTCTGCGCGGCGGGAATGTTTTTCGCCACGGCCGACAGATCGACATCGTCAGGCTTGAAGAACCCCAGCGAGGCGATGCTGGGTGCAAGGCCGACACCGGGCACGGCAGGGTATTCATCGTTCCCATCCGAGAAATACGCCTGGGCCTGATCACTGGCGAGGTACTCCAGGAACGCGATGGCATTTTCCTTGTTCGGCGCATGTGCCGCGACACCGCCACCCGACAGATTCATATGCGCGCCATCGCCGTTCTGTGACGGGAACACCCAGCCGATCATATCGCGCTTGTCAGTCACCCCTTTGACGTTTTTACGCAGCGTGCGGGCGAAGTAATAGGTGTTGCCCACCGCAATTTCGCATTCGCCCGACACGATGCCGCGCATCTGATCGGTATCGCCGCCCTGCGGTGCGCGGGCCATGTTGTCGACCACGCCCTGCGCCCAGGCCTTGGCAGTGGCTTCGTCGGTATGGGTGATGATCGAAGCCAGAAGCGTCTGGTTATAGGTGTTGGTCGACGACCGGATACAGACCAAGCCCTTGTACTTCGGGTCGGCCAGATCGGCATAGGTCATGGGCGGATCGGTCACATCGTTCTTGTCGTAGAAAATGATCCTGGCGCGCTGGGAAAATCCGAACCACTGGTTGTCTGAATCCTGTAGGTATCCGGGGATGCGGGCCTCAAGAACGGCGCTGTCGATGGGTTGAAGAACGCCGGCGTTCTTTGCCCTTTCCAGGCGGGATGTATCAACGGTAAGCAGAACGTCTGCCGGCGAATTGGCCCCTTCGGCCTTGATCCGGGCCAGCAGTTCGTCGCTCTTGCCTTCGATCCGGTTGATGGTGATGCCGGTTGCCTCTTCGAAGTCGGAATAAAGCCGTTCGTCCGTATCGTAGTGGCGCGAGGAATAAAGGTTCAACTCACCGCCGGCGAAGGCGGATGTGGCCGCAGAAATGGCCATTGCGGTGCCCAACAGGACGGCAAGGCAGGTTGAGGATTTTTGCATCTGATTTTCCAAAATTTGTTAATCTCGCGAGAATTAACCCGACTAAAACAATCAGATAACGAAATTCAGGCGAGATGCAAGTTAATTCCGAGTTAAATACTCGGATAAACTCAGTGCCGGTACAGGGTTTGTAACATGAAAAAACCGCATCCTGAAAAGGACGCGGTTCATGTCTTTGCTTAGATGCTTGGTGTCTCAGCCCTGACGGGCTTTGAACCGGCGCTGGGTCTTGTTGATCACGTAAACGCGACCCTTGCGACGCACGATCCGGCAATCACGATGCCGGTTCTTGAGCGAGCGGAGCGAGTTCTTGACCTTCATGGGTCATCTCCTGTTCCTTGCGGCGCGGGCCAGCGCCTGGTGTTACGGGTGCCCCGGCAAGACCGGAACAGTGAATTCATGGTGGGCACTACTGGGATCGAACCAGTGACCCCTTCGATGTCAACGAAGTGCTCTACCGCTGAGCTAAGCGCCCATGAATACCAACGCCTGACCCATGCCCCAAAAAAACGGGGCGCGGAATCCCGCGCCGGTAGAGCGGTCTATAAAAGGAGTCGTGAGGGTGATCAAGGGGTTTTGGCAAGGGATGTTTCCGGTCTATGCTTTGTTCAACAAGGAGAGTCGATGCCAATAGCTGCCTATCACCTGTCGCGACCTGACCGGGCGCGCTCTTGCGTGGTGTTTGCCTCGCCCCACAGCGGTGCGGATTACTCTGAGTCCTTCATGCGCAGTTCCATTCTGGACCGGCACACGATCCGCTCGTCCGAGGATGCCTTTGTCGACCTCCTATTTGACGCGGCCCCCGATCATGGCGCGCCGTTCCTGACCACCCGTGTGCCCCGTGCCTATGTGGATCTAAACCGCAGCAAGGAAGAACTGGATCCGGCCCTGATCGAAGGCGCGCGGCGATATGGTCACAATCCCCGCGTGGCATCGGGCCTGGGCGTGATCCCGCGTGTTGTGGCCAATGGACGGGCGATTTACCGCGGCAAGCTGCCCATGGATCAGGCGCAACTGCGGATCAGACAATACTGGCACCCCTATCATGAGGCTTTGCAAACCCTTCTGGACGAGGCTCACGCGCAGTTCGGGCAGGCCGTTTTGATTGACTGCCATTCCATGCCCCACGAGGCGATGGACGGCATCTCGCGCAGCAACCGTGAACGCCCCGAGATCGTTCTGGGTGACCGTTTTGGTGCCGCAGCCAGTGGCGATGTCGTGGACCGGATTGAGGCCGCCTTTGCCGCCACCGGGCTGAAGGTTGCCCGCAATACTCCGTTTGCCGGTGCTTATGTGACCCAGGCCTATGGTCGCCCTTCGCGGCTGCAACATGCGGTTCAGGTGGAAATCGACCGGTCGCTTTATATGGATGAAAAGGCAATCCGGCCCAATGACAACTTCGAGGCGTTCCGCACGCTGATGCATCAGGTCACCGCCGATATTGCCTCTTTCGGGCAAGAACAGATGCCGCTGGCGGCGGAATGATCCCGGGGGATCGGCGCATTCAGGCGACCAGAATTGCGGGCAATGCAGATGAAAAGACAATGGCGGGAATGAAATGATCAAACGAATATTGGGCGGTATCGGGATAGTGCTGCTGGTGTTGATTGCCATTCAGGTATTCAACACCTTGCGTTTCAAGCCGCAATCGACGGCTGTTGAACAAATCTCCCTTCCCGCCGTTGATGCGGACGGGGTTGCCGAGCATCTGAGCGAGGCGATCCGGATCAGAACCATTTCAACGTCGTCGGACATGACCGAAAGGGGCCCGGCATTTCAGAATTTCGTTGATTGGCTGGTCGCCACCTACCCGACTGCCAATGGTGCCATGCGCCGGACGATGATTGGCGGTCTGACGCCGCTTTATCGCTGGCAGGGGTCGGATGACACGCTCAAGCCGATATTGCTGACCGCGCATTATGATGTGGTGCCCGCGGCGCAAAATGGTGCTGAAGACTGGGACCAGCCACCGTTTTCCGGCACTGTCGCAGATGGGTTTGTCTGGGGGCGCGGTGCGCTGGATGACAAAAGTGCCGTGGTGGCCATTATGGAAGCCGTGGAAGCACTGGTCGAAGCTGGCTTCACCCCAAAACGCACGATCTATCTTAGTTTCGGCCATGACGAAGAGATCGGCGGCCATAATGGGGCCGGCAAGGTCGCAGCCTACCTGAAGGATCAGGGGATTCAGATGGCATGGTCGCTTGATGAAGGGTCAATGATATTGAAAGATGTCATCTCTGGTCTGGACCAGCCAGTGGCAAGCATCAATGTCGCCGAAAAGGGATATGTCAGCCTTGAAATCACCGCACATGCCGAAGGCGGCCATTCATCGCTGCCGCCGCGCGATACTGCCGTAAGTGCTTTGGCGCAAAGCCTGGTGAAACTGCAATCTGCGCCTGTGCCGGGTGGTCTGACGGGGGCATCCAAAGGTTTCTTTGATGCGCTTGGCCCGTATTTCACACTGGAAAAACGCGTACTGTTTGCCAATCAGTGGCTATACCGCCCGCTTTTGAACATGGTACTGTCTTCCTCTCCTGCGACCGATGCGATGCTGCGCAGTTCAAAGGCTCCGACAATGTTGCGAGGGTCGGCAAAAGACAACATCCTGCCGCAAACCGCCGTGGCGACGGTGAATTTCCGTATCCATCCACGCGACAGTGTTGAATCAATCATCGCCCACACACACGAGATGATTGATAGCCCCGATATCGACGTCACAATTCTTGGCGGTGCGGGAATGGAGCCCAGCGGTGTTTCAAGCAGTGACAATCAGGCATTTGACACGCTTGCAATGACGTTCAGGCAGGTGTTCGGAGATTTGATCGTTGTTCCGGGCCTGACCGTGGCGGCAACGGATTCGCGCCATTACAGCCTTGTTTCGGACGACAGTTACCGGATCAACCCGTTCATTTTTACCGGCGACGATATCAAGCGGCTGCACGGACGTAATGAACGTATCACGATCAAGGGCATGGCCCAGGCCGTTCAATTCTATTCAACCCTGATCAGGAACGCCGCCGATTGACCCAGCCTATCGCAGCGACCGCCCTTTTACGATTGCCGCCGTGCCGAATTTGGCTCTGATCTTGTCGGTGGCGCGTTCAGCCCCGGTCCGTTGTGCCGCCCCCGGGTCCAGCAGATCGCCGGATTTGTCGGCCTCACTTTCCGGGCAAAGGTCAGACAGGCCGCAACCAATCAGCCGGAATGGGCCCTGATCAACCACCTGGTCGAACAGGCCGCGGGCAACGCGGTAAAGCGTGTCTGTCATTTGCGTCGCATCGCGCAGCGAAAGGCGGCGGGTCAGACCCGAATGGTCAGACCGCTTCAGTTTCAACGTGACTACGCGCCCGGCAAGGCCTTTGGCCTTGGCCCGGTCAGACACTTTTTCGGCCATCCGCCACAGATGCCCGTCCAGAATGTCCGCATCACCGGTGTCTTCGAAAAAGGTGGTTTCGTTGGAAATGGATTTCATCGGTTCATGCGCCGTCACGCGCCGCCGGTCCTGTCCGCGTGCCAGGTGCCACAACCGGTCCCCCATCGAGCCAAAGCGCGCGCTCAGTGCCGCGCGGTCCCAGCGCAACAGGTCGGCAAAGCTGCGGATGCCGACCTTGTCCAGCGAGGCCTGCGCCGCCGGGCCAATGCCCCAGATCAGGCGCACTGGTTTATCACGCAGGAAGTCGGCCGTTTCCGCCTTGCCGATCACCGAAAAACCGCGAGGCTTGTCGAGGTCGCTGGCAACCTTGGCCAGAAACTTGTTGTGCGAAAGACCAATTGACCCGGTCAGCCCCAATTCGTCTTTCATCCTTTTGGCAAGCCGCGCCAACATCACCGCCGGCGGCACCCCGTGCAACCGTTGGGTTCCGGTCAGATCCAGAAATGCCTCGTCCAGCGACAGGGGCTCGATTGCCGGGGTCAGTTCCTCCATCAATTTGCGGATCGCCCGCGAGGCTTGCGCGTAGGCCTGCATCCGCGGCTTGATGATCACCGCGTCCGGGCACAGTTTGATGGCCTGAAACATCGGCATGGCCGAGTGTACGCCACGGATGCGCGCCACATAACAGGCGGTGGACACCACCCCGCGCCGGCCACCGCCAATGATCACCGGTTTGTCGGCCAGGCTGGGGTTGTCGCGCTTCTCGACTGAGGCATAGAACGCATCGCAATCCATATGCGCAATGGTCAGTTCAAACAGTTCCGGATGGTTCAGCACGCGCGGGCTGCCACAAGCGGGGCAACGCCGGGTGACGTCTGTTTGGATCAGGCAATCGCGGCAGAGGGCGGGCATTAGCATAAGGTATCCGGTGGGGCTGCTGCTGTTTATATACAGAGGCCGGTAAGGATTGTCTGCGAACATGGTGCAGACATGTCAGATATTCACGATACTGACCGGGCTAGAGTGTATTGCGTTTGATCTGATTTAAGCATTCACCTGTCGGGGTGAGGCAGCGTTTGCAAAGCACAACGTGTTCACTCCGATAGGTGAATTCAATTGAACGCAATACGCTCTAATGTCATTCTCAGGTGCAAAACTGACTCTTTTGAGACACGGGTTTGAGACATGGGCCAAAAAGCCGTTATCCCATCCATTTGATATTGCTGGTTCTTAAGAAAGACCCCCCGCTGCTGAGGCGGGGGGAAGGTAACGAACCACAGGAAGAAACGGCTCGTTGGGGAGTGTTTCAAACTTAGAATCGCTTAAAACAGCGAATTCGTACAGTCAGGAATTCGATAGTGTCTAAATAGGTCTTTTATCTGTGCCTTTGCGGGCACAGCGGGACAAGAAGGGTTCAGAGCCCAGCCAGAGTGCTTAGAATGGCCTGTGCGGCACCGCGCGGGTCGGGGGTTTTCCAGATGGGGCGGCCGATAACAATATGGTCGGCACCACTGGAAATAGCCTCTGCCGGGGTCGCCACACGTTTCTGATCGCCTTTGTCTGCGCCGGCGGGGCGCACGCCCGGCGTGACAATCAACCGACCGCTGGCTTGCGGCAAAGCCCGGATCATCGCCGCCTCGTGTGGCGAGGCGATGACCCCGTCGGCCCCGGCCTCAAATGCCAGTGCTGCGCGTTCAAGAACCAGATCGGGCAGGTCGCCGGGTTTGATCAGCCCCTCGTCCAGATCGTGGCGGTCAAGCGAGGTCAGGATCGTCACGGCGAGGATCTTCAGGTCTTTCCCGGCGGCCCCTTCTTTGGCCGCCCGTACCACATGCGGGTCGCCCTGCACCGTCAGGAAATCCAGATCGAACCCGGCCAATCCGCGCACCGCCGCTTCGATCGTGGCGCTGATATCGAACAGCTTCATGTCCAGAAAGATGCGCTTGCCGTGTTCCTGTTTCAGCTCGTTTGCCAGGGCCAGCCCGCCGCCGGTCAGCATCCCCAGCCCGATCTTGTAAAAACCGATGGCATCGCCCAGCCGCCCGGCCAATTCCAATCCCTGAACGGCATTGGCAACATCCAGGGCTACAATCAGACGGTCATCGGACATGGGCGGACCTCGCAGGGTTTGACAGGAGCTATTCGGCCCTGATTAGACGCAGCGGGGCGGGCTTGTCTATGCCATTTGCTGCACGGCAGAGCCGCCCAACGCGTCCGAGAACAGGAGTTGTTCGCGGCCCGAGCGGTATTCGGGCATTCGCAGCAATTGCCGTGTCGCCTCGGCAACAAAGGCAGAGGCGCGGTTGTCGGGGTTCTCGTCCATCGGTAGGTCCAGACGGCAGAACAAAGTAACCAACTGATTTTTCAGAGTCATTGAAACATTGGCCTTATGCCGGGACGACCGGGAGCAGTACTGATATTGGCAAATCTCGATATCTGTCACAAGCATTTCTTGTCTCCGTTTTGCCCAAAATCGCGCCCAAATCGTGCAAAACTGAGACCAGAGCAGGGAATATTCGCGAACCTTTGACAAGATGCTGAAAAGTTGCGTCAATTTGCCCGTATCCGGGCCTTGAAGCGGATCAGATCATCCCCAAATTGAATGCGAGGCCCAACCTTGGGCGCGCCGCATAGCGGGCGCTGAAACATAGGGCGCTTTGAAAAGGAGAGACAGATGGACTTGAACAAGTTCACCGAGCGGGCACGCGGTTTTGTGCAGGCTGCTCAGACGATTGCGATGCGCGAGGGGCATCAGCGGCTGACCCCCGAACATATTCTCAAGGCATTGATGGACGATGATCAGGGGCTGGCCAGCAACCTGATCACCCGCAGCGGCGGCACCCCCGCCCGCGTGGTCGAGGCGCTGGACGCCTCCATGGCCAAGATCCCGCAGGTCAGCGGCGATTCGGGTCAGGTTTACATGGACAGCAGCACCGGCAAGGTTCTGGCCGAGGCCGAAAAGCTGGCCGAAAAGGCCGGCGACAGCTTTGTGCCGGTTGAACGGGTGCTGATGGCTTTGTGCATGGTCAAATCCAAGGCCAAGGATGCGCTGGATGCGGGGGCTGTTAGCGCCCAGAGCCTGAATGAGGCAATCAACGATATCCGCAAGGGGCGCACCGCCGACACGGCGACGGCCGAAGAGGGTTACGATGCGCTGAAGAAATACGCGCGCGACCTGACCGAGGCGGCGCGCGAGGGCAAAATCGACCCGATCATTGGCCGCGATGAAGAAATCCGGCGCACTATGCAGGTGCTTTCCCGGCGCACCAAGAACAACCCGGTGCTGATCGGCGAACCGGGCGTTGGTAAAACGGCGATTGCCGAAGGCCTGGCGCTGCGGATTATCAACGGCGATGTGCCGGAATCCTTGAAGGACAAGAAACTGCTGTCGCTGGACATGGGCGCGCTGATTGCCGGGGCCAAATATCGCGGTGAATTCGAAGAGCGGCTCAAGGCGGTCCTGACCGAAGTGACCGAGGCAGCGGGCGAAATCATCCTGTTCATCGACGAGATGCACACGCTGGTTGGTGCCGGCAAATCGGAAGGCGCGATGGACGCGGCCAACCTGATCAAACCCGCACTGGCGCGAGGCGAATTGCATTGCGTTGGCGCGACCACGCTGGATGAATACCGCAAATACGTCGAAAAGGACGCGGCCCTTGCCCGCCGGTTCCAGCCCGTCGTAGTGGCCGAACCAACGGTCGAGGACACGATTTCGATCCTGCGCGGCATCAAGGAAAAGTACGAACTGCACCACGGTGTGCGGATTTCCGATAGTGCGCTGGTTTCGGCGGCAACGCTGTCGCACCGCTATATCACCGACCGGTTCCTACCGGACAAGGCGATCGACCTAATGGACGAGGCGGCCAGTCGGTTGCGGATGGAGGTGGACTCCAAGCCGGAAGAACTGGACGCGCTGGACCGGCAGATCCTGCAAATGCAGATCGAGGCCGAAGCGCTGCGGCTTGAGGATGACACGGCGTCCCGTGATCGTCTGGAAACCCTTGAAAAAGAGCTGGGCGATTTGCAGGAACGCAGCGCCGAGATGACCGCGCAATGGCAGGCCGAGCGTGACAAGCTGGCCGGGGCGCGCGACATCAAGGAAGCGTTGGAAAAGGCCCGCGCCGAATTGGATATCGCCAAGCGCGACGGCAATCTGGGCAAGGCCGGAGAGCTGTCATATGGCGTGATCCCCGAGTTGGAAAAGCAACTGGCCGAGGCCGAAGGGCGTGAAGACAGTGCTGCGATGGTCGCCGAGGCTGTGCGCCCGGAACAGATCGCCGCCGTGGTGGAACGCTGGACCGGTATTCCGGTGGCCCGGATGCTGGAAGGCGAACGCGAGAAACTGCTGCGCATGGAGGACGAATTACACAGGCGTGTAATCGGCCAGAATGCTGCGGTGACGGCGGTATCAAACGCGGTACGCCGCGCGCGCGCCGGGCTGAACGACGAGGGCCGTCCCTTGGGCAGCTTCCTGTTCCTGGGGCCAACCGGCGTGGGCAAGACCGAACTGACCAAGGCGGTGGCCAACTTCCTGTTTGACGACGACAACGCCATGGTGCGTATCGACATGTCCGAATTCATGGAGAAACACGCCGTCGCCCGCCTGATCGGTGCGCCTCCGGGCTATGTCGGCTATGAGGAGGGTGGCGTGCTGACCGAAGCGGTGCGGCGCCGGCCCTATCAGGTGGTGTTGTTCGACGAGGTGGAAAAGGCCCATCCGGATGTGTTCAACGTGCTGTTGCAGGTGCTGGATGACGGCATCCTGACCGATGGTCAGGGACGCACTGTCGATTTCAAGCAAACGCTGATCGTGCTGACCAGCAACCTTGGCAGCCAGGCGCTCAGCCAGTTGCCCGAAGGGGCCGATGCGGCGGATGCGCGGCGTGATGTGATGGATGCGGTCCGGGCGCATTTCCGGCCCGAATTCCTGAACCGACTGGACGAAACGATCATCTTTGACCGTCTGGCGCGCGAGGATATGGACGGCATTGTCGATATTCAGCTGGGGCTGTTGAAAAAACGTCTGGCAACGCGCAAGATCGCCATCGAACTGGATGAAGATGCGCGCAAATGGATGGCGGATGAGGGGTATGACCCGGTGTTCGGGGCGCGGCCATTGAAACGTGTTCTTCAGCGCGCCTTGCAGAACCCGCTGGCCGAGATGTTGCTCGGGGGCGAGATCATGGATGGCGACACCATCCCGGTCAGCGTCGGGGCCGAGGGGCTGATCATCGGGGAACGGACCGGTGCATCCAGCCGACCGGCACCGGATGACGCGGAGCTGCATTAACGACTTTGAGGCCCGCCGGTAACTGGCGGGCCTTGATGTAACCGGGTGTCTTGCACCCGAACGCTGTACCCCCTACATCTGCGCCTCATGGCCAAGACGGAACAAAACCCCAATTACAAAGTGATCGCCGAGAACCGGCGGGCGCGATTTGATTATGCGATCGAGGATGATCTTGAATGCGGCATCCTTCTGGAAGGCTCCGAAGTCAAATCGTTGCGCGCGGGCGGGGCCAACATCGCCGAAAGCTATGCCGCCGTGGAAGAGGGCGAGCTGTGGTTGGTCAATTCCTATATCGCCCCTTACGCACAGGCCAAGACCTTTCGTCACGAAGAACGGCGCAGGCGTAAGCTGTTGGTTTCGAGAAAGGAACTGGCGAACCTGTGGAACGCAACTCAGCGCAAGGGCATGACGCTGGTGCCGCTGGTTTTGTATTTCAACCACAAGGGACTGGCCAAGCTGAAGATCGGCATCGCCAAGGGTAAAAAGCTGCATGACAAGCGGGAGACCCAGGCCAGACGCGACTGGGGCCGGCAAAAGGCGCGGTTGTTGAAGGATAATCGCTGAGACGGAATTCAACGCTGCGTGGCCAGGGCCAGCCCATCAACCACAGCTGTGAACGCGTCGGAATACAGAATCTCAGCATCGGGGCAGAGCGTCCTGATCTCATCCGACACAAACCGCATCAGGCTCGACCCGCCAACAAGGATGACGCGCCCGATCTTGTCGCGTTCTACCCCTGCAATTTCCAGCGTCTCAATAGCGGCCCTGCGCAGCAACGCCCGATTATCCGCAAGGACGGCATCAAGGGTTTCCTGAGTAACGGTTTCCATCAACCGGGGTTCGATGAAACCCATATCTATGCGCCCGTCGTTCCTGCCGGTGTTGGCGGCGATCTTGCCACGCTCGACAGCAAAGGCCAACTCGTGACCCAGTTCCATCTCCAGGACAGTGAACAGGCGGGCCATCTTTTGGTGATCAACTGCAAGCCGGGCCATGTCTGCCACCATCCGGCGCGTTTCACCCGTATAAAGAAACGGAATTTTTGCCCATGTCGCCAGATCTACATATGGCGCGCGCGGCACAGGTAACAACCCCGGCCCCATCTGGCGGCGTAACTGACCGCCCAGACCAAGCAAAGGCATGGCAAGAGCCAGTGACACAGAATGATCAAAATCTGTCCCACCAAGGCGGATGCCATGACTGGCAAGGATGTCCGCCCGCGCGCCTTCACTGCGAAAGACCGAGAAATCCGAAGTACCACCACCGATATCCACGATCAGCCCAATCTCTCCGGCATCCCCCATGCGGTGGCTTGCCATGGCGGCGGCCTCTGGTTCGGCGAGAAACGAAACCTCCTCAAACCCGGCTGCCAGGTAACAACCGCGCAAATCTACCTCGGCCTGAGCATCCTTGGTCGGATCGCCAGTATGAAAATGCACCGGCCGCCCCGATAACGCGCGGCGGAACCGCAGCCCGGTTGCCGCCTCGGACCGCTGACGTAATTCGACGAGGAAGTCAGTGATGATCCCGGAAATTGTACGGCGGTGCCCGCTGATCAATCGCGATTCATGCAATAGCGGCAAACCCAGTACACTTTTCAATGCCCGCATATACCGCCCGTCCTCTCCGGCGGTCAGCGCATCGGCAGCCGCCGCGCCAACCTGCATCGCTTTTTCATCGTCCGGAAAGAAAACAGCAGTGGGAAGCGTCTCTGCCCTTTCCTCGATTGGTATCCGAAAGACTCCGTTTGGGATCGCTACTGCCGCAGCAGAGTTGGAGGTTCCAAAATCAATTGCGAGTGTGTCTGTCTGCATGGCATCACCTGACCGAAGGGCCGCACCTGCTATCGAAGTTTCGGTTGCGGGGCAACCCGACACAGGCAGGGTGAATGACCGACAAGGTGCCGGGCAGCCATCCGGGCCTGCAAAGTGCTTCTTCCCCTTTGCCACGCAAACATCTTGCGACTCTGCGGCCTAAAATGTAGGCAGGTCTAAGGTTTGCGCAGGGGTAAATGCGATGCAGGACGATCCGAAAACACTTGTTTCAACCGACTGGCTGGCCGCGCATCTCAAGAACCCCGATTTGCGGGTTCTGGACGGGTCCATGTATTTGCCGGGTTCAGGGCGCGATGCCAAGGCGGAATATGACGCCGCCCACATACCCGGTGCGCGGTTCTTTGACATAGACGACATTTCCGACAGCCGCTCGGACCTGCCGCATATGGTGCCTCCGGTCGAGAAATTCATGTCCCGCCTGCGCGCCATGGGCGTCGGCGACGGTCATCAGGTGGTGGTTTACGACAGTGCCGGCCTGATGTCGGCGGCGCGGGTCTGGTGGCTGTTCAGGCTGATGGGCCAGGCCAACATAGCGGTGCTGGACGGGGGGCTGCCCAAATGGCAGGCAGAGGGCCGCGAGATCGAAGACATGCCGCCAATCGTGCGCGACAGGCATATGACCGTGCGCTTTCAGAACCATCTGGTGCGCGATGTCACGCAAGTGTCAGCAGCCGCCAAGCTTGGCGACTATGAAATTGTCGATGCCCGCTCTGCCGGACGGTTTGCCGGGACCGAGCCGGAACCGCGCGACGGGCTAAGGCCGGGCCATATCCCCGGTTCGCGCAACGTGCCGTATGCCGACCTGCTGAACGGTGATGCCACAATGAAAGACCCCGAGGCCACGCGCGCCGTGTTCGAGGCCGCTGGCGTGGACCTTACCAAACCGGTCATCACTACCTGTGGCTCTGGTGTTACGGCGGCTATTCTTAGCCTTGCCCTTGAACGGATGGGCAAGAGCGATCATGCGCTTTACGACGGTTCATGGACCGAATGGGGCGCGTTCCCGACCCTTCCCGTTGCTACCGGAGAAAGCTGATGTTCAAGCAACTCAAAGCTCAACCTGCCGACAAGATCCTTGCCCTGATGGCGGTTTTTCGTGAAGACCCGCGTGAGGGCAAAATTGACCTTGGCGTAGGCGTCTACAAGGATGCCACCGGCATTACCCCGGTGATGCGGGCCATCAAGGCGGCGGAACATCGTTTGTGGCAAGAACAGACCACCAAGGCCTATGTGGGTCTGGTTGGCGATCCGGCTTATAGCGATGCAATGATCAGCCTGATCCTGGATGGTGCCGTGCCGCGCGAAAACATTGGTGCGGCCGCTACACCTGGCGGCACCGGAGCGGTGCGTCAGGCGTTTGAGCTGATCCGTATGGCCAACCCGTCCGCACGGGTGTTCGTGTCAAACCCGACATGGCCCAATCATACGTCGATCCTGAACTATCTGGGCATTGAAACCGTCGCCTATCGTTACTTTGATGACGAAACGCGCGGCGTTGATTTCGACGGCATGATCGCCGATCTGAAGACCGCACGCAAAGGCGATGTGGTGCTGTTGCACGGCTGTTGCCACAACCCGACGGGGGCCAACCTGAACCCGGTGGAATGGCAGGCGGTGATCGACCTGCTGAACGCCACAGGCGCAATGCCGATGATCGACATCGCCTATCAGGGCTTTGGCGACGGTCTGGAACAGGATGCGGCAGCAACCCGGATGGTGGCTGCGGGCGTTCCTGAATGCCTCATCGCCGCCAGTTGCTCAAAGAATTTTGGCATTTACCGGGAACGCACCGGGTTACTGATGGCAGTGTCTCAGGATGCCTCGCAGCGCCAGCTGAACCAGTCCACGCTGGCCTTTCTCAACCGACAGAACTATTCCTTCCCGCCCGATCATGGCGCGCGGCTGGTAACGATGATCCTGAATGATGACGCATTGCGCGCTGATTGGGCGTCCGAGCTTGAAGATGTGCGCCTGTCGATGCTGGGCTTGCGTCAGTCACTGGCATCCGAATTGCAACGCCTGACCGGATCAGACAGGTTTGCCTTTCTGGCTCAACATCGCGGCATGTTCTCGCGCCTTGGGGCCACGCCGGAACAGGTCGAGAGGTTGCGGGCAGAACAAGGCATCTACATGATCGGGGACAGTCGCATGAACATTGCCGGGCTGAATGCCCGGACAGTGCCGATCCTGGCGCAGGCGATCGTCGACGTTGGCGTTTAGCCGGCACCGGAACCCCTCGGTAAGCTCATGAGATGAAAGCCTGCAAGGGCTTGAAGATCTGCCGGTTTAAAAAAACTGCCAGCCCAAAGAAAAACCGCCCGGATGCAATATCCGGGCGGTCGTTTGGATGATCGGCGGTTCTTATGAGTGGTAGGCCGATTCGCCATGGCTGGTCAGGTCCAGACCTTCGCGCTCGTCCTCTTCAGTAATCCGAAGACCGATGAGCATATCCACGAGCTTGTAAAGCACCAGCGAACCAATGGCGCACCAGACGATGGTGATGACCACGGCCTGGATCTGGATCCAGGTCTGACCCATCATCGAATAGTCATCGCCCATGATGCCGCCAAGGCTGCCGGCGGAAAAGATACCGGTTCCGACCGCACCGACGATGCCACCAACACCGTGGATGCCGAACACGTCCAGGCTGTCGTCATAGCCCAGCTTGTTCTTCACGGTGGAGACGAAGTAGTAGCACACCAGCGATGCGATCGCGCCCAGTGCAATGGCACCAACCGGGCCAACCGAACCGGCGGCTGGTGTGATGGTCACCAGGCCTGTGATCATGCCCGAGGCTGCACCAAGCATCGACGCCTTGCCACGCAACACGCTTTCGATCAGCGACCATGCAAGAATGGCACCGGCTGTGGCAGTGAAGGTGTTGATCATTGCCAGACCGGCACCGCCGTTGGCCTCAAGGTTGGACCCGGCATTGAAGCCGAACCAGCCAACCCACAGCAGCGAAGCACCAACCATAGTCAGAGTCATCGAATGCGGGGCCATCATGTCCTTGCCCAGACCTGTCCGTTTGCCTACCATGATCGCGCCGAACAGCCCGGCAATACCAGCGTTAATATGCACTACGGTGCCGCCGGCAAAATCAAGCGCGCCCATGTTGAAAATCAGGCCCGCGCCGTCCCAGACCATGTGGGCAACCGGGAAATAGACAACCGTAACCCAGAGAGTGACAAACACCAGGATTGCCGAAAACTTAATCCGTTCCGCGAATGCACCGACAATCAGTGCCGGAGTAATGGCGGCAAAGGTCATCTGGAACGCAATGAACACGAATTCAGGAATCACAACGCCGTCGGTAAAGGTGGCTGCCATGCTGTCCATCGTTACACCGGCCAGGAACAGCTTGCCAAACCCGCCCCAATAGGGGCTGGTACCGCCGCCAAAGGCCATCGAATAGCCCCAGACCACCCAGATCACCATCACCAGTGCGGTGATCAGGGTGCATTGCATCAGCACCGACAGCATGTTCTTGGTCCGCACCAGGCCGCCATAAAACAGGGCAAGGCCCGGCAGGATCATCATCAGGACCAACAGCGTGGACACCATCATCCAGGCAACATCGCCCTTGTCCATGGTTTCAGTAACAACTTCGGTGGCCGCTTCGGTGGATTGCGCCAAAACCGGGAGGGCCAGCGCCGAC
>Ga0209121_10002484_pt1 | contig 18734 bp, 19 predicted proteins | sample Cruoilmetagenom3_FD_187292 | JGI IMG/M metagenome (GOLD analysis project Ga0209121, IMG submission 187292) | Oil polluted marine microbial communities from Coal Oil Point, Santa Barbara, California, USA - Sample 3 (SPAdes) (version 2) | ecosystem: Environmental > Aquatic > Marine > Oil seeps ... | reverse complement strand
CTTTCGCGCTAATCTTTTTTGGGCTCGTAGCCGAGTCTGGATTAAGGCGCTGGCCTTCGGAGCCGGAGACCGGGGGTTCAAATCCCCTCGAGCCCGCTAATGTTTCTTACTGATTTATTGAAAAGGAGGTTGGAACAGGCTTTTCTGCATGTGATCTCTTTTGAGGTTTAGTCGAGCGGTATTGATAGTGGCTTTTGTTTGCCCTTTCCCCATCTTTTTCGATTTCTTCTTCAACCAAAGTTCCATTAATAATATCGTTTATTACGACATCAGTACCTTCTTTCGCAAATTCCAAGGCTACAGTCCTTTCAATTCCACTTGCGGCATAGTGACTACAACCACCTTATTGCCTAAGCCTAAATCCAAGCATCTCAACTCTCATACTTCTATTTTGTACAGAAAATTCTTAACTATTTTATTGAATCCGTTTGGATTTTCCCTATTCGGCAAATGACCGACACCCGGCATCACCTTCAAAATCGATCCGTGTATAATTCTATTCATTAATTCAGCGGGATCTACTGGAGCCACTACGTCTAGTTCTCCAACAACAATTAATGTTGGAACCTTAATTTCGTGCAGAAGATCCGTATAGTTCAACGATGAGGTTGCCTCCGCCGATTGAATGTAAATGTCCTTCCTAGTACCAGCAATCATTTTGGCTACCTTTTCCCTAAGCGATTCAGAAGCGTTTGCCGAAAGAGCGAAAACAGCCACCTGTCCACCGATTGCTTCCATGCTCATGTATTCCAGTGCAGCAGTTTGTGCTGGCGGAAACTGGGGCCTAGCCACCACCAGAATCATACTGAGGAAATAACCTGGATGCCTCTTGTATGCCTCAAAAACAACTAAGGCTCCCATTGAAAGGCCGCAAAAGTGTGCCTTCTTGATCCCGAGATGGTAAAGCAAACCTACAACATCTTCAGCAAAGTCAGCTATTTCTATTTTCTTCTTTGGAATACCAGATTTACCATGTCCTCTTAAGTCGAGTGCAACTACTTTGAAATCCTTTGAAAAATATTTGGTTTGATGCCTCCAACTTTCAAGGTTTTCTCCTAATCCGTGAATAAACACAATGGTTTCTGGCCCTTCCCCTTCAACTACATAGTTTATTTTAACACCGTTTATCTCAACTTCAGGCAAGGCACCACTTCCATAGTACTTTAGTCTTTATATAATTTTAATTTATCGCGGAGTTAGGGAGATGGTTTAATGCGCGCATTTTGCTTAAGAAGCATGATCTGGAGATCTATAAAGAAACGGCGAAAGAAATCCTATAGTCAAATTCTGAATCGAATCGATTCATTCATATTTTAGTTCCATTTAAACCCATCTGAAAAGAGTAGAAGCCATAGTAAATCCAACTCCAGATGTACAGAAGTTGACTAAATCGCCTTCTCTGATTTTTCCCTGTTTTACGGCATCATAAAGAGCCATAAATACACAAGCTGAGCCACAATATCCATATTTATCCATTATCCAGTGCGTCTTATTTAAAGGCAAACCGAGTTCATTCATGACCTTTTTGATAGAGGAAAGGTTAACCTGGGTCATTAAGACCATGTCTAAATCGTTTACTTGATAACCAGCCTTCTTTACGGTTTCTCTGATCAAATTCGGCCAATATATTTCATTTATCTCAGCTGGATATTTATGACCAGATTCATGAAACCGGAGATGATGCTTTCCTTCCTTAACCATTTCTAGAGTTACTGGCTCTGCGGCTCCCACATAAACTCCGTAGCAATCCCAGTAGCTTCCATCCGATATTATCTTTGAAGCGATATAGCCTTGCTCATCAGAATTTGAGAGAATTACAGCCCCCGCTCCATCGCTGAATATGGGTGTTAGAATCTGATCTTTCTCTCTATCTATCCATCTGGTCATCTCATACGGAGCTACTACAAGTACATGATTAATTGTGGGATCGGTCATAATAAACTGGGAACCTATTGCCATTCCTATTACTTGATCTGCGCACGCTGCGTTTAGGTCAAAACATCCTGCGTTTTTTGCCCCGGTCTTATGTTGGACTATAGGAGATGTATGTGGCGACACATAATCTGGAGTGTCTGTTGTGAGCAAGATAAGATCGAGATCCTCCGGCTTTATTCCAGCGTTTTCAATCGCTTCCTTTGCAGCATTTGCCGACATGTCGCTTGGAGTTTCACTAGGTTCCGCAAGGTGTCTTACCTTCAGTCCGTACATCCCTCCCAACTGCTCAGTAAGCCATTTCCTTCTATATGGATCGAGATTTTGTTTCTTTGCTAATTCTTCATTTGTTTCTACTTTTTGAGGTGAGTATATTCCAACTCCAGATATTCTTACAAACCTTTTCTTTTCCTTGGACACTAAAATCACCTTTTTCCTTCTCTATCGATTCCGTTTATATGTTTTTGCTTAATTAAAGCGAGATGTTCAGAAAGGTAAGAACTAGAAAATAGAAAAGCGTCAGAAAAGAGCATGAGTTCCTTCATTTTTAAACGCTCCATTTCTCTGTGAAACCTAAAACAACGGAATTAAATTCTTCAGGCTTCTCCCAAGTCACAGTGTGCCCTGAATTTTTTATTATAATAAATTCTGATGAGGGTATTTCTTCATTAATTTCTTCGGAGTATTTTGGAGGTTTTATTTTATCTTTTTCAGCTGCCATTATCAACGTTGGTGTTTTAATCTTTGAAAGTTCTGCTTTGATGTTCAGTTCCATAAATCCCTTCAGTAACTCGATGAAAGCATCCATATCCACAGAATCATATAAAGGCGCTGTATTATTCACAAATTCCCATCTTTTTTCTATAAACTCATCTGAAAAGATGTCTGGATAAACTGTTTGGAAAAGATATTTGCCGCTCCTTAGCCTTGCTGCAATAAGCCATCTTTCAGCTATAGCTTTTAGGGAGCGATTCATGTGGCTTACCGGACACGCCGCTACAAGGGATCTTAGTCTTTCAGGGTGCTTAATAGCGAATATTAAACCAACTTCGGCCCCGTATGATACACCGACCACATGCAATTTATCTATTTTCAAGTGGTCTAGTAAAGACTTAAGATCGTCTGCCTGCATATCCATGTTATACTTCATCGGAGGCTTTTCCGACATTCCCTGACCTCTAAAATCTAAAAGAAGAACTTGAAACTGCTTAGAAAAAAGTGGAACTTGATTCATCCAACTTGACGTATTAGCCAATATTCCATTAAGAAATGCTACAGTTTGACCCTTTCCGTGGAGCTCATAATACATCTTTATACCGTTCAAATCAGCGTAAGGAATAAGTTTCACCCCCCAATTCTTGATTGGCTGCTACCGTATTTTTCAGCCAATTTTTTTCTCAAAAGTTTGCCCGCAGATGTCCTAGCAAGAGACTCTACAAATTCAATAATTTTTGGTATTTTATACTTTGATAACTTACCCTCACAGTATCCAATAATTTCTTCGTTTCTTATTTTTTCACCTTTCCTCACCACTATTAGAGCCTTAGGTACTTCACCCCATTTTTTATTTGGAACGCCGATCACTGCTGCGTCCTCTATTTTAGGATGAGTAATAAGAATATCCTCTACTTCTTCGGGATATATGCTTTCGCTCCCGCTTCTTATTACATGTTTTTTTCGACCTATGATATAAAAGTAGCCTTCATCATCATACTTAGCGATATCCCCCGTGTGAAGCCAGCCGCCTTTTATTGCTTCTACGGTTTCTTTTGGATTATTCCAGTACCCTCCAAACATAGAGGGAGCTCTGATTAACAGTTCACCAGGTTTATTGGGTCCTACCTCTCTTCCTTTTCCATCGGCAACTTTTATATCAATAAGGAGATTTGGTTTTCCGATGGAGCCGACCTTGCTAAGAGCATCTTTTGGATCTAGTGCGAATACTCCTGGCCCGACTTCAGTAAGACCAAAACCTTGTTTCATTGTTACACCTTTTTTAAGAAACGCATCAACTATTTCTTTTGTTAGTGCACCTCCTCCTGTTGTAAACCATCGTACTGAACTGAAATCAGCCGTCTTAAATCTATCAGATTCTCTTAGCATTTTAAGCTGGGTAGGTACAAGAAACTGAAAAGTAACTTTTTCCTTTTCTATCCAGTCTATCAGCCCCTCGGGATTCCATTTATACATGAGTATATTTGTTCCTCCCCAAATCAACAGTGGTATAGTATACGTGTATCCACCTATATGGAACAAAGGCACACACGTTACTGTGACTTCTCCAGGCACAATTAGATCTCTTACCGTTACAAAAGCGTTCCAAAATATCATCCTGTACGTCGCAATTGAACCTTTAGGAATTCCTGTTGTTCCGCCTGTCTGTAAAATCATGATTGGATCCTCTAAAGTAACCAATTCAGGTTTAGCTAGTTTTTTCGGATATTTTCGTGCCTCTTGAAAGGTTATCGAGTCCTTTAACCCTTCTTCATCTATATGGATGTAATGCGCAATTTTCACTTCTTTTTTGAACTTTTCTACGTTGTTTGTAAATTTTTCTTCATACATGAGCACCTTCGGCTCAAATATTTTAATATAATCTTCAATTTCTTTGGCTGTATATCTAGTATTGATTGGAACAAAAATGCATCCAAGCTTAGCTGAAGCGAAGAGTGTACTCAACATTTCTATTCTATTCCATGAGATCATCCCTACTCTGTCGCCTTTTCTTAGATTGAGTTCGTTCTTCAAAAAAGCAGCAATTCTTTCGACTCTCTCATTAAAAATCTTGTAAGTCAACCTATCCCCGCTTTTCTCGTCTATCAGAATGAGCTGATTTGGGTTGATGTCAGCGTGTCGGCTTATCCAATTGTTAATCCAATATCCTTCTATCGGAAGAATTTTTTCTTTCATAGTTTTCAGATCCTTTTTAAGTTTCTTAGCATTTGTCTTTCTCTGGCCGGAAGAGGTTGTAGTTATTAGGTATAGAAGCCACCGTTAATTCCAATAACCTGTCCAGTGATATATCTCGCTAAATCAGATACCAAAAAAACTACAAGGTAAGCAATTTCCTCAGGCTCACCTAGTCTGTGAAAGGGTATTCGTTCAATGAAGGTCCTCATAATTTTCTCTGGCACTTTTCTTGTCATTTCGGTGTTTATCCATCCCGGAGCTACAGCGTTCACGGTGATATCTCCATATCGAGCCAGCTCAAGCGCTAATGCTTTAGTCAAACCGATTATTCCAGCTTTAGATGCTGCGTAGTTAGCTTGTGCAATGTTACCCATTTGCCCAACTACTGAAGATATACTTATTATTCTCCCGTATTTCTGTTCCATCATAAATTTTGCAGCCACCTTAGAACAGTTAAATGTGCCTTTAAGGTTAACGTTTATGACACTATTCCAGTTTTCTTCGGTCATTTTATGAATTAACGCATCCCTGTTAATCCCTGCATTGTTCACTAGTACGTCGATTTTGCCGAAGATTTCCGCGGTTTTGTTCATTAAATCTTCCACTTGTTCCATTTTCGAAACATCAGCCTTGATAAATACGCTTTTTCTTCCCATTTTTTTAATCTCCTCTACAACTGGAGATCCATCAATAACATCGGTTATGACGACGTTAGCACCCTCTCTTGCAAACTCTAAAGCGATAGCCCTTCCGATTCCTCTTGCCGCCCCAGTAACTATGACTACCTTATCACTTAATTCCAAATTCACAATATTACCCGTCCAATTTTCTCATGATATTCATATTTCCTTTTTTCAAAAAAAGATTTGTGGCATTATGCTACAAAACCAAAGAACCGTACGGGGTTTCTCCAAAGCTTCATTTCAGCAAGCCTTTTGATGAGAATTAGACAAAAAAGGTTAAGCAATGATCGATTTGTTTATGGTATATACGGTGAAATTTTCTTCACGCTTGACCAGCCGCTATTTTATCATAGCCGTAATGTAATGCTCATTAGCTTGGTATCCAAGGGGGGAGAACTATTTTTGTTTCTTTTGATTGAACCAACCTTTTGGGCCAGACTGGAACCCTATACCCACGGCTCTGCCATTGAACATAAACACCTGTAACCCAGTCCGGACCGACATGAACGGCATGGGAAAGTGGGTCAAATTTGTATTTGCCACCAACTCCTTCATGTTCAATTTGTAATAATTCATCGTGCACTTTGTCAGGGTTTAAGCTACCTGCTCTTTCGACGGCTGAAGCCCATACTGCCACAGCGTCATAAGCAAAATAGGATTGAAAATTTGGGTGACAAGCGAACCTCGTAAGGTATCTGTCATAGAAATCAACGGTTTTTGATGTGATTGGTGTTCTGAACCCGTAATGCGCAACAATTTGAGAATAACATTTTCCATTTGTTTGATTCCAATGTCTTGGATCCATAGCCGCTACGTCGGCTCCTGTAAGTATTGCTGGGACTCTCAGGTCTGCCCATTTTTTAACTAAATCTGAGGTGCCAACGAGAGAAAAAGCTTCAATTATAGCCTGTACTCCTAACTTTTTTGCCTTTCGCAAGTTTCGCGTGAAATTCGGCTTGACCGGATCTATCCCTGCAAGGTATGCAATTTCGATCTCGTCCTGCTTAGCCATCTTTTTATAAACTTCCAAATGTGCATTTGTCCACAAAAGATCCTCATAAAAAACTGCAACTTTTTCGACATTAAAGTTTTTAATGATGGTTTCACGGAAATATTGCCAGAATATTACTGCTTGAGATGAAGCGTTCATAAGGGTTCTGAAGAAGTATTTGTCTTTCTGGGGGTTGTCAACGATTCGACGGTCTATCGCGTCAGCCACGGCACCAGAAGTTACAATCAATACTTTATGTTTCGGCAAAAGATCTAATATATCCAAGGCGCAGTGGCTGCTGTAAGGTCCAACAACCAAGCTGACTTTGCTTTCGTTGGCGAGTTTGGTATAGCCCAGCTCTGATTTTGAGGGGATAGAGACTCCGGCTTCTGAGTCATCATAGATTACGATATCGAGTTGTCTACCAAGGAAGCCTCCTGTCTTGTTAATATCTTCAACTGCCAACAAGACTCCGTTCAGCATTCCTCTTCCGCCAATGGTGGATAATGGCCCTAACACTCCAATCAATATTTTTTTACTGAGTGCTGAACTCTTCCGAGTCAAAGTTAATCCCTACAGCATAAACTTTGTTATCTTTAGTTATCTATTACAAATACTTATATATTATTTAGAGATTTATTGTAGCATCGTGCTACAAAATGTCAATGGCAAATGCTAGCAAAAGTTCAAGTTCACGGTTTAAGCGTAAGCAGAGTCATTTCAAAGTCAAGCGCAATGAAATGATTAGAATGCGTTGCACTAAGGAGACGAAGAAGCTGTTTTACGCTTTTAAAGTAGATATGGGCTTTTCGTCTTATGAGGATGCTCTTCGTTGGCTTTTGGCAAACTCCCCAAAGGATTTAAGGCTCGCCATATAAGGATTTTGCATGGAATCTCTAAGGAATCTAATAGAAGCTAGCGAAAATCTCAACTAAAGTACTAGTTTCCAATTCTCTTGGAAAACCAACGAATACAATGTTCTTCGGACAGTTCCATATTCAACGTTCATATCTGATTTAAGTATCTTGTTAAAACTTTCTGGGTTCTCTCTATTTAGCAGGTTCCCAACACCAGCCATAATTTCCAAAGTTGATGTTTGTATGAGCTTATTTAGTAATTTAGCGTGATTTAGAGAGGTTACTGCATCAAGTTCTCCTATTATAATTAATGCTGGAACCTTAATATCTGGTAGAAGATCTGTATAATCTACCGATGATGATGCTTCTGCTGATTGAATGTACATATCTTTTCTGGTTTGGCTAATCATTTTAGCTGTCTCCTCTTTCAACATTTTGGGAACACTAGTGCAAGCGCAAAACTAGCTACTGCTTTGCCAATCTCTTCCATAGTCATTCCCTCAAGTACACCAGTTTCTGCTGGAGGATGCCGAGATCTAGTTGATACTAAAATCATGCTTGAAAAACGATTTGGTACCTTTTATAAGTCTCAAGAATTACAAGCGCTCCCATTGAATGACCACAAAAATGGACTTTCTTTATTCCGAGATAATTAAGTAGACCTATTACATCCTCAGAAAAGTCTTGCACTTCTATTCTTTTCTCTTGGATGCCTGACTTTCCATGTCCTCTAAGATCAAGAGCTGCTACGGTAAAAGTTTTGGCGAAATATTTCAGTTGACGTTTCCAGCTTCTATGGTTCTCTCCCAATCCGTGGATAAAAACAATACTTTCTGCAGCTTCCCTTTAGTTATGTGGGTTATGTCTACATTATCAATCTTGACCTTAGGCGATTTTTCATCATCAAAAGATCGCATTAAAAACTTCAAATTTATTAGTTGTTTGGCTCAGATAAATTAATGAAGTTTAGTAGCAACGTTTAAATGTTATCGTTAATGGTGGTAAAATTTCATCACTTAAAAAGAGTATCTTCAAGCATAATTCGGACAGCTCGGTTAAAAACGTGTATACTTACTAGTGGTAAAAGTAAGGGAACACCTGTACTGTTTGTTCATGGTAACATGACTTCAAGCGTTTTTTGGGAAGAAACGCTTTCAGCTTTGCCGCCTCGCTATTACGCTATTGCTCCTGATTTGAGAGGATTTGGTAGCTCTGAAGCGGCTCCTGTTGATGCAACGAGGGGTTTGCGAGATTTTTCAGATGATCTGCATGCCCTATTGAATAGTATATTAGTATCTGGTGATTTGAAGGTCCACCTCGTGGGATGGTCCATGGGTGGAGGAGTTGCGATGCAATACGCTATAGGTCACCGCGATAAAGTAGCATCGTTAGTGCTTGTAAATCCTCTCTCACCTCATGGGTTCGGAGGTACTAAAGATGTTGCTGGGACCCCATGCTATTCAGATTGCGCTGGCCCTGGTGCTGGTTTAGTTAGAAAAAAATTTATAGAATTACTCATCTCTGCACGGCATCACTCCATTAATGCCTCTGTCTTAGGAAGAGCATTGCATAGCTTTCTTTTTAATTCCTCATTTAGGCCAAATGCTGAACAGGAGAGGGCATTTATTTCGGCAATGTTGAGTACAGAAATTAGCGATGATAACTACCCTGGTGATGTGAGAAATTCAAAGAATTGGCCTTTTTTTGCGCCTGGAGCACGAGGCGTCCTTAACGCTATGTCACCTAAGTACTGTAACCTTACCGATCTCGTTAAAATTACTCCTAAACCTGATGTATTGTGGATGCGTGGTGGAAATGATCAAACAATCTCGGATGAGTCTTATCATGATTTCGGATACCTGGGGTCCAAGGGGTCTATTCCCGGTTGGCCAGGAATGGATATTTACCCACCACAACCAATGGTTTCGCAGATGCGAGAGGCGCTGAAGGCATATAAACAAGCCAATGGACGTTATAGAGAGGTCATCATTGATGGGGCAGGACATTCGCCCTTCATCGAAAAACCGGAAACTTTTCGAAAGCTGTTATTAGCTTTTCTGCGCGGTCACAGATTTAAATAGACACTCCCAAATATTTCTTAATGAGCACCTTATTCTCTGCAATTTCTTCCATCAAACCATGATGCACTATTTTACCTTTGTCTAACATATAACACGCATCTCCAATCTCCCTAGCCATCCTGAAGTTCTGCTCAACTAAAACTATAGTTGTTTCTTCTTTGAGCTTAATGATAGTGTCCGTGAACTTTTTAATTAAGGATGGACTTAACCCCTCGGAAGGTTCATCTACCAAAAGAAGGTCATTTTTGTTAGTTATCACCCGTGCAATTGAAAGCATTTTCTGCTGCCCTCCGCTTAAGTGTCGTGCGCTCCTTTTTATGGTACCTTTTAGATCTGGGAAGACATCTAGAATGAAATCAAGCCTATCCTCAAATGACGATTCCGAACTTCTGAAGGCTAGTTTAAGGTTTTCTTCGACGGTTAATCCGCCAAATATTCGGCTTCTTGAAGGAACATAGCCGATCCCCTTCTTTATAATTTCATATGTCGACTGCCCCTGTATTTCCTCCCCTTTAAATATTATGCAACCCATCTTTGGAGGAATCATGCCTATTATACTACTGAGGAGGGTGGACTTGCCTGCACCATTTCTTCCTAGAAGTACAACAGCCTCACCTTTTTTAACTTCAAATGAAACTCCTTGAAGTATATGGAATGGCCCAATGTACGTATGTATATTATCAACACTTAAGAAAGACAATTTAAGCGCCTCCAAGGTAAACCGTTTGAACTAATTCGTTGTTTGCTATTTCTTGCGGAGTACCATCTGCGATCACGGAGCCTTTGTGCATCACAAAAATAGAATCACAAACATCCATAACGACATCGATTTTATGTTCTATTAGAAGTATAGTGAGTCTGCCGGTATGTTTCATCTTCTTTATAATATCAATCACGCTTGGCACTTCCTCAATAGATACGCCGGCTGTCGGTTCGTCAAGTAACAGGAGTTCAGGCTCCGTGGCGAGGGCAATTGCTAGTTCGAGTTTTCTCACATCGCCAGGAGTTAAAGCACTAGCGACGAAATTTTCCCGTCCTCCTAGACCTACCATTGCTAAAATTTCAAGTGCCTTTTCCTTACATTCCTTAAATTCCTCGACATTAGAGTAAAAGTTATAGTTAATATTTCTTCTCGATTGAACTGCAATTCTAACATTCTCTAAAACAGGTAATCTGAAGAAAACATTCGTTACTTGATAAGACCTCCCAACGCCAATTCTCGAAATTTCGTGTGGCGTGAATTTCATAATATCCTTGCCTTTAAAGAAGATTTTTCCAACTGTCGGCTTTACAACTCTACAAATCAGATTGAAGAATGTAGTTTTGCCAGAGCCATTAGGACCAATGAGACCTTTACAAATCCCTCTTTCAAGGCTAACACTAACATTGTTGACCGCTACTAAACCTCCAAATTTTTTAGTCAAATTTCTTGTTTCCAACATGATGAAATTTACTTGCTTCATTGTTAATCCTTCTGAGTTTGTTTGTGTCTACTAAACATTGTTTTTGACCTAATCAACCTCCTAATCGTCTTCTTAACCGATGCACCCTTTAATTTCCACGTACCAACTATGCCATATGGTAACAATAGTACGATCACGATGTACATTATGCCTAGTACCAACATCCATAGTCTACCGATGTAGGAGCTGACTATACGCTGAAATATGGTCATTATTCCAGCTCCAATCACGGGACCTATTAATGTTCCTACACCGCCCATAACACAATGTACCAACGCATTTATCGTGAACGTTGCTTCTAAGAATGTTGGAGTAACTATGAGCAAGAATATCGCATATAGTGCTCCAGCTATGCTTGCATAGATACCTGATAATATCATAGATACTAACTTGTACTTAAACACATTATAACCCAGCATTTCCATACGATCCTCGTTCTCTCTTATAGCTACCAATATTCGACCAATCGGAGAGTTTAGTATTCTCTTTGCAATAAAATAGAGAGTGATAAATGACATCAAAGCCAAAAAATAGACATTTGTTGTAGATACAATTATGTAAGAACCCTCTAAAAGCGGAGACAGTTTTTGAGGAACCATGTAGATTAAGAGGGCTAGAAAAACTCCTAAGAAGATGAAGTATGACGCCTTGACGCGATTTATGCCATCTTTTCTTGTTGATTCTCGGACAATCACTACACATAGTAACACTATTAAAAGGGCACAAATTACTAATCCAAAATATGTAAACCAAATTGACTTTATAAAGAGTGGCCTGGGAACGAAAAGGCCAGTTTCACCTCCAGTTAGTTCTCTCGATCTTTCAAAAAGCAGACGGACAATTTCGGCGAAAGAGATAGTAACCATCGCGAAAGTCATTCCCTTAGCACGCGTTAAGAAAGTGCCCATAGCCAAACCGAGAAGAACCCCGGAAAAAATAGTCGCCAAAATAGCCACAGGAAATGGTGTCTGATTCCTCAAGAGAATTGAAAAAACATAGGCGCCAATACCAAAAAAAGCTGAGTGCCCGAAGCTTACGATACCCGTGTAACCTAGAAGTAGGTCATAGCTTATGGCAAATAAGGCAAGAACGAATATCTCAGTTAACACTGTTACATGATATCTGCTCGGAGTTAGTAAAGGAAAAAAAAAGAGAATTGTTAGAATTGTCAATGAAATCTTTCGTGTTGACAAAAAATCGAGGAAAAGTCTCGGCGAAAATTTAGCCATTCCATTCATCCCCATTTACCCGACAGCCCACCAGGCCTGACAAGTAAAACGACCGCCATAACTATAAAGTCTATCAGGAATGTTACTTGAGGAAGGAAATATGCGGTAAATGTATGCAGTATTCCTACTAAGATGCTCCCAAAGAATGAACCTTTAAAGCTTCCCATTCCACCCACCACTGTTACAACGAATCCCATAAACAGGTAGTTCGTACCTAATGCTGGGTTAGCTCCGAGCCATGGCACTCCGACAGCTCCTCCAATAGCAGCTAAGGCAGATCCAAGACCAAATGTTAAAGTAAAGACTCTTTTAACGTTAATCCCCAAAGCTTCTACCATTTCCGAATCCTCGGCTCCAGCTCGAATAACTATGCCGATCCGTGTTCTCGTCAAAATAACATAAATTACAATAGCCGTTGCAATCCCAAAAAATATTAGAAAGACTCTATACAACAAAATTCGCAGGCCAAACAACGTGACTGATCCAGTAATTCCAGGAGGATAAAACAATTTGGGAACCGCCCCCCATATGAGCAATACTGCCTGCGTAGATACCACCAAATAACCTAATGTGAGTAGTAACTGAGGAAGATGCTTGCCGTGAACGGGGCGAAGTGTTGAGTATTCTAGTATTAGACCTAATAGCATGCCGAAAAGACCGGCGCCTATTAGAGCAATGGCAAAGTTTTGACAGTACTCAAAAAGAGTAGCTGCAACATATGCCCCTAGCATAAAGAAAGCTCCATGACCGAAGTTTAACACTCCCATTAAGCCAAATATTATAGAGAGACCACAAGCTATCAAAAATAAAAGCATTGCAAAGGCTAACCCATCTATAATTGAGGTAATAATTAACGTAAAGATTGCGTCCATTAGCCCCTTCTCACCTTACTAGTTTATCCATCATCTTTAGGCTTCCAAAATCCTCAAAAAAGTTATGTAGCAAAATGCTACATAACAGAAATATCTCACAATCACTGATATTATTTTTAGAAGAGGAGAGAAAGGAAATGGAATCTAAATATCGTGTTAGTGCAACTGTTTTAAGTCTAGTTGTAATCATAGTGGCGACGTTGTTTCTAGTCACTCCAAAGATTATGGCCTCCCCAGAACCCATAAAAATTGGCGTTGTCACCGATCGTTCCAGCTGGTTCGTATACTATGGCGAAATGGAGTTAAATGGCCTTCACCTAGGGATAGAATACGCTACAGATGGATCATTCGAAGTTATCGGAAGACCGATAGAAATACTTGTTGAAGACAGCGGCATCGACGTCACTGCAGCAGTTGCTAAAGCCAGAAAACTCATCGAGGAAGATGGAGTGGATATTCTGCAGGCTCACCCGTATAGCCCCTGTGCAAGCGCAATTCAAGCAGTCGCTGAAGAGTACGGCGTAATATTTATGGTGGCGCCAGCCGCCGCAAAAGAAATCACAGCTGAGAACTTTAACGTGTATACCTCTAGGACGGCTAGTACAACAGGGCACGACTCGATGACTGGGGCAAAGTGGGCTGTCACAGTAGGCAAGAAAATCGCTTTTCTTGCAATAGACAACGCATGGGGACGTAGTACAATCAGCGACTGGACTGATGTTATTGTAGCAGAAGGCGGGGAAGTCATACACGAAGAATACGTGCCAGTGGGTACAGTTGATTTTAGACCATACATTGAGAGGGTAATAGCCGCGGAGCCAAACGTCCTAGTACCCGTTTGGGCTGGGCTCGGCTCGACCGAGCTTTTCGCACAGTTGGCTGAGCTAGAAATCTACGAAGTGATGAATGTCACCTCAGGATTAGGAGACTTAGCGGGTCTGCAAACATTGGGCGCTGCCATAATTGGCTACACTGGAATGTGCAAGTATGGATACACGCTCCCACGTAACCCTGTCAACGATTGGCTCGTAACGCGTTGGAGGGAAAGGTTCGACGAAGGTAGCCTATTCGCAACGAGCATCTTTACGCTTCCGATACCTGACTTGTTCGTAGCCAGCGGCTTCGCAGCTGGACAAGCAATAGTTTACGCTATAGAGGAAGCAGGAACCCTAGAAACTGAAACCTTAATAAAAGTACTCGAAGGCATCGAATTTGTAAGTCCCAAAGGATTAACTTGGATTAGACCGGAGGATCACCAAGCCATGCAAGAAATGTACATCGCCAGCGTGATAAATGATACCACCATACCAGAGTTTCCAGGCGGATTCCTACGTCCAGAACTGGTAGATACATTAACACCTGAGGAAACAGCGCCATCAGTAGCCAGCGGATACACGCCGGAACATCTCGTAACTGATCTGAATTTTGACGGAAGCGTAAATATACTCGACATTGCTAGGGTGGCACTGGCCTTTGGAACCATAATTCTAGAAGATAACACATATACCTATCCATGGCCTGAACTGTGGGACTTCAGATGCGATGTCGATCATAACGGTAAAATTAACATATTGGATATAGCTAGAGTAGCCGTAGATTATGGAAAAACTACAGTTGACCCTTAGTTCCTTCCTTTTTTTTAATATTTTCATAAATAAAACTCAGAAAGTTCTCATCTCTTTTATGTCTTCACAGACAATAAAGAGAAAAAAGGGGAATTTGCGGGAGATATCTCCACTAAACATCTGTTCCTCCGAACCGTAGTATGAGTTTTATGAGGTACTTGCACCTAATTGAGTATAGATACCCTCGAGCCCGCTATTATTTTGGGTTTAGAAATAAAATATAGGGGTAAAGCTTACTTATCTAAACTTATTTGATATATTCTGTTCAAGCATTAACACGGAGTTGACGACCATGTTTGAAAGCTTAGAAAAATGTTTGCAAACGAAAAAAGTGAGCAAAGCGGATTTGGTGCAGTTACGTGGGCAAAAACGTGTAATGACGACTTGTACTGTTAAAAATGGTGTTGTTGAAGATTTCTCTAACATTTTATCGAGTGGTGTTGGCGTCAGGGTATTAGTTGATGGCAGATCTTGGGGGTTTAGTTCGACTAACATGCTTGACTTTGAAAGTGTGGAGCAAGCGTTAGGGAATGCCTTAAAATTGGCTAAGGCTTCTTCGGAGTTTAAACAGGAAAAAATAAGGCTTGAACCTGCTAAAGAAGCGATTGTAGATGTGTCAGCACCTGTTAAGAAGCCGCTTCGAAATTTTTCCGCTGAAGACATAATGCAGATTCCTTTAGAAGCTTATAAAGGTGCAAAAGAGGCTGGACCGCAAGTTGCAGATGTTAAAGCAACGTACATCAGCATAGAAGACGACAAATATTTCCTGAGTTCCGAAGGATCCCGCATCCATCAGAACACTACACGGGTGGAATTATTTGTCGATGTCATAGCAAAAAGTAACGGTTTATTTTGCCCTGCTTCAGAAAATCTTGGCCACACTGGCGGATTAGAACTTTTCGACGAAACTTCGCCGCATTCCTTAGGAAAAATGGTTGCAGAGAAAGCAGTGAAGCTTCTACGTGTAAAGGCACCGCCTTCTGGAAAGTTTCCTGTGGTCATACATCCAACTTTGTGTGCGACTTTGCTTCACGAAGCTATTGGGCATCCGTTGGAAGCAGATTTGGCCATGGCTGGCGGCGGCTTCGGCAACCGCATCGGTGAACTGGTCTCTTCTAAACTTGTCACAATTTACGATGATGGTCATGTGCAGGGTGGTTTGGGCTATTTCGCTTATGATGATGAGGGAGTTGAGTGCAAACGTACGGTTCTCATTGAAAATGGAGTACTAAAGTCGTTTATACACGACAGAACAAGTGCCGCAGTCACTGGAGTCTCTCCAACTGGTAATGCTCACGCTTGGGACTACAGCGTTGAGCCTTTAATCAGGCAAACAAACATTGGCATTGAAGCTGGCAATTATTCGTTGGAGGAGATGATTGAGAATGTTAAGGAAGGCTTGTTTCTTGAGGGGACTTTTGGCGGTCAGGCTGATGTTAACGCTGATTTTACGTTTGGTTTTCAAAGTGCCAGGTGGATCCGTCATGGAAGATTAGGTGAAGAGTTGCGTGGTGCGAATGTGGCTGGTAATGCTATTGAAGTTTTTAAGACCATAAATGCTGTTGGCAGAGACGCCGTTCTTCGTCCCGGTGCGTGTGGAAAATATCAGTTTGCTGTTCAAGGACGGATAGTTCCTGTGATTCGTTGCGAAATTATGGTTGGAGGAATGGGGGGCAGGTAGATGAGTTTGGACACGAACTGGGACTCTTTGAGCAATCTGGTTCACAAAGCAATGAAAATGCTTGAAAAGAAGGGCATAACACATGCTGAAGCATTTTTTACAAGCACCCAAACGACTGAGGTTGTGATCAGGAATTCTGAAATTCATACTCAAAACAGGGTTGATGATTCTGGTGTTGGTTTTCGGGTTGTAGCTGGAAATAAGGTGGGGTTTGCGTGTACGAACACTTTGAATGAAAAAGCTGTTTTAGAGGCTGGAGAAAAAGCGTTTGACATTGCACAAGTGAGTTCTGAAATGCCTGACTTCGCTCTTCCAAAAGCAAGTCAACCACCAAAAGTGGAGGGACTGTTTGATTGTCGGGTTGCTGAAATAGGTGTGGAAGAAGGTGTTGATGTTGCAAGAAGGATGATAAGGGCTGCCGAAGACTTTGATAGGCGGGTTATAGCTAAGGATGGACGTGTTGTTTTTGCGTCTGGCTGGCGGGGAATTGTAAACACTTTCGGCGTAGATTTTGAAGAAAAAGAAACCAGAGCGGTAGTTTATCTTGGGGGAAGTGGAGAACAAAATGGTGAAGTAACAGCCAGTTGTTACGATGCTATGTTTAATCGTACAGCAGATCTGGAGCCTGAAAAGGTTGGGGAGAACGTTGGAAAAATGGTCATTGAAATGTTCAAACCACAGCCTCTGAAAAGTTTTCAGGGCACAGTGATTTTTGGATCAGAGGCAGTTTCATATCAACTATTTAATGTACTAGTTGATGCTTTGAAAGGCGAAAACGTAGTTGCTAGGAGCTCTGCTTGGGCTGGGAAGCTTGGACAAGCGGTAGCCTCTGAAGACTTGACGGTGATAGACAACGCTGTTCTTGAGAAAGGATTTGCTTCTAGGAGTTTTGATGACGAGGGTTGTCCCTCTCAAAAGACGACTCTACTGACAAAAGGAAAGCTTGAGAGTCTTCTTCATGATGCTACTTCTGCAAATGCTCTGAAAATGAGGAACACTGGGAATGCATCACGTTTTCCAAGTGGATTTGACATGATTCGTGCAATAGTTGGCAATGGTTACAGAGCTAAGCCAGAGATTTATCCGTCAAATCTAATAATTCAATCGGGAAGCAGGACAAGGGAGGAGCTTGTATCTGAAACCGGGAAAGGTATTTTAGTTGAGTCTATGGCTGGCTTTGCTCAACCAGGTTCTGGAATGGTTAGTGCACAGCTTTCTCGCGCGTTCTACATTGAAAACGGAGAGATAAAATATCCAATAAAGGGTGGAATGGTTTCCGGTGTTGCTTTTGACTGGTTTAATCGAATTTCTGGAATAAGCAGAGATACCAGACAATTCATGAATACAATAATGCCATCGCTTCGCATTGAAGAAGTAAAAGTAGTGGGCGCTTGACAGTCTTTCTCTTGAGTCCTCTCATTTCGGAAGTAAGATCTTTTCTTGCCCTTGCAACAATTTTTCTACGTTGAAAGTGTATATGACTATATATAAGGGAGGTCTATCGCTTTATCCACGAAAGTTTAGCAAATAGCTTCTATAATCCTATTTCCGCAGCATATTCTTTGAGTCCTTCCAAGGCGATCTCAAAAAATTTTTCTTTTGGAACATCAATTTTTTCGCAGAAGAGTATCCTTTCTCTGTTTGCTCCTCTTGCAAAGTCTTTATCCTTAAACTTCTTCTTCACCGTCTTAACTCTCACTTCAGCGAGCTTCTTCGAAGGCATCACCAAAGCGCAAGCAACCAGCAAACCTGAAATAGCATCGCAACAAATCAAAGCCTTCTCCATCCTACTTTCAGGAATAACACTAGTACGCTCAAAATTATGAGCCTTAATAGCTCTCTTAACCTCTTCAGAAACCATATCCTTCAAAATCTCCCCAGCTAAAACACCATGCTTCTCCCAAGCATCGCCTATCTTCTCATAATCAATATCATGAAGTAAACCAGTCAAACCCCAAAGGTTTTCATCCTCACCAAAATATCTAGCCAACCCCCGCATAACGGCTTCAACGGCAATCATATGATAAACAATGTTCCTTTTCTTAACGTTTTTCTTAACCAAACTAAGAGCTTCTTCCCTCGTTAACATTAATGCCACCTAAATCCTTCATGTTAGGCTATTCTTTTATAACTTTCTTCATCCGCTTAGGAACTCCAGTCAATTCTTCATCAACCTTGTTGACAACAACCGTCTAGATGATAAACATCCAGTTTTCGGGAAGGTAATAGAAGGAATGGACGTTGTTGACAGTATCGGAAAAGTGCAGACAGATGCAAATGACAGGCCTTTACAAGACGTGGAGATAATAAAAGCAGAACCTATCAAGTGACGCTTGCATAACAAGGAAAAATATATTAGCTATGCCAAAAGCTTTTGCTTTCATTGTTAGGTGTAGCCAAGCATGGCTTC
>Ga0209121_10002483_pt1 | contig 18735 bp, 21 predicted proteins | sample Cruoilmetagenom3_FD_187292 | JGI IMG/M metagenome (GOLD analysis project Ga0209121, IMG submission 187292) | Oil polluted marine microbial communities from Coal Oil Point, Santa Barbara, California, USA - Sample 3 (SPAdes) (version 2) | ecosystem: Environmental > Aquatic > Marine > Oil seeps ... | reverse complement strand
ACTCCAGCACGCGCCCCTCATCCACCAGCATCACCGGGATGCCGTTGCGGATGGGAAAGGCCAGGTTGGCAGCGCGGCTGATCAGTTCTTGCGCATCGGCGTCATACTCCAGCCGGGTTTGTGTCAACGGGCAGATCAGCGTCTCCAACATGCGACGGTCAAAGCTGTTTGGTGCAACACTCATTGCATCACCTCTTTATCACCTTCCCCGCTGCGCAGGGCAAATTCGATTAATGTGACCAACGTTTCGCGCCGCGTGCTCAGCGATGGTGCCTCCAGCAGCGCTTGTTTGTCCTCGGGTTCAAATCCCAAAAGCATGGACAATGAATTGACCAGCAATTCATCATCGGCATCCTTCAGGGTGTCCCAATCAGTTTCCAGCTCGCGCGCGCTCAGGTAGCGATCCAGCAGATCCAGAAACGCCGAGCGATCAAACCCAACGTCAACATCTTTTGGGCCGAGATCACGCTCGAACCCCTCCCAGGAAACCTGCGCGCGGCGGTAGGGGGTGAAGCCGTCGATTTCGTCCACAATCCGAAAGCGCGACGCCCCCGACAGGGTGATCATGTAGCGCCCGTCCTCGGTTTCGGAAAACTGGGTGACACGTCCAGCGCAACCAATGGCGTGCAGCCCGTTTTCAGCCCGCCCCGGTATGGCATTGGGCTGGATCATCCCGATCAGGCGCTGCGGCGTTTTCAAAACGTCTTCAAGCATTGCCAGATATCGCGGCTCAAACAGATGCAGCGGCAACCGCGAGCGAGGCAGCAACAGCGCCCCCGGCAAGGGGAAAATCGGGATCACATCGGGCAGGTCGGCTGAGTTGAACATAGCCATGTAACTAACCCGCCCCCTGCATCATGCAAATATCATTGAACTCAGTTTGCGACGGCCATTTAACACAATCGGATCATTGGGTTTCAAGGCCTCAAATACGGTAAAAAGCTGTTGCTTGGCGGCGCCGTCGTTCCATTCGCCATCACGACGGAACAGTTCCAGCAATTCGTCCACCGCCTCTTGGCTTTGGCCTGCGGCTTGCAACGCCTGCGCCAGATCAAACCGCGCCTGATGGTTGTCAGGGTCTGCGTCCACCGCAGCTTTCAACTCGCCCACGGGGCCTGCATTCTGGGCTTGGCGGGCCAGTTCCAGTTGGGCATGCGCCGCTTCCAGTTCGGGGGCTGCGCTGATCTCGGCGGGGGCGCCGTTCAGGATCGCTTCGGCCTGATCCAGATCATCCATGGCAATATGCGCCCGCACCATTCCGGCAAAGGCCGCAGCGCTGGCGGGATCTTCCTCAAGTATGGCTGCAAAGGTTTGCGCGGCATCAACCGCGGCTCCTTCTTCCAGCATCTGCTCGGCGGCTTCGATCGCATCGTCCAGCCCGCCACTGGCGTCACCGCCTGCTGTTTCAATCGCTTTGGCGACAAAAGCATCAATCTCGGACGGGGGCAGCGCGCCCTGAAACGCATCAATCGGCTGACCTTGCCAAAAGACATAGACCGTGGGGATAGATTGCACCTTCAGTTGGCCTGCAATCATCTGGTTTTCATCGACATTGATCTTGGCCATGCGCACAGCGCCTTTGGCCTTTGTCACGGCCGCTTCCAATGCCGGACCCAGAGTTTTGCACGGGCCGCACCACGGCGCCCAGAAATCCACGATCACCGGCACGGTTTGCGAGGCTTCGACCACCTCAACCATAAAGTCAGCCTCAGTGACGTCCTTGATCAGATCAGCGGTCGCGGCGGGGTTTTGGCCTTGGCCCAGTTCAAGCATTCATGCATTCCCTTATATGTGACGCTGGGTATATGTGGCCCCGCGCCCTAAAGTCAAAGGTCAAAGCTGGCAAAAACCGGGGCATGATCGCTTGGTTTCTCCCAACCGCGTGCTGCGCGCACAACGCGGCTGGAATGGCCCGCACCCGAAATATCGGCAGTGGCCCAGACATGATCCAGGCGGCGGCCCTTGTCGGCCTCGTCCCAATCGCGGGCGCGATATGACCACCAGCTGTACAGCAAACCTTCGGGAATATCCTGACGGGTGATGTCAACCCAATTGCCAGCGTCTTGTGTTTGGGCCAGCTGTTCCACTTCGACAGGTGTATGGCTGACCACCTTCAGCAGTTTCTTGTGTGACCACACATCATCTTCGCGCGGGGCAATGTTGAGGTCCCCCACCAGAATGGATTTTTGTGGGGCGTCCTTGTGAAACCAGTCGCGCATCTCGGTCAGGTAATCCAGTTTCTGACCAAACTTCTCGTTCACCTCGCGGTCGGGCACATCACCGCCGGCGGGCACATAAAAATTGTGGATCGTCACACCGTTTTCCAGACGCCCCGCGATATGGCGCGCGTGGCCAAGGCTGGCAAAATCCTCGGCGCCTGCTTCTACCATTGGCAGTTTCGACAGGATCGCCACACCATTGTATCCCTTCTGCCCGCGCGCCACCATGTGGGTGTAACCCAGCTCGGCAAAGGCCTCGGTCGGGATTTTCTCAACCGGGCTTTTGCATTCCTGCAGGCACAAAACATCAGGGCCTTCTTCGGCCAGCAATTTACAAACGATCGGCTCGCGCAGGCGGACCGAATTGATGTTCCAAGTGGCAAGGGTAAAAGACATGGCAAAGCTCCGGCTTTTGGGGTTGTGGCGAACATGCCCATGGGGCTTGGCCGGGTGCAACCTGTTTCCTGCGATTTATACGCCTGTTTACTGGATAGGGGTTTGCTGAATTGCCCTTGTTTCCAAATGGTATCGCTCAAACTCAAAAAAAGACCCCGGTAGATCACCGGGGCCAGTCCAACAGGGAAGTGCATATGATAACCCGCATATGCGACGGGTAAGTCATCTTACGTCAGTTTCTCACGCATGGGTCTGGTTTTCTTTGATCCACGTCAATAATTCACGCAAGCAGGCGATATCCACCGGATTCTGTCACCAACAGCCGGGCATTTCCGGGATCAGGCTCAATTTTCTGACGCAGACGGTAGATATGAGTTTCCAACGTATGTGTCGTAACGCCTGCGTTATACCCCCAAACCTCGTGCAGCAGCACGTCGCGTGCCACCACGCCCTCGGTTGAGCGATAAAGGAACTTTAGAATGTTGGTTTCTTTTTCGGTCAGACGGATTTTGCGGTCGTCTTCCGTCACCAGCATCTTCATTGCGGGTTTAAAGGTGTATGGCCCCAGCTGAAAAATCGCATCTTCAGATTGTTCATGCTGACGCAATTGCGCGCGGATACGGGCCAGCAGCACCGGAAACTTGAACGGTTTGGTCACATAGTCATTGGCACCGGCATCAAGGCCCAGAATAGTGTCGGCATCGCCGTCATGGCCGGTCAGCATCATCACCGGGGCTTTCACACCTTGTTTGCGCATCAACCGGCACAGCTCGCGCCCATCGGTATCCGGCAGGCCCACATCCAGGATCACCAGATCATAGATGCCATCCTTTACGCGCAGCATCGCATCAGCACCATTTTCGGCTTCGAACACATCGAAATCTTCGGTCATTACCAATTGTTCGCTCAATGCTTCGCGCAGATCGAGGTCATCATCTACCAAAAGAATTTTCTTAAGCTGTGCCATCTGGCCAACACCCTTTTATCGTTTGATCTGATCTTGACCTTGATCACAAGAATCTCAAGGTCTGCAACACTCTCATCACGGCCAAGTGTTGAAGTGCGATCAAATGTTTCACATTATTGCAAAATCCTGTAGAGGATCAGCGCTGAATACACTGAGAAAGACACCAATGAGCCTATCACCTGACATCACCGAAGTTCTGGCCCGCGCCCGCGCAGACCTGCGCATGGGCGTGCCCGTGGTTTTGCAGGGCGACGAAACGGCGATGTTGGTGATCGCAGCAGAAACACTGAGCGACGCGCGGTTGGCGGACCTGCGCACCCTGCCCGGCTCGCCGGTGCTGGCCATCACCGCACGCCGGGCCGAAACCCTCAAAGCGCGTGCTTATGACGGTGACTTGGCACGCGTGGTGATCCCTGCGGATGCCGGCCGCGCGTGGATCGACAGCATCGCCGATCCGGCGGATGACCTGAATTCCCCCATGAAAGGCCCGCTAAAAAGCCTGCGCGACGGGTCTGCCAATATGGCGCGCCTGGCAATCCAGCTGACCAAATCCGCGCGGTTGTTGCCCGCGGCTGTGTTGATGGATGTCGCAGACGGCGCCGACTTTGCAGCGACACACGCCCTGACACATGTGCAAGTGGCAGATGCAGGCGTGCAGATGGATGCCGCCTCGCCGATGCATTCGATTGTCAGCGCGCGCCTGCCCTTGCAGGTGTCTGAGGCCGGGCGGCTGCATGTTTTTCGCCCCGAAGATGGCGCGGATGAGCATTACGCCGTCGAAATAGGGCGGCCCAACCGCGAAGAGCCTGTGCTGTCCCGCCTGCATTCGGCATGTTTTACCGGCGATTTACTCGGCTCTCTCAAGTGCGATTGTGGCCCACAGCTGCGCGGCGCATTGTCACAGATGGGCCATGAGGGCGCTGGGATTCTGCTCTATCTCAATCAGGAAGGCCGCGGCATTGGTCTGGCCAACAAAATGCGTGCCTACAGCCTGCAAGATCAGGGTTTTGACACGGTTGAGGCCAATCACCGGCTGGGATTTGAGGATGACGAGCGCGATTTCCGCATCGGTGCCGACATCCTGCGCCGCCTGGGGTTTTCATCTGTGCGTTTGCTGACCAACAATCCCGCCAAGATCGCCATGATGCAGCAAAACGGCATCGACGTGGCCGAACGCGTGCCCCTGAAAGTCGGCGAGAACCACCATAACGAGGGCTATCTGGCCACCAAAGCCGCCAAATCGGGACATATGTTATGAGACCAGCCGATGCTTGATGATCTCGATGATATTCACCCGCTGTTTCACGGCGCGCCCAAAACCACCGAATTCAAAAAACTGCGCAAACGCATTGTGAAATACGTCCGAGAGGCGGTGGATCAATACGGCATGATTGAACGCGATGCCCGCTGGCTGGTCTGCCTGTCGGGCGGCAAAGACAGCTATACGCTGCTGGCCGTTCTGCACGAGCTGAAATGGCGCGGCATGCTGCCGGTGGACATCCTGGCCTGCAATCTGGATCAGGGGCAACCGGGGTTTCCGGCCACGGTGCTGCCGGAGTTTCTGGAGAAAATGGGCGTGCCCCACCGGATTGAATATCAGGATACCTATTCCATCGTCATGGATAAAATCCCGCAGGGGCGCACGTTTTGCGCGCTGTGTTCGCGGCTGCGGCGTGGCAACCTCTATCGTATTGCCCGCGAAGAAGGATGTTCAGCCGTTGTGCTGGGCCATCACCGTGACGACATTCTGGAAACCTTTTTCATGAACCTCTTTCACGGCGGGCGCTTGGCCACGATGCCGGCCAAGCTGGTCAATGAGGAGGGTGATTTGTTTGTGTATCGCCCTCTTGCCCATGTTGCCGAAGCCGATTGCGAGAAGTTTGCGCGCGCGATGAACTACCCCATTATCCCTTGTGATCTGTGTGGATCCCAAGACGGCTTGCAACGTCAACAGGTCAAACAGATCCTTGATGGCTGGGAAGCCAACGCACCGGGGCGCAGGCAGGTGATGTTCCGATCCCTGATGAATGTGCGGCCATCCCACCTGATGGATCCCAAGCTGTTTGATTTCGCAGGGCTGATGCGAGACATGGCCGATCAGGGCGGCACACAAGATTAACCTTGCAAATCTGTTGGGCTACCGTTCATATTCAAACATATGAATAAGAAAGGCAGAACAATGATCACACGACGGTCTACCCTGGCGGGGCTTGGCTCTTTGGGGCTGGTGGGGAGCATGATCCCGGTCTTGGCGCGGGCGGATGTTAATCTGGGTGATATCAGTGTCACCACGCTCAGCGATGGGCATCTTGTGATGCCGGGTGCCTTCTTCTTTGATGGTCTGCCACAAGATGAGGTCAAGGAGATCCTGGCGCAGCACAACCTGCCTTCCGACCAAATGAAGCCGCCGTGCAATGTCACCATGATGCAGGATGGCGACAAAACAATCCTGTTTGATGTCGGCTCTGGCCCGGCGTTCATGCCAACAGCCGGTTCCTTGCTGGACAGTCTGGAGGCGACAGGTGTCGCCCCCGAGGACGTGACCCATGTGGTGTTCACCCATGCGCACCCCGATCACCTGTGGGGGGTGCTGGATGACTTTGACGATCCGGTATTTCCTGAGGCGCAGTACATGATGGGTCAGGCAGAGTGGGACTATTGGAGCGATCCTGACACAGTGAACACCATTGGCGAGGCGCGTGCGTCATTTGCAGCGGGTGCGGCCCGTCGGCTTGCGGCCATTGAGGACCGCTGCACCATGTTCCTGGATGGGCAGGAGGTTCTGCCCGGTATTCTGGCGCATGCCAGCTTTGGCCACACACCAGGGCATATGTCGTTTGAGGTTCGCGGTGGCACCCAATCCCTGATGGTGATCGGAGATGCCATCGGCAACGCACATGTGGCCATGGCGCGGCCCGAATGGCCCAGCGGGGCGGATCAGGATGCCGATCTTGGGGCCACAACGCGCACGCGGCTGCTGGATCAGATGGCGCAGGATCAGATGCTTGTGATCGGCTTTCATCTGCCGGATGGTGGCATAGGCCGGGTGGAACGTGCGGATACCAATTATCGCTTTGTACCGGAGGGAATGTGATGCGCTGGATGGCTGCATGGGTTGCATTGGCAGGCATAGCGCATGCCAGTGAAGATATCGCCGATAAATACCCCGGATCACTGCTCTATGACGAACCGGTCGAAGTGATCCCCGGCGTATTCTCGGCCATCGGCACCAGCTCTCCTCCAACCTATGAGAATGCAGGCCATAACAATAACCTCAGCTTTATCGTCACTGGCGATGGTGTGGTGGTGATCAATGGCGGCGCCGCCTATGGGCTGGCCAAGGCTCTGCATGACGAAATCAAAGGGATCACAGATCAGCCGGTGAAACTGGTGTTTGATGAAAACGGTCAGGGCCACGCCATGTTGGGCAACTCGTATTGGGCCGAACAAGGGGTGCCGATTGTGGCCCACACCGACGCCGCCGAAGAATTTGAAACCTATGGCGGAACAATCCTTGAGGGGATGAAGCGCTATAACCGCGACCGCGCGCAAGGTACTTTCGTGCAAGGCCCGACCGAGACATTCGAGGATGAATACATCGTCGATATGGGGGATTTCCATATCGAAGCGCGCCACCTTGGCCCGGCACACAGCCCCGGCGATATCGTTATCTGGCTGCCAGAACAAAGCCTGGTCATTTCAGGCGATATGGCATTTCACGAACGTATGCTGCCGATTTTCGAAGACACGTTGACCGCTGATTGGCTGGTCACTTGGGATACCGAGTTTGAGGCGCTGAATGCCACCTATGTCATCCCCGGCCACGGCCACCCCACCAACATGGCGCAGGTGCGCCGCTATACACGGGATTACCTGGTATATCTGCGCGCCAAGATCGGCGCACATCTGGAGGCAGGCGGCGACTTGGCGGATGCCTATTATGTTGACCAGACGCCCTATGCGCATCTGGATACTTACGAAGAACTGGCCACCAAAAACGCAGGCCACGTCTATGAGCAGATGGAATTCGAATAACGGCGCTTGCGCCACAACCGAAGGAGAAACCACATGAACATACCACGAAACATGGGAAGCCTGGACCGCGCAGTGCGCTTTGCCGTGGGTGCTTTGCTGATCGTACTGACCCTGACGGGCAGTATTGGTGTCTGGGGCTGGTTAGGCTTGGTGCTTGTGGGCACGGCATTTATGAGCTTCTGCCCGATCTACCGTATCCTGGGGCTAAAAACCTGTCAGGATTGCTGAAGGATTTCTAGGGTGCAGCGGGGCGCAGATATCTAAGTTTGCTCAGCAAAACATGCGTCCCCATCGCACCCACCCACATACAAAATACCGCCACCCAGGCCGTCAGCGCAAAGATGGACCCGCCGGACATGCCCGCCCCGACGGCGCATCCCCCCGCCAGCATACTGCCAAATCCCATCAGACATGCACCGATCAGATACTGCTCCATCGGTGTGTCTGGGCCAAAGCGTTCAATCTTTATCTCTCGGGTAAGAAGCGCCATAAATCCGGCCCCAACAAACACCCCCGGCACCAGCCCGATACCAAAGCTCAGCGGCAAGGATGCTGTGTTGACCAACCCCATCAGAGTGTCAGTGGAAGGCCCGGTGAATGTGACAGAGGATATCTGGACCGGCTCAAATGACGCCTGCGCTATGAGGTAGGTGACAAGCCAGCCCAACCCAACGGCCAGCCCCACCCCCGATGCAGCAACCAGCTGGCTAAGGGGAAGCCCCGCGCGGCGGGACAAGAAGACCACCACACTTATCGCCAGCAAGGCAAGACCCGCCGCAAAGATCGGTGGCACCCCCCAAAGAACCAACAGATTGCGCGTATCCCCCCCCGATATCAACCAAAGGCCAGCCAGCCCTTCACGCACAGGCATCAACGCCCCGCGCAAGGATGACTGTGCCACCAACGTCAGAACCAGCCCTGTGACAATCGCGCGCAAATTTCCGGTGGCTGACAAGATCAACAACCGGCTGGCACAACCACGCGCCAGGATCATACCGCAGCCAAACATCAGCCCACCAATGATGGCGCCTGACAGGCTGCCGGTACTGGCCAGAGGGCGCGCCTCAGACACATCCAATACCCCCGCCGCCACCAGCGCCTGCACCGAAAACACCGCCGCACCAAAGGCTATCAACCAGATGAAAAGACGTGGGCCAAACACCCCCTCTGACAGCTCAACCGTAGCAGCACGCAGGCAAAACCGTGAGTGCTGTGCGGACATGCCAAAGAGGACACCCACCAGCGCCCCGGCCAGCGCCAGAGTGGTTTCATCACCCAAAGTATCCAGCAAGTATTCCAGCATGCAACGCTCCTGGTGGCACGAGACAGATGGTTATTCCATCGCCTCTTGCACGATGGAGTCCAGCAATGTCTGGACCTCTTGCATGGGACCATCGGGATAAGTCCGGTGGCCGATTTTAACGTCACCATCCTGATCGGTCACGAAGATGCCATAAGGGCAATGCGCGATGTTCATCGCATCTGCCTCCATCACTTTGCGTGACACCACAGCGGAACAAAACAAAAAGACATCGGCGGCGTCAAACAGCTTGGTGTCGCTGCCTACATCGGCGCCGGTACGAGCCAGCATTTCGCCAACATGACTAACGTAGTCAATCACCAGCCCCCGCCCGACAATGGCGCTTTCCACTGCAAAGGTGGCGTCCTCAAAACTTCCGTCAAATGCATGGGTCTGGTGCGTGTCCTGCGCGGCCAAAGGCGCCGCAGCAAGGGTCATAATCCCAGCCAAAATAAGTGCTTTCATGATGATTTCTCCTCTCATGATGTGCAGTCTGGCAGGGTTTTGGGCGGCGGGCCATGATCTGGATCAGGCCCGCCACGTCTTTTGGGTCAGCCAAACATGTCAGCCGTGATCCCTGCATACCAGCCTTCAGATTCCTCAAAAGTGGCCTTGCGCAGATCGCCGCTTTCTCCGGGCTGCGAAATAAAGCCGTCAACCTTGGCAATTTTTTCGTCCGTGGCTTCGTAAGTTGCGCCAACTTTCACACCGTCATCAGTGCCAATCAACGACCAGCAGGTGTTTGAGAATTTGGCCGGAAACACTTTGGAGCCCGTCAGCGCACCGCGTACAGCATTGGCACAAACCTTGGCCTGAGAATTGGCCGAATAGCCGGATTTGGGCATGTCGCCCTGTTGGCTGGCGTCTCCCAGCACATAAACATCGCCGTCAGCTTTGGTGCTCATGTCCGCGCCATTCACCGGTGCCCAGTTGCCATCTGTAACGCCTGCAATCTCGGCGATACGGCCCGCCTTCATGGCCGGAATGACATTGCAGACATCCACAGCAGTTTCTTCGCCGTCAATGGTCAGGGTCATGGCATCCGGGTCAACCGAAACATTGCCGCCGCCAAAATCCTCACCGATCCAGTCGATCATGCCCTCATAGTGATTTGCCCAACCTTCCTGGAACAGACCCATCTTTGAGAATTTGGGCTTGGGATCAGCCACGATGATCTTGGCTGTGGGGTTGGTGTTTTTCAGCACATGCGCCACCATCGAAACCCGCTCATAGGGGCCGGGGGGGCAGCGGAACGGGTTTGGCGGAGCGACCATGGCAAAAGTGCCGCCTTGCGGCATCGCCGCGATCTGTGCTTTCAAAAGCTCGGATTGCGATCCGGCCTTATACGCATGTGGCATGGCGTTTTGTGCCGCCACACTCCAGCCTTCAACAGCGCCATCAACAAAATCAATGCCGGGGCTGAGGATCAACTTGTCGTAGGGCAGTTGCGCGCCACCAGCCAGGGTGACAGTTTTTGCGTCCCGGTCCACATCCACGGCCCAATCATGCACAACATTGACGCCGTATTTTGCAGCGAGCGTGCCATATGTGTGGCCAATGTCATCCAGATCTTTAAAGCCGCCCAAATAGAGATTGGAGAAAAAGCAGGTGAAATACACACGGGAAGGCTCAACCAGCGTGACGTTGACAGCACCTTTGCTGTCTTTTGCAATATAGCGTGCAGCGGTCGCACCGCCTGCCCCGCCACCAATCACAACGACCCGAGGTTTATCATGGCCGTCTGCCAGCACCGCTGGCGCATGGAGGGCCGCGGCGGCGGCGGCTCCGGTTCCTAAAAACGCGCGTCTATTCAGTTTCATCTTCTCTCTCCCTTGTTGTGTTTCTTATTGTAGGTCCTTGAAATAGGCGGCCAGGGCGGCAATCTCCTCGTCTGAGAGGCGCCCTGCCATCATCTGCATCACGGGATGCGGACGTAATTTACGTTTGTAGGCATGCATGGCGATCACAAAGTCTTCTTCCGGCCAAAGTGTAATCGAGGGAATGCCCTCTGCACTGCCATCGGATTGGTGGCACGTCAGGCATTCGCTTGAAAGATATTCGCCATAATCGGGGTCCCCTTTCAGTGCCAGGATCACCGGATCAATATCATGGTCGGTGGCATGTGCGGTGGGTTCTGCTTCGGGCACATCTGAAGGATTGTCGGAATAAATCCTCAGATACGCCAACAGATTGGCCCGATCAGTGGCCTCTTTCATCCCCCGAAAGCTCATCCGGGTTTTGGACACCAAAGCCCGAGGCTTTTCGATATATGCGTCCAGAGTCCTCTCGGTCCAGACAAGCCCATCTGCCCCGGCACGTTGCATGGATTTCGAATAAGAAAACCCTTCATGTGCCGCTGCATTGCGCCCGTACACGCCGTTCAAATGCGGGCCGATCCGGTCTTTCGCACCGACTCCGATCTCGTGACAGCCTTTGCATTTGGCAAATAGCTTTTTACCTGCATCAGCATCCCCAACCGCCTCGGCGCTGCCAAGAGACGCCAAAGAACACCAGATCATTGCCAAAGCAAGGGATGCTGTTCGCACGGCTTACTCTGCAACGCTTTGCAGATAGGCCACGATAGCCGCAAGGTCTCCGTCTTTTTTCAACCCGGCAAAGCTCATCTTTGTGCCTTTGAGGAACTTTTTGGGTTTTGCAAGAAAGGCGGTCAGGTTTTCTTCGTCCCAGATCAATCCCTCTTGGGCAGCCGCCTTCAGGGGATTGGAGTATTTGAACCCTTCGACCATACCCGCCGCGTTGCCCACAACCCCGTTGAGGACAGGCCCCACGCGGTTTTTGGCCCCTTCACCCACCTGGTGGCAAGATTTGCATTTCTTAAAGACCTTTTCGCCTGCTTTGACCAATGCCGGATCAAGAGCGGCCTCGGTTTGCACGTCTTCAATCTCAGCGGCGGTGTCTTCAGTGGCGGCCTCTTCAACTTCGGCCGCTGCCGGGGTGGCGGAGTCATCACCGGCCTCGTCCGGCGTCACATCCAGAACCCGAGCGCGCATAGTGACTTTCACATCATCCTTGCAGTTCTCCATGCAGGGCTCGCCCGTCCACAGGGCGTATTCTGTGCTGGCCCGGTCATCAATGATGAACCCATCCTGGTTTGGCATCTCCACATCCAGAAAGGTCTCATTGGACAGTACGAAATCATCCTCCACCAGATCGTTGGAATAGAGGATATAGGCAACAATCGCATAGACCTCGTCATTGCTCAGGCTTTGGGCCTCGCCAAAGGGCATGGAGCGGTTGACGTAATCCCAGGTGGTCGACAGATAGGGCCAGAATGACCCCACTGTTTTCAGCGGGTCTTCGTGGTCCAGCGTGTCCATGCCGCCAGCCAGCTTGGGCCAGTTGTCCACGCCTTCGGCAAAATCGCCGTGGCAGATGGCGCATTTCTCGGCAAAGATTTCCTCGCCGATCAGAGCATCGCCTGATCCCACAGGCAAGCCCGTGCCGTCAGGGCTTACATCCAAATCCCAAGCGCTGATTTCTTCAGGCAGAGCAGCGCGGCCAAGGCCGTACATTTCGGCCAACGCAGGGGTTGCTGTCAACGACAGGGCAACAAGGGCAATCGTCTTAGGAAACTTCAACATTTTCCGCCTCCCCGTTTTCATGCACCCACCAGGTCTGAATGCAGTTATTGTGATAGATCGAATTCAGCCCGCGCACGTCACGCAGCTGGGTTTTGGTTGGCTGAACATATCCTGTTTCATCCATCGCGCGGCTTTGCAGCAGCATGTCAGTGCCATCCCATTCGGTATCCAGATAAAAGCGCGTCAACGCCATCTTTTCCCCTGGCTTGGCCAATCGCGCGGTTTCCCACGTTTTGCCGCCGTCCTTGGACACATCAACCCGCTTGATTGCGCCACGCCCTGACCAGGCCAGACCGGTGATCACCAGTGGGCCTTTGCCATGGGTGATCGGGGCTTGCGGGCTGGGCGAGGTGACGACCGATTTGGCGTCCATTTCCCATGTCCATTTGCGGGCCACGCCGTTGGCTAAAACATCGGTGTACTTAGAGGTCTCTTCGCGGCTTTCCACGGCGGCATTGGTCACTTCAATCCGGCGCAGCCATTTGATCCACATGTTGCCTTCCCAGCCCGGCACAACCAGCCGCACGGGGTATCCATGTTCCTTGCGCAGCGCTTCGCCATTGGCCTTGAAGGCAACCAGCACATCATCCAGCGCCTTGTCCATCGGGATAGAACGCCCGTTGGACGAGGCATCAGCCCCCTCCACATAGACCCACTTGCCTGCGGTGTCGTATCCGGCCTCTTCCAGCAGGGTGCGCAGTGGCACGCCGGTGTATTCCATGTTGTGGATCATACCATGGGTGAACTGCGCACCATTGAGCTGCGCTCCGGCCCATTCCATACCAGTATTGGCGGCGCATTCACAGAAATACACATGATTTTCGCGCGGAAAGCGTTCCAGATCGGCATAGGTGAACACCAGTGGTGTATCCACCAACCCGTTGATCATCAGCCGGTAATCGTCTTTGCGCAGGTCAATCGCCCCGGAATGGTGCCGCTCAAACGCGCAGCCCTGCGGCGTGATGGTACCGTCAAGCGCGTGGATCGGCGTAAAGTTGATCGAGCTGATCGTGTCAGCCGTCAACCATTCCACATTGCGCCGGATCACATCGCCTTCATGCGCACTGGGCAGACCATAGGGCGTGGTATCCACGCCATCCCCCAACCCTTGCGCCCAGGGCTGTACATCGGTGATCAGCGGGTCGGGCGTCGCCGCTTGGGCGGCACTGGCCGAAATCGCCCCGGCCCCGGCAGCGGCAGCTCCGCGCAGGAAACCTCGGCGGGTGGTGCCTTTGCTCTTGAAGGTTTTGGACATAGCTGTGCCTCCTTTCCGCGATGGTTTAAGTGCCGATAACCTGCACATTGTTGTTTGGGGTGACGGTGACGGTGCCCTGTTTGGCAATATGGTTTTCAACCACATCCCAGATCGCAGGCCCTTCGGTGCCTTCATTGACCGAAGCCCAGCCAGCCACCTGATAGGTTTTGGAGGCGTCAATCGCCTCGCCCGTGCTCAGCAGGGTCAGATTGGTGATGCGGCTGCCTTGGGGTTTGTTGATGTCAATCGAATATCCAAGCCCGCCAGTGCGCACCATATCGCCACCCTGTTGATAATAGGGATCAGGATTGAACAGGTTATCGGCCACGTCCTCAAGCACCACATGCAGAAATTCACCAGTCATTTCAGTCCGGTAGGCAGCGCCATATGTCATTGATGTGACGTTCCAGATATCCTCGCGGGTGATGTCCTGGCCGGGCAGAATGGACGGCCCCCAGCGCACACCAGGGCTGAGGGCGATGTCTGCTTCGCGCTCGGAAATCAGTGCGTCACATATCAGGTCATCCCAAGTCCCGTTGAAATTACCACGACGGTACAGCAGGCTGTCGGTCTGGCCGATCACCGCGCTCATCTGGTCCTCATAAGGCGCGCGTTCAGCGTTGATCGCCGCCGCCACCTCTGGGTCAGGCGTGATCACATCCGAGAATATCGGGATCAGCTTGTGCCGGAACCCCATCATCCGGCCATCACGAACATCCAGATCAACGCGGGACACAAATTTGCCGTTAGAGCCTGAGGCGACGATGATCGTCTCGCCCACCAAGACCGGCTCGGGCAACGCATCATGAGTATGACCCGACAAGATCACATCAACGCCAGTGACAACGCTGGCCATCTTCTTGTCTACGTCAAAGCCGTTGTGGCTGAGCAGTACGACCAGATCAGCGCCCTTGGCACGAACCTCATCGACCATTTTCTGCATATGTTCATCGCGGATACCAAAGGCATATTCCGGGAACATCCAGCCGGGATTGGCAATGGGCATATAGGGAAATGCCTGCCCGATCACGGCGATCTTGGCCCCACCACGTTCAAATAATTTGTAGGGCGGGAACAATTCGGCCGGTTCATCCCACTCAGAATCAAAGATGTTCTGACCAAGTGCTGCAAAAGGCAGGCCTTCGACGATTTCGTTCACCCGCTCGGACCCCAGCGTGAATTCCCAGTGAAAGGTCATCGCATCGGGTTTGAGCACGTTCATCACGTTGACCATGTCCTGCCCTTCGGTGTGATAGCAGGTGTAGCTGCCATGCCAGGTATCGCCGCCATCCAGCAGCAAGGCATCGGGGCGCTCGGCGCGGATTGAATTGATCACCGTGGCCATTCGGTCAAGCCCGCCAACGCGGCCATAGCTCTGTGCCAGAGCAGTGAAATCATCGGAACTCAGCGCGTAATGTGACGGGCTGCCATCATCGATGCCATAGAGTTTGCGGAAATCACCGCCTGTGATGTGCGGCACTTGCCCACGATTATCACCCACGCCGATATTCACCGACGGCTCACGAAAGTAGAGCGGTTTCAACTGTGCATGAATGTCAGTGATATGGATGAGCGAGACATTCCCGAAGCTTTCAAACTCGAGCAGTTGGTCTTGCGTCAGTGCTTGCTGGGCAGCCAACCGCCCCCAATTGCCAAACCCCGAAGCCCCAAGCAACGCCGAGGCCGCCATGCTGGTCTGAAGAAAATCACGTCGTGAGATCATGCTGTAAATCCTGCAAATACATGCGGTTTATTGAATGTTTCAAGTTATAGAAAACCCCGCACCTGAAATCAGATGCGGGGCAATCAGATGTCAGTTACGGACCGACGGCCCTTCGACCGACAGACCGTTGCCACGCGAGGCGACATATAGTTCCAACGCTGTAAACTCGGCGCTGCCTGGTTTGTAGGTCTCGGCGCGGGTATCACGCACGCAGCCCTTGAACCTTGCATGAACCGAATTCAGCTTAGTATTTTTCAGCCGGTACACCGGGAACGCGTTGATCTGTCCCTGGCTTAGGTGGTCAGCACGGATCATGTTGCCATAGTTGTCTTCGTGGCAATTGGCACAGCTCAGTTCCAACTGGCCGGTGCGGGTATAGTACAACTCCTTACCCTGCTCCCAAGTGGACTGAACCGGGCCGTCAATGGCCACGTTAACCGGCATTCCACGTGACACCGATGAAATCAGCGCGATCATGTTCTGCATAGAGCCGCCAGTGTATTTCCACTTTTCAGCGCCCATGCGGTTTTCACGGCAATCGTTGACTTGCATCTCCAGCGTGCGCACTTCGCCAGCGCCTTCGTTCCATTTTGGATAGACCCCTTTGACACCTTTCATGCTGTCCGATCCTTCGTGGCAAGACGCACACGACTTGCCCTCAGATCCATCAGCGGTGTTCCAGGAATCCTCGGCCTGTTCCACAAAGATCATACCGGGGTTATCAAAGTCATCCGCCTGCATTGCGCGGGTTTCAACGCCGCGGAAATGCCAGCCTGAGATCACCTCGTCCACAGCATCAGCCATATGGGCGGGTGCTGCGGTGCGGGTCACCAATTTGGTTTCTTCGTTCAGGATCAGCGTGTCATCCGCCGGATCGGCCAGTGCCAGACCAGCGGTCAGCATCAGCCCCCCAAGCGCGCCCAGAACTGTTTTATTATTATACATTGTCGTCCTCCCTAGTGGCGCTATTGATCACTCAACCGTTATGGATTTTGAGGTTTCATAAACCGATCCATCGTCGTCATACCAAGTAAAGGCAAACTCACCGGATTCGGGGACTTTGGCCTCAAACTCTAAGAACGGGTTGGTCGAAATTGCTGGTTCCAGCGTAACATCGATCACGTTCACACCATTAAAATCGCAGGTGAAGCGATTGATGATCGAGCGCGGGATAAGATTGCCCTCTTTATCCTTGCGCTGGCCACTTTCCATTTTGTGACTGATCAGCGTCTTGATCGTGATACTATCGCCAGCTGCCGCAGTTTTGGGCACTTTGACGCGGGGTTTTACACCTTTAGCCATGATAAATCTCCTGTCTGTCCCTTAGCCGCCGCAGCCGCCGATTGTCACTTTGACCGATGCCGAGGCTTTGACAAAACTGCCATCCGCCATTTTGGCAACGGCCACTACGTCTTGTGTCTTGGCCAGCCTGATCCGCGTGGATGCCGCGTGCGAGGCCGCGAGAGGCCCGAACTTGAAGGTGGCCACAGCCGGCTCGGGGTTGCCCGTTGCCAACACCAGAATTTCGGTGGCGCCTTCGGCTGAAACCTCAATCGGAACGGTGTTGCCGTTTTCGGCAATTTCGGGCGCGGTCAGGGTGATTCCACCCTCGCCAACTTCTGCCCCGCCCGTGAAGGCCATAATGTCATCGTCGCCAGCCGCCAGTGCCCGAATGGGCAGGCCCGCAACAACAATGGCACCGGCACCTAAGGCCATGGCATGTCGTCTTGTCAGTCTCATCTGTGAACTCCTGCACTTTATCCCTGTGTTCAGGGTGTCGTTATTCCTTGAGGGTGATCAGATAGGCCACCACATCTTCGATTTGCTGGGCTGTCAGAAGCGGGCCAAACGTGTCGTCCGCTGCCTTGCCGGTATATGCTTTGCCGGGTCGGATGAAGCCTTCGGTTTTGTAGAATGACGGCATTAACGTACCGTCAAACGTCATCTTGGCATTGGCCACGAGGCCGCGCAGTTCCTCTTCGGACCAGCGATCACCGGCACCATCCAGGCTGGGGCCAATTTCGCCGTGAAACGGCACATCGGCCAGATCACTAACCGCATGGCACGCCACGCAGTTGCCCTTCTTTTTGCTGCTGACAATGCTGCGCCCTTCGGCCACATCGCCCGGCTGACCCGAAAGCGACATCGCCACGGCTCCGTCGGTGTAAGTAACTTCAGTGGGGGCAACCTCGCCTGCGCTCAGCGCATAAGTCGAAATTGCCAAGGCCGTTGCGGCCGTCAGAATGGTCTTCATATGTCCTCCCAAAACATATTCCATTTTCAGAATACCATAGGGCACAACATTCCCATCAATCAACAGCTATTCCAGAAATAATTGACAGATGCCCCAACTCATCGCAGATCAGTCGGCTGATCCGTTGTCTCTTTCTTGAATGCGGCGGGCGTGATAACGCTGAAAATCCTCACCATTATCAAGATCATACCGATTTTCACGGACCCATGTAAACATGTCTAACGTGGTTCCCGGACCAAAGGCACCAGGCATCAATGCTACTGCGGCCTGCGCGGCATTTTGACCCTCTGCAATCTCCTCGGGCAGAAACAGAATCGATGGGGTGAACAGCAAACCCCATTTGCGCGCCGCGTTTTTCTCACTCAGCACTTCGCCGTCAAAGTCGACCACTTCGGTGTCGCCATAAAGGTTTAGCTGCACCATGAAGAAATTCGCGCTGATATAGTCCGACACATGCGCAAGCGAGAACACCTCCTTGTGCATTTTGTCACAATAGATGCAGCCGCGTTGCTCAATGATCAGGGCAAGGCGTTTGCCTTCGGCATTGGCTTCTTCCAGATCCTCGCGCAGGTCTTTGAAGGTGTCGCGCATCCAATCGGCCTTATGCAGGCCATCGTCGCCCACCTCAGCCGCAAGTAGCGGCGCGGACAACAGCAGGGCAAAACAGAATGTCAGAAAACGACGCATGTTATTACTCCCTCATATTTTCTGGAATACCGGAAATGTCTTCAGCATCCATTGTGCGATGTGGTTGACGCTATCAGTTGCAATCAGCACCGCAAAGACAATCAGCATAGCGCCCATGGCCTTTTCAACAAGTGGCAAATACCGCCGGAACCGTGCCGCGAATTTCAGGAAAGGCCCGATAAACAGAGATGCGATCATGAAAGGCGCCGTCATCGCCACACCAAACACCAGCAGCAACATCAGGCCTTTCAGGGCTGTGGCTTCGGTGCTGGCAGTAAATATGACAGCTGTCAGCAC
>Ga0209121_10002482_pt1 | contig 18737 bp, 20 predicted proteins | sample Cruoilmetagenom3_FD_187292 | JGI IMG/M metagenome (GOLD analysis project Ga0209121, IMG submission 187292) | Oil polluted marine microbial communities from Coal Oil Point, Santa Barbara, California, USA - Sample 3 (SPAdes) (version 2) | ecosystem: Environmental > Aquatic > Marine > Oil seeps ... | reverse complement strand
GGACAGTTCAACAAAAATGATGACGAACTGACCTTGTCCTAAATTGGACGGTTAATTTTTTTTCGTCTTTACTGCTTTCCGCAACAGGAACTAATTAAGCAATTAACAGCAATTGGTGTGCCAGTATTTTAAGAATAGACCTTGGTAGATGGTAAGTGATTGTAAAAAAGACACTTAAGGGTATTGAAAAGATATTGATAAGTCTCGAATATTTTGCTGCCGGCTGTGTTTGTGGAGAAATATTCCTGGGCATAGGTAAATATTGCCGGTTCGTGTTCGGAAGGCTCGCTCGTTCCGCCAGATCTGTCTGGATAACATCGGGATAAGGGTATTCTGAAATACACTATTAGAGGCACTCGGCATGTAAAGAAACACTAACTGTTGTATAAAATCCTGACATTACTATTGCTGTCAAACGAAGAGGTTGTTTGCACCTAATGGATTTTATTGCACGTAAAGGGGATTAATGCGCTGAAAATGGCCGGTATTCAGCATTTGGCACGATTATTGCTGTTTTTAATAAGCAGACAAGGTTTGTGTGTAAATATTAGGAAGCTTCTGATGTCAAAAGCAGACAGCATAGTAGATATTATCGATGCCGGCATAAAGGCTGAGAACCTTCGCCAGCAGGCGATTGCAAATAATATTGCCAACCTTGAAACTCCGGGATACCGCAGGATTGATGTCAAGTTTGAGCAGTTACTTGCCAAATGCCTGGCTTCATCCGAGGAATTCGACCTCGACGAGGTTGAGGCTCAACTTTTTCAGCCTAAACAGACGCCTGTAAAATCGAACGGTAATGACGTTAATTTGGAAGACGAGGTGGGGAGAATGATAAAAAATACGCTACGTCATAAAGCGTATATTCGGCTGCTCAGCAAGAAATACAAGCAAATTGAGTTAGCAATAAGCTTAAAGTGATGTTCCATAGATGGTTACAGACTTTTTGCGTGTAGAACCGGGATTAGAAAGGAATTAGAAAAGGAACAGAACAGATGGAAATTGACAATAGCTTCGGTCCTGTAGATATAGCGATTTCAGGTTTGCGGGCACAGGGCAAACAGATGAAAGTGATTTCATCGAACGTTGCCAACGCCCGCACAACCGATGCCGGCAAGGGCGAGCCTTACCGCAGGCTTCAGGCCGAGTTCACAGCCGATGGTGATTTGGGCGGCGTGGAAGTGGACAAGATAATCCCGGATATGAGTGACTTTCTCAGGATTTTAGATCCCGGGAATCCGAAGGCGGATGAAAATGGATATGTCGCTATGCCGAACGTCAATTTGCCTGTCGAGATGATGAATCTTAATCTTGCAACACGAATGTATCAGGCCAATATAGCGGTTTTGAAACGCTATCAGCAAATATTGGAAACCACACTCGAGCTACTTCGATAAATTAGGGAATAACCAATTATGAATGTAAATGCAGCAAATATGATCGGCCCCATGCAGTCCATACAGCCTGGATCCCGTCCTGAGTCTCCGGGGATGCCGAAAGTAGGAAGCTCCGATGGCAGGAAAGCGGGTTTTGCAGATACGGTTAAGGCTGCCGGGAAATACATATCCAACGTCGATGACCTTCAACAGTCATCGGATGCATCAATTAAGGATTTGTTATCCGGCAAGAGTGAGGATATTACTTCTGTGGTCTCGGCTGTGGCTAAGGCTGATATGAGTTTCAAGCTTCTTGTGGGAGTTAGAAATAAGTTGATTGAAGCGTATAAACAGACAATGAATATGCCGTTGTAATGAATTAACAAAGGGATTCGATGGGTTTTGCCCAAAAGATAAAGTTAGTTTGGCAAAAGATCGGCCTGGTTCAGCGGGCTTTGCTCGTTGCGATAGTATTGACGTTTGCGATAGTCGGAGTGCTGCTGACTCACTGGGCACGCAGGCCTGATTTAAGGATGCTGTACCAGGATCTTGCTCCCGAAGAAGCCTCGGAGATTACGGAGAAGATCAGTGAACAGGGAATAGTTTACGAATTGCGAAACGGCGGAACAAGTATCTTCGTTCCGAAAGAAAAGGTTTATCAGCTTCGTCTGGACATGGCAAAAGAGGGATTACCGGCGGGCAAGCAGGGCGGCTACAAGATATTCGACAATGAGAAAATCGGAATTAGCCCGTTTGTACAAACCGTCAATCTCAAACGAGCACTTCAGGAAGAGCTTGCCAAGAGCATACAAATGATTGACGGTGTTGTTCACGCCCGGATCCATATAGTAAGCTCGGAACAAACACTATTCACGTCCGATGCCGGCAGGACAACCGCTTCGGTTGTCCTTCGATTGAGACCGGGTTACAAACTAAGCGCTTTGAACATAGCCGCAATTACGCATATGGTTTCCGGTAGTGTTGAGGGGCTGACCACAGATAATGTAACCGTGATAGACAGTCAGGGGCGGCTTCTTTCCAGTCAGACGGACCAGACTATGGCCAGCGGGGCCGGTACCGTTCAGGATTACAGAGAGAGGGTGGAGCAGAATCTGGAGGACAAGGTCGAGGAGATGCTGACCATTGTTCTGGGACCCGGCCGGGCAAAGGTGCGGATTCATGCCGTTATTGATATGAACAGTGTTAGTACGGTAACGGAAAAGTTTGAGCCGAAGGGAGTCACAACAAAGGAAGAGATTACAAAAAATAGCGAGATTCCTTCCGAGAGTGCGTCGACGGAGGGCCAGGCGGCCACATCGGGCAGCACAAAGAAAGATGAGACGATTGTAACCGAATACGAGGTTGGCAAGACCGTCAAGCAGGAGGTTGTTTTGCCGGGTGAGATAATATCACTATCGGTCGCGGCCGTTGTTGACTTGTCACCGGCCGATGTCAATGAAGCGGGAGCCGGCGGGCAGGCTGCAAAGGCAATGGATCCCAACGATGTCGAAAAACTTATTGAAAACGCACTTGGTCTCGATCTTGCGGGGGGGGACTCTCTTAAAGTGGTTGACGCAAGATTTCATCGTCCGGCCGAATCGCTGCTGGACGAAGAGCTGTCCGCAGGGCTTGATTTTGTAGCAATTGCGCGCCAGGCTTCTTTGGGAATTATGGCTATTTGTGCACTGCTCGTTCTGCGCATCTTCAAAGGTGCGAAGAAAAAGGTGAAATCGGAGGCCGCGCCGGGACAACTTGCAGGAGGCGAGGGTGCCGCCGGTCTTCTTCCCGGTACGGCAGGGGGGTCGGAACCGATGATATTACGCAGGCAGATAACCAGTGCTTTGGAAAATAATCCCGAACGTGTCCGACAATTATTTACCAGTTGGATTGAAGAAAAAGGGGATTAAATAGATGGCATTGACTGGTAAGCAAAAAGCTGCAATGTTATTGATGAGCCTGGATGCCGCTACTGCTGCGGAACTGGTCAGGGGTCTTGACACTGAGGTGGTCCATGAACTGACGGCGGAATTGTCACATCTTGACGCCGCCGGTTTTAAGAACAGCAATAAGAGCACCAAAATTGTGGAGCAGTTCCACCATTCGTTGCAGGCCCGAGAAACATTTAAGCTTAACGGCTTTCTCAACGAAGTGCTAAAAAGCACGGTAGGCGTCGAGAAAGCAGGGCAGATTCAGACGCAGATACAGGAAGTTTTGAACAACCGCGATCCTTTCGTAACTATTCGTTCCGTTGATTCGCAGGCGTTAGCATCCGTTCTGGAGAATGAGCACCCTCAAACCGCCGCGGTAATCTTATCGGAATTGCCAACGGAGAAGAACCTGGAGGTGCTCAGCTTTTTGGACGTGGGCGTCCGATTCAGTGCAGTCCGAAGGATGTGCAGTTGTGAGAAGGTGACTTCGGAAGCAAAAAAGCGAATAGCTGAGTCGGTTTGCAGACGAATTGAAATTTTCGTTCCGGGTGTTGCGGATGAGGCGTTAGCGGCCCGGCCTGAGCAGTCCCTAAGGAAGGTGGCTGTGACTTTGCGAAACCTCGGCAAAGAGATTCGAGACGGCCTGGTCGGCGCGATACAAGGCAAAAGCCGCCGGGTAAGTAAAATTGTTGCGGACTTAATGATAGTATGGGCGGATATACCGCAGGTGGCGGACGAGTCACTGAGGAAGGCTTTGAGGGGGATTGGTGCGGATATATTGGCGTTAGCATTACACAAGGCTGACGAGGCGATTGCCGAAAAGATCAGGTCTAATATCTCCGGGCGAACTGTTGCCGCTGTCGATGATAAGGCGTCATTTATGCCGGCTCCCGGGAAAGAAGATATTGAAGGTGCACGTGATAAGATTGTCCGGGTTTTACGGGAAATGAATGATAAAAGCGAACTTGTATTTGTGGAAAACGAGTGTGATTTCTGACGAAGTCGAGGCTAATATTTTCGAGCGTAGAATGGAAACTGCCGGTCTTGTAATTGGAATCGTCGGAAAGAAATTGATACGGAAGGTTTAAGAAGAGGAACTACGTATATGGCATTGCCGGGTAAACAAAAGGCTGCAATTTTGCTGATGAGTCTGGATACTTTAACCGCCGCTGAACTGCTCAAGGGACTTGACGCCGGTGAGATTCAGGAGATCGCCATAGAGCTGGCGCGAATCGATGCGTCGGAGCGGCGGGATCTTAGGGAACAAGCGAAGGTCGCCCGAGAGTTCTGTAACTCGCTTCAGAAAGAGCAAAACCAGAGATTTAGCGTAAAGACATTTCTCAACGACATGCTTGTAAACATTCTTGATAAAGACAAGGTTGAGAAAATTCATTCGGAGATTAAAAAAGCGACGGAGCAAAAGGACCTGTTTGTAGATATTCGTATGGCCGGCACGGACGAATTGGTTCTTGCGCTGGAGGGCGAACACCCGCAAACGATTGCGGTGGTGCTTTCGGAGCTGGCTCCAAAGAAAAGCCAGGAGATTCTGGCGCTCATAAACGAAGATGCCCGCCTCAAGGCGGTTTGCAAGATGACGAATCCGGAACAGATGGGCGGCGGAGTGAAGCAGCGGATTGCATCTACGATAACCAATCGGCTGAAAAGCTTCAAAGGGGAGACCCTTGTGGAGAGACCGGAGCAGACTCTAAGGAAACTGGCTATTGTGCTCAGCGGCCTGGAGAAAGATCTGCGAGACCAGCTTCTTGGTGAGATCGGCAAAAATGACGAGGAGACGGCCACCATGGTGAGGCGTTTGATGATGACGTGGGAAGATATTACGTCGGTGGCGGACAGGTCTTTGCAGGAAGCGCTGCGGGCCGTGGACTCTACTAAATTGGCAGTGGCGCTTTATGGGGCGGATGAAGAGATCGTACAAAAGATACGCTCAAATATGTCCGAGCGGGCCGTGGCAAAGCTTGACGAAGAAATCTCATTGATGCAGGAGCCGCTGCAAAAAGAAATTCTTGATGCGAGAGAAGAGGTCGTCAAGCCGTTGCGTGAGGCCAATGAAGAAGGTACACTCAGGGTGACAGGGCGATAACAGAATGTCCCAGACACTTACAGTACATATTGACAAGCCGATTACCTCAGCAAAAGTCCTGGGTGGTTTTACCGATACCGTTGGGAGTGAATTGTCCGATCCCGGCCGGGCTGATTCGGGAGCGAACAACGAGAAGGTTCTGTTACAAGATTTAGAAGCTCAGAAAGCTGTTTTTTTACAGGCTTGCCAGACACTTGACGGCGTGATTGCCAGGCTCAATCAGTTTTGCGAGAAACTGTATGCCGGGCACAGAGAGGAAATCGCCAGGCTTTCGGTCGAAATCGCCAGGAAAATTTTGATACAAAAAGTGGAAAATGGGGATTACGAAATAGAATCTATCATCAAAGAAGCACTCGGCAATAAACCGGGCAGTCAGAATGTGAAAGTGCATTTAAATCCTGAAGATCTTGCGAAATGCCGGAAGGCTCAGCAAGACGAGCCGGGCGGCGTTTTAGCGGGCATTGAGTTGATTTCCGACCCGAATATCGGGCGGGCGGAATGTTTGCTTGAGAGCCCCAAGGGGATTATCAAATCGATGATCGATGACAATCTGGAACGAATTGGCAAAGCGCTTAAGAAAGCAAATTGAGTTATGGCTACAGGTGAGGTTATACAAAACGGGATTGATTTTGAGGGATTTCACTCGGCGCTGCGCAGTGTAAATCTGTTGGATTGCCAGGGTTTCGTGGTCCGGGTCTCCGGGCAGACGGTTGTATCCACCGGCCCTTCAATAGGTTTGGGAGAACTTTGCAGTATCCGGATTCGAGATGGTCGGGGAGTGATGGCTGAGGTGGTGGGATTCCAGAATGACCATCTTATTTTGCTGCCGCTCGAGCATATAGAGGGCATATCACCGGGCGATACGGTGACTGCACGGACCACTCCACGCCATATTTCCCTGAGCGATAGTATCCTGGGCAGGGTATTAAACGGGCTGGGAGAACCTATAGATAATAATGGGCCATTGGTCGGGAAGGACAAGAGGGCATTAGATGCGAGCAGTCCGGCAGCTCTTAGCAGAGAGAAGATTACGAGCCATTTGGCTTTGGGCATAAGATCAATAGATGGAATGCTGACCTGTGGCAAGGGACAAAGAATAGGAATTTTTTCAGGCAGCGGAGTCGGCAAGAGCGTTCTGCTCGGTGACATTGCCAATTCGAGTGAGGCGGACGTCAACGTTGTTGCATTGATCGGCGAGCGAGGCAGGGAGGTTAGGGAATTTCTCGATTCGGACCTCGGTCCGGAGGGTCTGGCGCGCAGCGTCGTTGTCGTGGCGGCCTCGGATTCACCTCCGATTCAGCGAGTAAAGGCAACATTCGTGGCCGTGACAATCGCCGAATATTTCAGAGACAAGGGCAAAAATGTTTTGTTTATGATGGACTCACTTACCCGCTTTGCCCAGGCTCAGCGCGAGATAGGTCTTGCGGCAGGTGAGCCTCCGGCTACCAAGGGCTACTGTCCGAGCGTTTTTTCACTGATGCCAAGACTCGTCGAGCGCTTAGGCTGCGCCGAGTACGGAAGTATCACGGGTATTTTGACGGTCCTGGTTGAGAATGACGATTTGGCCGATCCTGTAGCGGATAGTGCCAGGAGTTTGCTGGACGGGCATATAGTCCTTTCGAGAAAATTAGCCCAGAGGGGCCATTATCCCGCGGTGGATATTCTGCAGAGCATCAGCCGGTTGATGCCCGCCGTGACGAGCAAAGAGCACAAGATTGCCGCTCAAAAACTTAAAGAAATATACGCCATTTATATCGACGCCGAAGACCTGATAAACATCGGGGCATTTTCGCCGGGCAGCAATCGGCATATTGACGGGGCGTTAGCCTTGATCGACAGGATAAGGGATTTCCTTATTCAGCCCGTTCGTGACAGAACGGATTTTGCGGAAACTGTCAGGCGCTTGACTGTTATTACCAAATCATGGGATGAGCTGCTGGGTGCCGGATCGCAATAAATAACTTCCGGCGGACCGGAATTGAAAGTGGAAAATTGGAAATTAAATGAAACGTTTTGTTTGGCGGTTGCAACGTGTTCTTGAAATTAAAAAAAAGGAGGAACAGAAAGTCAGGGCCGAATTGTTTCAACTGACGGAAAAGCTGGCAAATGCACGAGGTGAGCTGCTCAGATGGCAGAAGATGTTAGAGAATATCATCAATGGCCTGGCCGAAGAGAATCCTAAAAGGCGATTAGGTGAGCAGGAGTTCTTTTTGAGATATTCGGCGGCGAGCGATGAGCAGATAAAGAAACTTAAAGATAAAATGAACGCTCTGGAGTCACAACAGAGAGAGAAAATTGTCGAAGTCTTAAAAGTCAGAAGGTTCAAAGAGGGTTTGGAAAGATTGCGCGTCGAAGCAAAAATGCAATTTATAAAGGAACAGGAAAAGCTTGAGCAAAAAGAGTTGGATGAGGGGGCTACAATTTCATTTGTCCGAAAATTGCGTAATTGGGAGAATGCAAATGAGTAAGAAAAAGATTATGATAACGGCGGCGGCGGGATTGGTAAGTTTTGCCGGAGCGTTTGTTTTCGCGTGGTTTACTCGTCCGTCTCAGGTAAGCCTTTCCGAAGAATCGGAGCAGACGGCGGTTACCGGCGACACATCTGAAAAAGGGCTGCAGCAGACTCGAATCGGTGCGATGGGCACTGTAGAGGCGGCTTCAGGTCCCATGACAAAAGCTATGACGGAGCAGCAGCTCAAGAATCTGGTTCAGGATGTTCGGGAAAAAATGCAGGAGTATAACAACAGGCTGATGGCCCTTGGAGTCCAGGAACGGAGGTTACAGGTGGCCCAGGATGTGTTCAAGAAGGACATCGAGAATCTCAATAGCCTGCGAATTGAACTTGCTTCGACTATTGCCAATCTCAAAAGTGAGCGTGACAAGCTGCTTAAAAGCAGGCTTGAGATCGACCAGGCGGAAAAGACCAATCTGATATCAATAGCCGCGACCTATGACAAGATGGATGTGAGCGGCGCCAGCACAATATTGACGAATATGTGTAAAACGGCAAGCACGGGCGAAAGGCAGACTTTCGAGGCCGGCCAGTTCAGCAGCAGCTTCGATGATGCGGTCAAGATCCTGCATTATATGAGTGAAAGGACCAAAGCCAACCTGCTGGCCGAATTAGCAACTACTGAGCCCTCGCTTGCTTCAGTTTTGTGCCAGAGGTTGAAAAAGATAGTTGAGGGAACGTAGACTGATGGATATTGCGACTATAGTAGGTGTGATTCTTGGCTTTCTTGTTGTTGTTAGTGCCATTGTTGTTGGCGGCGGGTGGCAGTCATTTGTGCATATTCCTTCGTTGGCTATCACTATTGGAGGCATGTTGTGTGCTACACTTATACATTTTTCTCTGCCGCAGTTTCTGGGAATATTTTCAGTGGTCAAAAAAACGATTGTGACCAAGATTCCATCACCGTCCGAACTGATACAAAACATGGTGAATTTTGCCGCTATCAACAGGCGTGACGGGGCACTGGCCCTGGAGCAGGAGATTCCCAAGATAAGCGATCTGTTTTTTGTTAAGGGTATGCAGATGCTTGTTGACGGGCAGGATTCCGAGGCTATAAGGGACCTGATGTCTCTGGAGATCGATAACCTTCGGGACCGCCATTCGACGGGCAAGAAGATTTTAGAGTTCATGGGTGCGGCGGCCCCTGCCTTTGGGATGGTAGGGACGCTCATTGGTCTGGTACAGATGCTCAAAAATCTGTCCTCGCCGGACCAGATTGGTGCCGGTATGGCGGTGGCTTTGCTCACCACCTTCTACGGGGCATTTTCGGCCAATCTGATTTTTATCCCATTGGCGGGTAAATTGGGAATTTATTCCAAGGCGGAGGCAATCTCGATGGAAATGATTGTCGAAGGTGTCTGTGCTATTGCGCAAGGTGATAACCCGACTACTATTCGGGAAAAAATGCAGGCATTTGTCTCTCAGAGCAGGCGAGAAGAAGTCAAGGCTAATATATAATGGGGCGCGAGAAGAAACAGGCGGAAACTGATGACACGCCGGGTGCACCGGAATGGATGGTGACTTTCAGTGATTGTATGACTCTGTTGTTAACATTCTTCGTGCTTCTTTTGAGTTTTTCGTCTTTTGAAGACGACAGACTTTTTCTGCACTTGAAGGTCATTTACTCGAAGGCTTTGTCCAGTATTATTCCTATAACTCGAATTGACAGGGATGCGTTTTTGTATCTGCCTCCGATCCAATATTTAGCCGAACTCGATGAAGGCAGTGAGATAAACACTTCGGAGCAAGGATCGAAGGCCGGCTTAATGAACGAAATGCGGCCTGTAGATATCCAGACAGGAATAGCAGTGCTGATCTCATCGAAGAAGGTTTTTTGGGCTAAAGGGACAGCTCTTTCGCCTGGAGGTCAACGTATTATGGATATAATGGCGCCGTTCTTAAGAGAATCGCCCAGCAGGATCGTTATCAGTGAAAACGGGCCGGTAAATGATCAAGCCGGTGAAAACTTCGGCCTGCCGCGGGCATGGGCGGTGATGAATTATCTCACCACAAAGCAAAACCTTGATAGGGAGCGTTTCAGCATCTCGGCCGAGGGTACATTGGCTCAAGGGAGTTTTGGAAGTGGCCAGCCAGGCCCGGGGCGCCCGGAACCTGAGCGCACAGTTCAAATACTTTTATTGCAACGGAGTATTTATAATTGAAACGTCCGCGTCTCGTCATCGAGGATGGAGGGGCTAAAGTCCCGGGTTATATCGTGACTTTTTCAGATATGGTCACGCTTCTGCTTACGTTCTTCGTAATGCTGCTTTCTCTGGCTTCTACCCAGGAACCGGAACTGTTTAACAAGGGTAGAGATGCTTTCTTAGATTCGATTAGATACATCGGACTTGGATTATTTTTTGGAAAGGGAGAAGCGGCTCCCATGGGCCAATATAAAATCAAGCACTACATAGATAATCCTGATGAACTGGCAGAAAACAGGACTATTGATGCAAAGGCGGAAGAACTTCGTCGTATTCTTGAAAGACTTAAGCAAATGACGACAATCGTGCCTTCACAAATAGCAGCTAAAAAGGCCAATTATTCAGTAGCCAATGTTCACTTTTTGCCCGGTCGCGTTGGTCTGGATGGTTCTGCTAAAACGTTTCTGACGGGATTTTCCCGGGATCTACAGCAGGATACCGGCAGAGAGCCCGTTGATTTATATGTGCTTGGCTTGGCGCCCGACGGAAAGAATGAAAAGGAGCAGTGGCTTCTATCAGCGAGACGAGCCCAAAAAGTGGCAGATTTTTTGCGAAATAATCTGTTTCCGGATTTGTCGTCTCAAAGGCAACTCGGCCCGGCCGGAGGCCGATCTAAATGGTCTGTATATTCCTGGGGGGCAGGCCCTGGAGGTGATTGGGTGGGGCGGGACAGCCCGATTTCGAAACGTTCGCAGATCCTGATTGCAGTCTTAAGGACGAGTGATTAATTTGTACGTTTGTCAATTTTTTCAACAACTTTTATGCTCGTTCGCGCGATTCCTGCGCCAAAATTGCCGCTGGTAGTGTATCAAAGCCCATTTTCGCATTTCGGCACGCTATTTGCACTCAGAATCCATATAAGCGCGCTTATTGTATGTCGCTAATTGGCAGCCCGGGGATTTTTTGAAGTGTTCTGAAGTGTGGCTGAGTTAAAGAAAAAAATCTTTGTGTTTTTGATAACGGTTGTGTTGGGCGGTGGTGTGCTGGTGGTCTGCTCTGCCGGGTCGGCTACTGATGAGACGGAGTCTGAAAAATCGCAGCTCGATGCCTCAAAGCCGAAATCAGCGATTGAATCTAATAAAAATAGTTCCTTGTTTGCGAATGATCCCCATTTTTTCGGGAGATCAGATTATAATCCCGGCAGAGGAGAGCTTTCCGTTAGAGCGGTATTTGCGGTTTTGTTGGTTCTTGTTCTAATTGTAGCTGTGGTTTACGTCTCCAGGAAGCTGCTGCCGAAGATAACCAACCTACCGGGTAAAGAAATTCGTATTATCGAAACGTCACATCTCGGACCTCGAAGGACTATACATGTTATTGAGGTGGGCGGTCGGCGTTTGCTTATAGGCAGTACGAATGAGAACATTACGAAATTGGCCGACCTGAGCAGCGACTTAACGGACTTGTCATCTATAGAGACAAATTATAATTGAGAAAATATATGGCCGGTAAACTTATTAGAATTCTTTTTCTCGCCGTCGTTATTTTGATGCCGGCCGGATTGTCCTTAGGCCAGGGTGTTAATGGAATTGAACAGCCTGAGATGCCGAGTATGCCGAACAATACTCCCGAAGTAAGTGCCCCGGCAATGGGTGTTCCGAGCATCGGAGATCTGATGACGGTCATAGACAAGGCGACGACCAACGAGGCCGAAGATAAGGGGTGGTCTACTCCTGTCAAGCTTGTGATTGTCTTTGGTGGCCTGGCGATTTTGCCGAGCCTTCTTGTGATGATGACATCGTTCACGAGAATAGTGATCGTTTTGGCCTTTATCCGACGTGCTTTGACCACGCAAACCATACCGCCTACCGTTGCCATAATAGGTTTAGCGCTGTTTCTGACTTTGTATACAATGGCTCCTACGTTTTCGAAGATTAACACGAACTCGATTCAGCCTTATATTGCGGATGAGATTGATTTCCAGACGGCAGGGACCATCGCTGGCAATTGCATCAAGGAGTTTATGCTGCGACAATGCCGGGAAGCAGATTTGACTCTTTTTGTGCAGATGGCCAAAATAGAGCCTCCCACCAGCGCGATGGATTTAGATTTGCACGTGGTCATTCCGGCATTTATTATCAGCGAGTTCCGCACGGCGTTTGAGATGGGCTGCCTGTTGTTTATTCCTTTTTTGTTGATCGATATGGTTATTGCGAGTGTTTTGCTTAGTGCCGGTATGATGATGCTGCCGCCGGTAATGATTTCGCTGCCTTTCAAGCTGATATTATTCATTCTTGTTGACGGTTGGGGTTTGCTGGCGAAGAGTCTTAGTTTGAGTTTCAATTAAAGCACGGAGTTTTTTGCAGGGATTTGGCAAATGGATAGCAGTTTCTTCCTTTACTTAGGCAGGCATACCCTTGAGACGGCCCTGCTTTTGGTTACTCCGATTCTACTGACCTGTATGGTTGTGGGATTAGTGGTGACCTTGCTTCAGGCGGTTACTTCCATTCGCGATATGACCTTAACTATAGTCCCGAAGCTTTTGGCTGTCGGTGTTGTTATACTAATGTGTGGTGGCTGGATGCTCGGGATCATCCTTAGATTTACCAACGAGGTTTTTAGCCATATTCAGAATATCGGGCACTGAAGATAAATGGCACTGATGATCGAGAAGCTGCTTGGTTTTGTGATGGTGCTGACAAGGATTTCGTCGTTTTTCCTGGTTCTTCCAGTTTTTGGGTGGAAAAGCATTCCGGTCAGAATCAAAGTTGCAATGACTGTGCTGCTGGCGATATTCTTTTCGATGATAACGCCTTTTTCTATTAATAGCGGCCAAATCTCGACTGCGAAGGCAGTTTTGTTGATTGCCAATGAAGCTACTTATGGATTGGCTTTGGGATTAATCGTTACGTTTGTATTTACCGCGGTTAAATTTAGCGGCCGGATTATCGAACGGCAGATGGGTTTGGCTATGGCCCAGATTTTGGATCCATTGACCGGTGAGAGAACGCAGCCTCTGGGTAGTTTGCTGGAGATGATATTTATCATTCTGTTTCTAAGTGCGAACGGTCATCATTTGTTTTTGTTGATTATCTCGCGAAGTTATGAGTCGTTTCCCGCCGGCAGCATACCGACAATACCGGTTTTGGCCGAAGGGGTAATTCAGGCCGGCTCGACAATGTTAATACATGGCTTGAAACTGGCCGCACCGATATTGGCGGCGTTTTTGTTGTTGATGGTCGTCTTAGCCGTCTTGGCGCGCATGGTCCCGGAAATGAACATTTTATTTATCAGTTTGCCTTTGCGTGTGGGCCTGGGGCTGTTAATGGTGGCTATATTTTTACCGTTCTTTAGTTCTTTCGTAGGTGAATGTGCCAAGTTGATGGGGAAACTGCTGCCGTTATAGAATAGAAAAATGAGGACAAGAGATAAAGGCTAACAAAGTCCCGTTTCTTGTATCGGCTTAGGGGAATAATTATGGCAGAGAAGCCGGCTGCTGAAAAGACACATTATCCGACATTCAGGAAACTGCAGAAAGCCCGGCAGAAAGGGCATCTGCCACAAAGCCAGGAGCTGACATCGGTTGTGACGCTTCTGGTATTAATAGCGATGGTTGCTCTGCTGGGTCAGAGTCTGACGCAATGGTTCATAGTGCAAATTAGGCATGGAATGTCATGTGAAAGCTTCGTTTTTGCCGACACAGAAGCCTTTCTTAGTTTTATCAACGGAAAAACTGTCGATTTAATCCTTGTTATCCTTCCGATATTGGTGGCACTTTCCGCCGGCGCCATTTTGGCCGGTGCTGCTATTAGCGGCCTGAATTTTTCGCCGAGAGCCGTCGAGATTAAGTTCAGTCAGTTGAATCCGGTGGAAGGGTTTGGAAAACTGGTCAACGCTCGATCTATGGTAAAACTTCTGGCGTCCATACTCAAATTGTTGTTTGTTTCGCTGATCGTCTGGTACTACCTTAAGAGCAGGCTCGATGTTTTTGCTACGCTTCGATGGGCCTGGTCCACACAAATCCTCGCAGTTATCGCCAAGATTATATTCGGTCTTCTAATACGTGTCGGCGTTGTACTGCTTGTGATAGGGATTGCCGACGCTTATTATCAGAAATGGAAATATATCCATGACCTGAAGATGACGCGTCAGGAAGTAAAACAGGATCGCAGGGATACAGAAGGTTCGCCGGAGGTCAAAGGTCGAATCCGGAGGCTCCAGATCGAAATGACTGCCAGGCGCATGTTGCAGGAAGTTCCCAAGGCCAGCGTGGTTCTTGTTAACCCAACACATGTCGCAGTTGCGCTGCGCTATGAGACCAAGGGGATGGAGGCACCTGTGATGGTGGCCAAAGGGGCGGATCATTTAGCCGAGAAAATTAGAGAAATTGCACGGGCTTATGGAGTACCAATCGTAAGCAGGCCGGAACTGGCCAGGGCAATATATTCAACGGTTAAACCCGGCAACCCCATACCTGAGGCTTTGTACGTGGCGGTAGCGGAAGTGTTGGCTATGATTTATCGCTTACGACATAAAAAATAAAATCGGCGGATGTGATTGAGGATTTTGGGTGTTTCCTAAAATCGCCGGCCGGAGGAGCATGTCAAATTACACTCCTGCCTTTATGCCGTGCCGAATCCCAGGGCGGCCATCTGGTTTTGTATCAAGGCCAGGGTTCTTTCAAGACGGGCGAATCGGGCGATAAGTCTTTCTTCTCTCACGGTAAGGCGGTACTCTTCAAGCTCAATTTTTTCCTGGATTTCTTCTATTTGGTCGTCCACATGTTCCTGGTCGATTTGAATCGAGCCGGTAGTCGCTTTGAGCATGTTGTCCAGTGAATCTTCTATAGCTCCGGTGAAGCCCTGCTTTACTCTAACAGTGGCCGTGAATGTGCCATCCTGGCTTAGGTCGGCGCTGAGCTGGAGGGCATTCTCGGCATACATTGGATCGCCGTTATCGTCGAAGGTGCTGTCGCCCGTGACGATATTGCCGCTGTATGTTGCATCGCGCCAGGTCGATTCGGTAGAGAGCTTGATTCTTGCGCTTGTAATTACTCCACCGCTTACGACTACCTCAACGTCATAATTGCCCGCTGTGGTATAATTGCTGCTGGCTTGATAAAACTGGATAGTATTACTGTTACTGCTGCCGGTTTTGTCCGCTCCAATGACGGCCAGCACGCTCATATAATCTTCGGCGATGGCTTCGTCGAAGACGTTTGTGTCCAGATTTAATACCCCGTCTTTATCGAGCTCCAGGCCGATCTGTCCGGGCATCAGGAAATTGTCAATATCTTCTATGAATCCGCTGGTCTGCGCAATAAGAGGTGTGCGAATCTGGGCTCTGATTGTCGAAACTACATAATCTCCCATTAAGACGCCGCCTGTTTTCAGGGTGTTGTTGAAACCGGTCTTTTCCTGGATATAGACAACCGCGAGGTTGTAGGCATCGACCATAGAGGTCAATTTGTCTTTTACCGATTGTGTATCTCTGGTCAGAGTTATTTCCTCTCCGGCCGCATCAGTCGTATCATGCAAATGCAACGTTATGCCGCTAATGACATCGTCAATGGTATTAGTGCTTCTGCTGATCCAATCACCGGAAGGGTAGCCGTCTACCCGTATCTGGCTGTCCTGGGCTGATTGGGTCCCGGTGAAGTCTGCTTCTGCAAAACCTGTAAGGTCTGCTGTTGTACTGCCGCCTTCCGTCTCGATGGCCATGGTGGGCAGACTAAGCTCTGCCGATGACCCGGCACCCTGTGTAAAAGATAAACCAATTTCAAGCCCGCTTGCTCCATCGAGGTCATCGGTTAAAACGATTTTTCCGTTAACGAGGGTTGCCTTGGCTACCCCGTCAAAAGCATCGTTGATTTCTGAAATAAGATGAGTGAGTTTGGTATTGCCGGTAACGGTAAGCTCTACGGGTGTTATATCGACACCGCTATGATTTTTGCCGGAGATTGTGATTATATCTCCCGTTCCCAGGCTACCTGTAAACTGGTCGAGTTCGGTTATTTTCGAACTCAGCGTGGCGTTGTCGCTGCCGACGGTCAGGGCCGAGTCGGCTTGCCATACTTCCGTGCTGCTTGCGTTGACGGATATTGAGTAATCCGTTCCGGCCTCATTGCCGTTCAGCACCAAATGGTAGGCATTATTGTAGTACAGCAGACTCGCCGTGACGCCGGGATTATTCGCATCATTGTTGATTAGACCGACCATGTCCTGGAGTGTTGTCGTAGCCGTGGTCGTTATCGTTGTTTCCTCATGGTCATACGAATAAATAAATGTGCCGGCCCCTACATAATCCTCGGCGTATTCTATTCCGGCGGTGTGAACCCGTCGCTCGGCGGTGGCTAACTGGTTGACTACGACGGTATGATTGCCTTCGAAGGCATTGTATGATGCTTCGGCGGTCACTTTATCGGTGTCGCTGGAGGTGCTTGAGAAAGCGCGAAGCTCGTTGGCGTCGGAAAGAGCACGAATGGAGCTTCTCAAGTTGCTCAGTTTGGTTTCAAGAGTGCCGAGGGCTTCTTTCTTTTCGTCCCATGTAGTTTTACGCTCTTCGTATACATTGAGCGTACGGCGCTCGGCGGCCATAAGTTGAGCGACGAGGTTGCCTGTATCGATTCCCGTTAAAAGCCCTGGAAGACGTAAAGTTGACATCTCAGTTTGCCCTATTGTTTAAGTTCAATACTTTCGCCAAAATTCATTAATCCGATCGGAATATACACGAAACACAATTCCTTATCGTTCAAAATCACTTCTTGCTTAATTATTTATCTTATATTCAATAGGATCCCATTTGCGATAAGCGGCAAAAGGGAACCAAGTATATATTTACGCTGGCTAACAAACGGCCTGCTGTACTATTTTCGCATGTCTGGGCCGAGCAAGTTCGAATTCTCTGCCTTTTTCGGGCTAATTTATTACATTCACACTTTCTGATATCTTGTTTAAAACCATCTGGGCACCCTTGTGGTTTGGCTGAATCGCCAATTCCGCCTCACATGCCAGCCGGGCATCATCCATTCTGCCAAGCTGGGCAAGTGCTACCGCTCGTGCGTACTGCAAGTCGGACACTTTGTCATCGAGGCGATAGGCGCCGTCAAAACAGACCAGTGCATCTGCCGGGCGGCCCGCCTTTAAATGCTCAGCTCCCTGCTCAAACAACTCCATGTAGTATTTCTGGTCTGATAATGCACCGGCAGAACCTACTTTGTTTCCTTCCTCAACGCTCAAAAGCTTTGCCTTGTAATAATCCCCGTACTGTCGGAAGTACTCGCCGTACCGCACCATGTTACCTTGCGAATGCTTGTAGAAAGTCGTCATCAGGTATTTATAATATTCCTTCTCTCTCAGGTCGGGACTTATATATCTAATTTGCGGATACAGTACCTGCGCGGGATAAATCAAAACCATGTCATTCAGCGCACGAGCCATAAGCTGATTTCTTGTCTTGAACTTCTGTGAGTTACCTGAAGCCATTCTCCTGTAAAAATACGTCGAATGGTCCTGGACCCTCTTGAAATTTATCCGCAAAGCATTCCTGCACAAGAACGTAAAATCCTCGACGGTTTCCAACTCTTTATACAGCTCGCATTTCTTAGTGAACAGCGATCTTCTTTTCAGGCTTCCTGGGTTAGGAATGGGTCCATATCCATGGTCAAAGAGAAAAGCCGGAAGAATTTGATTATCTGAAAAATCTAAATAATTCCATTCAACTCCTGTACAATTTCCGGATTCGTCTACAAGAACAAATGTTGCCGGATAAAAATAGTCGACTTCGGGGTGCTTTTCGGCACAGGCAACCAGTTTTTCGATGTAATTGGGATCGACAAAATCGTCCGAGTCAACTCCAATAATATATTCACCCTTTGCCTCATTTATTGCCCTGTTCATCCCCGAAGCAAAATTTTTGTGCTCTTTATAAATATAGCGTATCCTCTCATCCGAATAGGAGGCAATTATCTCACCGGTTTCATCATTACTGCCGTCGTTAACGATCAACAATTCGAAGTTCGTATACGTTTGGGCTAAAACAGATTCGATGGCTTGGGCGATAAACTCTTGCGCATTGTACGTGACCATATATATGGAAACCAGAGGTTGTCCTTCTTTCTTTCTTTGGTTTGCGTCGGCGGCTTGTTTGAAATACAGTTGAACTTCCTGATGGCAGGCATTAGGAATAAAGTTTGAATAACTTTCGACATCTATTTTTACTCCTTTTTGGAACAATTCGGCCAGGGTATCTGCTGAGTATTTGTTGTCGCTGGAGCAGCGGTTATTACAAATGGATTGTACTTTATTTATTGGATTACAGAAAGTGAGCGAATTTTCACAACAAAGAAGTGTAGATTTATGTCCGGCGAACAACCGGGCATTCGCCGCCATCTGATCCTCAAGCATATTTGGATTGTTAAATTCCAGCTCTTCCAGTAATACAAGAATGTCTCTGGTTCTGTATATCGAACTTGACAGCTCCAGTGGATAACCAAAATCAAATTCGGCTTGCATCCAGTTATACGTCAATATACCGGTAAGACTCTGCTGAAATAGAGGTAAAGTCTGCTTGCTGTCTTTTGCTGTAAAGGGCGGAGTAAAATCGCGGCGGGTGGCGGTTTGAAATCGCGGCACCCAAGGCATACCTACACTACGACACCAACAGTGTCAATTACTTTTT